>Ga0172382_10000015_pt1 | contig 291838 bp, 210 predicted proteins | sample Leawel138RmetaG_FD_122245 | JGI IMG/M metagenome (GOLD analysis project Ga0172382, IMG submission 122245) | Leachate microbial communities from a municipal landfill in Southern Ontario, Canada - Leachate well 138R metaG | ecosystem: Engineered > Solid waste > Landfill > Unclassified | place... | reverse complement strand
TCCCCGCGCGGCGCGCCTCGTTCCACACGCTGCGGCGGACCTCGTCCAGCGCATCGGTCGCGAGCTGCACGACATGGAACGCGTCGAGGCAGACCTCGGCGTTCTCGCACCGCTCCTCGACAGACCCGAGCGACAGCGAAGCCTGGTTCGGGGCATGCGTCACGGGGCGGTGGTGGCGCGGGCGGCGGGACGGATCTTCGCGCTCGCGCTGGGACTGGCGTTCCTCGGCGCGGTCGGCGCAGCGCCGGCGTCCGGCGATGTGGTCTGGCTGGACTCTCCGGCCGGGGCGGAGCGGTCCCGGGTGATGGTGCAGCGGCCGGACGGACGGGTCTGGCGTGGGCCGTCGGTGGCGATCGCCGGAGACCCGGGGTTGGTGGCGCCGGCGCCGGACGGTCGGCATGTCGCGGTGGCGTCCGACCTGGAGCCGGGGCCGCTGGTGGTGGTGCCGCGCGACGGGGGATCGCCGTTCTCGTTCGCGATGCCGCCGGGCGTCGAGATGGCGCGCGAGTACTCGACGGTCTCGTGGACGAGCGACGGTCGGACGGTGCTCGTCGGCGACGCCCTCCGGGTAGACCCGGAGGCCGACCGGTCCGATCCGCTGCCCGCGACGCTGCGGTGGACGGCCCTGCGGTGCACGGTGGCGGCGCGGTCGTGCGTCGAGGTGCGGGGCGGCGGGCTCGTGGCGCCGAACGGGGACGGCGTGCTGCGCGCGTCGTCGCCGCAGTCGGCGTTCGGCCAGTGGCTCTGGAGCCCGGCGTGGTCGGAGGAGCGCGAGACGGACTGGACCGTCGCGGACTCGCCCGACGGTCGGGAGCTGGAGCGGATCGTCGGGGCGCAGGCGGTGTCGGAGGTGGAGCTCGAAGGTGCTCCTCCGTGCGTGGTGCGACGTGACGAGCGCAGCGGCGGGGAGGGGTTGCCGCTGCACGTCGAGGCGGTCGGCGGACCGGCCGGCACGCTCGTCGTGCGGCAGACGATCCGGCTGCGGCGACAAGCGCGCCGCGACGAGCTGCGGCTGCGCGACGCGAGCGGTCCGCCACGGCTGATGCGCGTGGGTCCGGACGGCGCGGTGCACCTGGGACCGTTCCCGCGCGCACGCGTCGGACGCGTCGACCTGCGCGCGCTCGACGGTCGTGGGGCGAGGACCGCATCGCGTCGCTTCCACCCGGCGACGGCCATGCCCGACGGCTGGTTGGGGACCGTCGGCCGGACGATCGCCGGGCAGTACGGCGGGTTCCAGGCGCTCGCGGTCGCGGCGATGGATGCGCGGGGACGGCTGCGCGTGCTGCGCGTCGACGGTCGCGCGGCCACGGCCGAGCGGCTTCTGCGGCACGTGCGCGGCGGTCGCGCGACGCGGCTCCATGCGGACCTGTCGGTGATCGGGTACGAGCGGGCGACGCGCTCGGCGGTCGTGGCGTTGGAGTGGGCGCCGATGGCAAGGCCGGGCCAGCCCCAGCGGTCGGCAAGGCGCACCGTCCTGCGTGTGCCGCTCGACGGCGGGCGGCCACGTCGGGCGAACGGCCGGGCCCAGGCGGCGTGGTGAGATCGACGTCGCGGGGCGTCACCCCGTGAGCGTCGCGACGGCCCGTTCGAGATCGCGTCGGTCGACGATGCGCTCGACGAGGAACCCTTCCGTGGCCGACGTCGCGCATCCGGCGACCTCGTCCTCGGTGAGCGGACGGAAGAGCACCGGGTGCTCGCCGCGGCGGAGCCTCAGCCACGGCGCGCGCCCGACCAGCTGCTTGACGTCGAGGTTCGGTGGTTGCGGTTCAGCGGCGAGGTCCTGCTCCAGCAGGTTCAGGATGCGCCTGCGGACCGGGTGATCCAGACGGCGCAGGTCCCGCATCGCGCGCCCGGAGAGCTCGACGTGGTGCATCCCGTGCCGACGGTGGTGCGCTCAGGGCGCGTCCTCGCCGAGCAGCTGGCGCGCCCCGTCCAGCGAGACGGTCTTGCCTGCGGCGAGCTCCGCATCGGCCCTGGCCATCCCCTCGACGAACGTCGGGGCGTGCGCGAGGACGAAGTCCTCGAACTGCTCGGAGTCCACGGGCAGCACGTAGGCCACCGGCCGCCCCCGACGCGTGATGAGCGCCGGCTCCTTGGTCTCCTCGATGCCGCTGATGATGGCGCTCGCGTTGCGTGCGAGCTCCCGAACCCCGATCGTGCTCGTGGCCCGCCCTCGTGAGATACGCGGTTGTGTACGTAGGTACACACTTGTGTACGAACATGACGGTAGCACCGCGGCCCCATCTCCTCGCGGAGGTCGACCAGAACCGGCCGATCGGACGGGCACCGGAGCGTCTGACGGTGCCGACGCTCAGCGCCGCCGGCCGAACCGGAAGTAGGCCAGCGGTCCGACGAAGCTGGCGAGCGTCGCCAGGCGCCAGGCGCCGCGAGTGCCGTTGAGCTGCTGCGGCGTGCGGCGGGAGATGTCGCGGTTGGCGGCAACCAGCAGGGCGACCTCGACGACGGCCAGGATCGCCAGCGGCACCCGCAGGCGGGGCGGGATCGATCGGAGCGAGGAGCGCACGCCCGCCACGCTACCGCCGCCTGCGGGCCTGTCGGAGCGACCGGTCGTCGCGCCGGGCCTGGGCGCGGGGCGTCAGGTGGTAGACGCTCGTGAAGCTCACGAGGTACAGGCGGCGGCCGTCGGAGATGCCCGGGTCGTAGCCGCCGCTGCGGAACCCGTAGATCCGGCGACCGTCGCGAGCGTGGCGGATGCCGACCGTCTTCTGGCCACGGTTGGCGTACATCACGAGATCGCCGATCACCGTCACCCCGCCCGAGATGCGGCCGCCCACGTCGCGGATCCACCGCGGACGACCGGTGCGGGCGTCCAGGGCGTAGAGCTTGCCGCCGTAGGACCCGATGAACACCGTCGGGCCACGACCGGCGACCGGGGCGACCGCGGGGGCGGAGTACACGTACCCGTCGGCGCGCCGACGCCACGCCACCCGTCCCGACCGCGCGCCGACCGCGACGACCGCGCCGCCGACCCCGCCGACGTACACGCGCCCGTACGCGACCGCGGGGGTGCTGTACAGGCGGCCCGCGCCGAGGTTCGTCACCCACCGCCGCCTGCCCTTGCTCAGCGTGAACGCGTGCATCCGGCCGTCGTAGTCGCCGACGTAGAGCAGCCCGTCGCGCCGCGCCACGGCCGCCTTCACCGGGGCGCCGGCCCGGTAGCGCCACAGCACGCGGCCGGTGCGGGGGCTCATCGCCAGCACGTCGCCGCCCTCGGTCCCGAAGATGAGCTTGTCGCCCGCCAGCAGCGGCGACGACTCGGTGCGGCTCGCCAGGCGACGCTGCCACAGCCGCCGGCCGCCGGTCGAGTACGCCGCGACGAGGCCCTTGGTGCCGCGGCCACGCTCCAGGATCGTCACGAACAGCCGGCCCTTCGCGCACGCGGGGGACGACGCGGCGAGCCGGCCGACGCGGCGGGTCCACGCCTTGCGCCCCGAGCGACGGTGGAACGCGACGAGCCGCGCGTCGTTGCGCAGCACGTACAGGCGACGGCCGCAGAGGATCGGCGGGAACTCCAGCAGGACGCTGCTCGTCATTCCCCAGCGCTCCCGGAACGGCGGGCGGATCGACGTCCGACCGGTGAACGGCATGTACCGCGTGCGCTGCTGGTTGCGCCCGTACAGCGGCCAGTCGGCGCCGTCGTCGTACGTGTCGGATCCCTTGCCGCGGCGGCCGCCGGCGGGCGCGCGCGTCGGGTCCTCGTCGGCGGCGAACTCCACCGTGTCGTCGACGATCTCCGACGGGCCCCGCCACCGATCCCAGGCCGACAGGCCCACGAGCGCCAGGAACGCCACGACGACGACCCCGGCGCAGCCGAGGCAGCCCCAGGGGCGTCGCGAGGCGTCGGGGGACGGACCGACCATCCGGTCCAGGGTACGGACCGGGCGGGCAGGCGACGACCGGCACGGACGGTCGGGGCAGGTCGCGGCCGTGGCGGGAGGCCGGCGTCGGGGCGGGCCGGCGGCGCCGGTGTCGGGGTGGACCGTGGTGGGGCGTCGCCGGCGGCCCGCCGGAGCGCGGCTGGTACAACGGACGGGTGCCGGTCCCGCGTACGACGCCCTCCGACGCGCTGGTCGACACCGCCGACGGCCTGCGGATCGACATCGGTGGTGCGTCGGTGTGGTTCACCAACCGGGCGGGCGGGGCGTCGGACGGACCGTACGCGTCGCTCAACCTCGGGACCTGGACGGATGACGACCCCGCCGCGGTGCGGGCCAACCGCCGGCGGGTCGCGGCGACGGTCGGGGTCGACCCCGACCGGATCGCCCAGGCCCACCAGGTGCACGGCGTCGACGTGCTGACCGTCCACGACGACGGGGACCTGCCCGGCGCGGACCTCGAGCGGGTGCGGGACGGCGACGGGGTCGCCACCGCGATGCGGGGCGTGCCGTGCGTCGTGCTCTGCGCCGACTGCCTGCCGGTGGCGCTCGTCGCCGACGGGGCCGTCGCGATGGTCCACGCCGGATGGCGGGGCCTCGTCGGCGGGGTGCTCGAGGCCGGGGTGGTGGCGCTACGCGACGTCGGCGGGAGAGGGCCGATCACCGCGATCGTCGGTCCCGGCGCGGGACCGTGTTGCTACGAGGTCGGGCCGGAGGTCCATGCGGCGCTCGCGCCCCTCGGGCGGACCGTCCGCCGCGGCGACCACGCCGACCTGCCCGAGGCGGCGACCCTGCGCCTGCGGGCGGCCGGGGTCGACGACGTACGACGGGCCGGGGCGTGCACGATCTGCGACCCGGCATGGTTCTCGCACCGCCGGGACGGCGGCATCACCGGACGACAGGGAGGCGTGGCGTGGTTGCGTTGATCGAGCGGATCGACCCCGGGGAGGTCGCCGAGCGGCTGGCGGGCGTGCGCGAGCGGATCGCCGCCGCGTGCGACCGCGCGGGGCGCGACCCCGCCGACGTCGACGTGCTCGTCGCGACGAAGTACCTCGTCCCCGACCAGGTGCCGCTCCTCGCCGACGCGGGCGTGACCCTGGCCGGGGAGAACCGCGCCCAGGCGCTGCAGGACAAGGTCGCCCTGCCGGGCGCCGACCGGCTGCGGTGGGAGTTCATCGGCCACCTCCAGTCGCGCAAGGTGCCCGACGTCCTGCCGTACGTGTCGCGGATCCACTCCGTGTGCAGCGACAGCGTCCTGGGGCGCCTGGAGCGCCACCGCGACCTCGCCCGCCCCGACCTCGACGTCCTGATCGAGGTGAACGTCAGCGGCGAGGACGCCAAGAGCGGCATCGCCCCGGCGGAGCTGGCGGCGTTCGTCGAGCGGTGCCCGGCGCCGGTGGCCGGGCTCATGACGATGCCGCCGTTCGCCGAGGACCCCGAGCACAGCCGACGGTGGTTCGCGGCGTTGCGCGCGCTGGCCGACGAGCACGGGCTCGCGGCGTGCTCGATGGGCACCACCCAGGACTACGAGGTGGCCGTCGAGGAGGGCGCCACCGTCGTGCGGCTCGGCAGCGTTCTGCTGCGGTGAGGAAGGAGACGGGCCGGCGGGGGAGAAACCCGGCTCAGTCATGGCCTTCCGCGATGCTTGGCACAAGGTGCTCGTGTACTTCGCCCTCGCCGAGGAGCGCGACGGGTACGACGACTACGACGACGAGCCGGAGTACGAGGAGCGCCGTCCCCGCGAGCCCGCCCCCGCCCCGGCGCCGGCCCCGCGTCGTGCCGCCCGGCGTCGCCGGGAGGACTTCGACGACATCTTCAGCGACGACGAGCCCCGCGGCGGGTCGCACCTGCGATCGGTCGGTCCCAGCCCGACGCGGTCCGGCGGTGGGGGAGGAGGACGTGACGTGCGCGTGCACCTGGTGCTGCCCAAGTCGTTCAACGACGCCCAGCAGATCGCCGACAAGTTCAAGGACGCGATCCCGGTCGTCATCAACCTGCAGACGTCCGACAACGACCTGTCGAAGCGGCTCATCGACTTCGCGTCGGGCCTGACCTACGCCCTCGACGGCGGCATGCAGCGGATCGCCGACAAGGTGTTCATGCTCACGCCCGCCAACGTGTCGATCTCCGCCGAGGAGCGGGCGCAGCTCATCGAGAAGGGCTTCTTCAACCAGAGCTGAGCGTCAGATGGCCGCTTTCGACCATTGACGAGGACCGCCGTCCAGGGTCTCTGGGCGGCGTGGCGGGCCGGGCGGCTCCCCGGATGCGGTGCGGGGTATCCTCGGACGCATGGTTTCGGTGGCAACTACCGTTGCGGAGCGTGCGTCGACGTCGACCGGCGGGGCCCGGGTCGACCTCGGCTCCGGGGCGGGGATCGCAGCCGGCGCCCGTCCGTCGCGGCACCCGCAATCAGCCGGGGCCACCGGAGCGATCGGCCGCCCACGCCGGCGGTCCGGCGTCGTGGTCACCCTGCTGGCCGTCCTGCTGGCCACGCTCGGCGCCGCGACCGCGCACGCGGCGGCCCCGGAGGTGCAGCTCACGCGCGACCAGCCCGCCACCGTGCTGTTCGGCGATCGGGCGACGATCACGCTCCGGGCGTCCCTCGCATCGGGCGACGGGTACAACCTGAGCTTCCGCGAGGTCCTGCCGAAGGGGCTCTCCTACGTCTCGGGATCGTCGAACCCCGATCCCAAGCAGTACCCACAGCCGGACGGCACGACCGTCCTGGTGTGGCAGAACGTCGCCGACCTGACCGCCGGGGCGAGCCACGCGTTGACCTACGAGGTCGCGCACGGCAACGCGGTGGCGGGCGACTGCCCGTCGTTCCCCGGCGATGCCGCGCCGAACGGGTGCGACGTCGGGTCGACGTTCTCCATGACCGGCACCGCGTTCCTGGACGACCGTCCGCGGTGCGTCCCGCAGTTCGACGCCGACGGGGACTACGCACCCCGCGTCGCGGGCGCGGGGCCGTGCGACGACGACGCGGCGCACCAGGGGCAGTCGACGGCGAGCGGCTCGACCGACATCACCGCGATCGAGATCACGAAGTCCGAGCCGAGCCCCGAGGGCGAGCTGCTCCGCGGCCTGCACGACCACCAGACCGTCTACACGCTGAAGGTCCGCAACAACGGCAACCAGCGGACCGAGGACCTGCGGGTCGAGGACTGGCTGCCGGCGAACCTCGAGTTCCTCGGCTGCCCGGCGGCCGGCGCGCCGTGGATCGACAACACGACCGGCGGCGCGCACCTGTCGGGGACCGAGGAGTACCCGGGCGCGGGCCCGATCAACCCCGGCAACGCCCCGGCGGCCCCCGACTGCCTCGAACCCGACTCCGTCGAGACCGTCGAGCTCGAGGCCGGCAACCCACAGGGCCTGCCCGCCGGCGTCTACACGCACGTCGTCTGGGACGACCTCGGCACGCTCGCGTCCGGCGCGGAGATCGACATCCGGTACGTCGCCGCGATCCCGTTGCGCGAGAACGTCGCGTTCGGGGACGGCGCCCCGACGCCCGCGTCGGGCGAGCAGGCCGCGAACCTCGACAACAACACCGGGCCGCGCACCGACGAGCGCGGCGGCGAGCAGTCGGTCGAGAACCACGCCAACGCCGCCGGCGACTACATGCGGGGCGGCACCGACGCCATGCCGGTGACGGACGCCACGAGCCTCGTCCGCACCGCCGAGGACCTGCGGATCATCAAGTCGGTCGCTCCGAAGGGCATCCTCGTCGGGGGGCTCTCGACGTGGACGCTCCAGATCGCCACCGGCGAGTACTTCGACGCGACCACCGACCTCGTCGTCACCGACACCCTCGCCGGCAGCGCCCCGAACGCGCTCTGCCCGATCGGTCACGTGCCCGGGTCGACGACCGACGCGCTCGACGACGACTGCGCGCCCGGTGGCGCCAACCCCACGCCGACGATCACCGCCGACGGGTCGACCGACGACGCGCCGTTCGCCGCCGGCACCACCCAGAACGCCGACGGCACCTGGACCCTGGTCTGGGACGAGAGCACCGTCGACGGCCTGGCCGGGCTGGAGCGCAGCGACACCGCGACGATCGAGTTCTCCACCCGCACCCGCGAGACGTACTACGACGACGAGGGCGTGGCGGGCGGCAACGTCCGCACCGGCGACGCGTGGGACAACGACGTCCACATCGCCGGGACCGTCGGGGCCGACGTCCTCGAGGACCCGGACACGCCGCCGACGGTGATCGAGGACGTGTCCTCCGCCGGGCAGAGCGCCCCCGTCCCGTCGATCGCCAAGGCCGTGTCGGCGCCGACGGCCGCCGGCACCCCCGAGAGCTGCGAGGACGCCACCGGCTGGGCGGGCGCCACCCCGACGTTCGGCCCCGGCGACGTCGTCTGCTGGCGGATCACCGCGACGTTCCCCGAAGGCGTGTTCGGCGGCGAGCCCCGCATCACCGACTTCCTGCCCGACGACGTCGACTACGTCGCGGCCCCGACCCCGACGGGCTACTGGCTGACGTCGGCGAGCGATCCCGACATCGCCGTCAAGACGTTCGACGCCTCCGATGCCGCCAACGGCGTGCTCGAGTGGCGGCTCGGCAGCGACGGCGACCACGACACGCCGGTCGCGACGGCGGGCGCCAAGACCTTCGAGGTCATCGTCGCCACGCGGATCCCGCAGACGCCGTCGCGGCGCCCGACCGACCTCGTCGCCAACCTCGCCAAGCTCCGCACGAGCAACACGGCGGCGCAGACGTTCCCGACCCGCTCCGACGTCGACTTCGAGTGGGCGGCGCCGGTGGTGACGCTCGACAAGGCGATCACGGCGCCGACGGACGTCACGGAGCTCAAGGCCGGCGACACGGTGCAGTACAGCGTCAAGATCGCAAACACCGGCAACCGCGAGGCGGAGGGCATCACCGTCTGGGACCGGATGCCCGCCACCGTCGGGGGGCAGGCGCTCGTCTGCGCGAACATCACGGCCGTCAGCGACGGCGGCGCGTGCGCGCTCGACGGCGACGGCCGACCGCGCATCGTGTGGTCCGGGCTCGACCTGGACCCGGGCGAGACGCAGGACCTGACCTACACGTTCACCGTGCCGACCGGCATCGCGGCCGGGACGACGATCCCCAACGACGCCGGCGTCGTGCGCTACGAGGCGCCGGACAACACCGGTGGGACGCCGACGGAGTACGTCCCCGAGGACAACATCGATCCGTCGCGCGAGGCGGGCGAGAACGCGCCGCCCGCCCGGGACGACGAGGAGATCTCCACCGCCGGGCTGACGTTCGCCAAGGCGCGGACCACGGAGGTCGGCGACGACCACAACGCGGCGTCGAACGAGGCCACCGTCGGCGAGCGGATCGACTACACGATCACCGCGACGATCCCCAAGGGCGCGACCGTGCCCGACGGCACCACCGTCTCGGACGTGATCGCCGCGCCGACGCAGCGCCTCGTCGTCGCGCCCGGAACGCCCGCACCGACCGCCACCGTCGCCGGCGACGCCCTGACGGCGGGCGCCAACCCGCTGCCGGGCGGCGACGCCACCTGGACGATCACCGACCCGGTGGACGGGGGCGGGGGAGCCGTCGCGATCGCGTTCCCGGACGGCTACGAGGCCGATCCGGCCGCGGACGCCCAGGTCGTCATCACCCTCAGCACGATCGTCACGAACGTCGCCGGCAACGCCCGGGACGGATCGCTGACGAACGCGGCGGCGCTCACCGGCGCCACGACCGACCCGTCGACCTCGACCACGACGACCCGCGTCGTCGAGCCGAACCTCGCCGTGGGCAAGAGCTCGAACGCCCCGAGCCGCGTGCGGCCCGGCGACACCGTCACCTACACGATCAGCGTCGACAACCAGACGGGTACGCGGGTGTCGACCGCCCACGACGTGACCGTCGTCGACACCGTTCCCGTCGGGATCACGCCCGTCACGCCGATCCCGGACGGCGGCGTGTGGGACCCGACGCCCGGGGTGCGCACGATCACGTGGAGCCTCGGCTCGAAGGCCCCGGGCGGCGTCCCGGGCGCGGGGCGGACGACCCTGACCTACGACGCGACGGTCGACGATCCCGCGATCGGAGGCGCGACCCTGGAGAACACCGTCCGGGTGACCCAGACGAGCCTCGACGCGAGCCACCCGGACCGACGGACCCACGTGACCCCGCCGGTCAGCGGCGAGCGCTACGACCGGTCCGACGACGAGATCATCCGGTTGAGCGGCGCGTCGATCGACAAGGCGATCGCGCCGACCACCCGCACCATCGGCGAGCAGGCCACCGCGACGTTGCGGGTGTCGCTGCCCGCCGGCCTGGACTTCAAGGACCTCCTCGTCGACGACCTGCTGCCGAACGGCCTGGAGCTCGTCGGCTACCGCGACGCCGACACGACCTGTGTCGACGCCGACGACGACCCGTGCGGCGCCGCGGTCGCCGCGACGTCCCTGGGCTCCGCGACGGGCCCGCCCGCGGGGACCACCCGCATCGGCTGGTGGATCGGCGACGTCGCCCCGGCCCCGAAGGACCGCACGCTCACGCTGAAGTACGACGTGCGCGTCGCCGCCGCCTACGCGAACGCCGCCCCGGTCGCGTCCGGCGCCCTGCTGACGAACACCGCCACCGTCCGCTCCAACATCACCGACGAGGTGACGGCCGACCCCGACGACGTCGGTGACCTCGACCCGACGGAGTGGGACGAGTCCGACGACGACACCGCCGACGTACGGGTCGTCGAGCCGCGCCTGACGCTCGACAAGCGCGTCGCCGGGCAGACCGGCGACAGCGACGCCCTCACCGTCCAGCCGGGCGACGGGCCGCTCGAGTTCACCCTCACGGTCCGCAACGACCGCGCCCTCGCGGACGGCGGTTGGGACGCGCACGACATCACCGTCACGGACGTCCTGCCCGCGGGCCTCACCGCACCGACGTCGATCAGCCACGCCGGCACCTACGACGCCGACTCGCGGACGATCACCTGGAAGGTCCCGGGACCGCTCGCGCCCGAGGCCGACGTCGCACTGACGTACCGCGTGGCGCTGCCCGCATCGGGCGCCCTGCGCAACGGCGACACGTTCACGAACGTCGCCGACGTGCCGGAGTACTTCGGCCGTCCGAAGGACGAGCGTGACGTCGAGCCCCACCGGACCTACGACGACGTGCCCGAGGACGAGGTCACGATCACGGTCGACACGCCCCGCCTGCAGGTGGTGAAGGAGGCCGTCGACGCCGGTCCCTCCGAGGTGAACCAGCCGTTCAGGTGGCGCGTCACGGTGACGAACGTCGCCGCGCACGCCCGCGCGGAGGGGGTCGACGTCGTCGACCTGCTGCCGCCCGGCTGGACGTACGCCGGGCCGACGACGGTCACCGGCACGGGTGACCTGGCCGCCGGCGCGCCCGCGATCGCCCCGGCGATCTCCCCCGGTGGCGGCGTCGCCCGCGACGCCCTGCGGTGGACCGACGTCGCCGACCTCGACCCGGGCGAGACCGTCGTCGTGACGTTCGACGCCCGGCCGACGTCGGCCGCGCCGGCCGGGACCCAGACGAACGACGTCACCGTCACCGGCGACGACACCGGGGGATCGCCGAACGACGCCGACGACCCCTACGGGGACGACGACGACGCGGAGATCCCGCTCGTCAAGCCCGACCTGACGATCAGCAAGAGCCCGGACAGCACGACCGACGCCCCGCACCGGGTGGAGGCCGGGACGCTCGCGCACTACACGATCTCGGTGACGAACTCCGCGACCGTGCCGGCGCGCAACGTCGTCGTCCGCGACACGCTCCCGGACCACCTGACCTACGGCGCCGGATCCGCGATCGCCGCGGCGACCGGGTTCACGCCCGCCAACGGCTGGTTCACCGAGACCGACGGCGCCGGTCCGACGCTGGCGTGGACGATCGACGCGATCCCCGCCGGCGGGACGGTCACGATCTCGCTCCCCGCCGCCGTGGAGATCGGCCTGGCCAACGGCACCCGGCTGACGAACGTCGCCGACGTCCGCTCCGACGAGGTGCCCACGCCGACCGACGACGAGGGGACCGTCACCGTCGGGTCGGCCCCGGACTGGTCGACCGCGTCCCGCAAGTCCGCCACCCCGCCCCACGACGGGGCGGTGCAGCCCACCGACGACATCGACTACGGCATCCACGTCGAGAACACCGGCAACGAGCACGCGACGAACGTCGTCGTGACCGACGCGATCCCGGCGCACACCCGGTACCGCGGCGGGACCGCCGCGGCCGCCCTGCCCACCGGCGTGACCGTCGAGTACCTCGTCGGCGCGACGTACCGGGCGACCGAGCCGGACGACCCGGCCGACGTCACCGGGCTGCGCTGGACGATCCCCCGGGTCGACGTCGGCCAGTCGCGCGACGTGGGCTTCGGCGTGACCGTCGTCCGGCCGACGCGCGACGGCACGACGATCACGAACGTCGCCCACCTGACGTCCGACCAGACCCCCGGCCAGACGCCGATCGGGCCGGTCGACCACCACGTCGGGTCGGCGCCCGAGCTCACCATCGGGAAGGTCGTCGACCACGGCGACCCGTCCGTGGTGCCCGATCCCCTGCCGACCGACGTCGAGACGACGCGTGATGTGCCCGTCGACGGGCCCGGGATCGCCTACACGCTGCGGGTGGAGAACACCGGCGACGACGTCGCCGACGACGTGCAGGTCCGTGACCTGGTGCCGGACCGCACGACGCTGCGGGCGATCGCCGATCCGCCGACCGGCGTCGACGTGGCGTGCAGCGTCACGACCGGCCCGGCCGCCGTGTTCGCGCCATGCCCGACCGCACGCGACGACCTGGCGACGATCCGCGAGCTGCGCTGGAGCGCCGCCACGCTCACCGTCGACCACGTCCTGCTGCTGCGGTTCGGCGTCGACGCCGACCTGCCGCTGCCGGTCGGCCCCGACCCGGTGGTGAACCGGGCGACCCTGTCGGCCGACGGCCTGCCGGAGATCCCGTCCGACCCCGTGACGACGAACCTGCTGGGCGACGCCGACCTGCGGCTGGAGAAGACCGGGCCCGCGCGGGCGCCGGCCGGCAGCATCGTGACCTACGGCCTGCGGGTGACGAACGCCGGGCCCGCGACCGCGACCCCGGTCACCGTGACCGACCAGCTGCCCGCCGGAACGACGCTCGTCGACGGCGGCAGCGCCGAGTGCCGGGCCGCCGGCGCCGGCGTCGTGGAGTGCGCCGCCGGCGCGCTCGCGCCCGGCGCGGAGCGGACGTTCAGCGTCCGCGTCCGCGTGCCGGTCGCCCTCGCCGGTCAGCGGCTCGTCAACCGCGCCACCGCGACGTCGCCGCAGGTGCCGACGCCGCCGACCCACGAGGTCACCACCGAGGTGGGTCCGGCCGCCGACCTGTCGATCCAGAAGAGCGGGCCGGCGACCGCGCACTCCGACGCCGTCACGACCTGGACGCTCGTCGTGCGCAACGCCGGACCGTCCGACGCGACCGGGGTGACCGTCACCGACACGCTGCCGGAGGGCGTCTCGCTCGTCTCCACGAGCCGTGACGACTGCACGGTGGCCGGCCGCACCGTCACCTGCGCGATCGGGTCGCTCGCATCCGGTGGATCGACGCAGGTGCTCGTCCACGGCCGGGCGTCGGCGTCGCTCGTCGGACAGCGGATCGTCAACGTCGCCGAGGTCTCCGGCGACCAGCCCGATCCCGGCCCGGACGACAACCGGTCCAGCACGCCGAGCACCGTCGTGCAGGGCGCGGAGTCGGCCGTCGACGTCCGCACCACCAAGGCGCTCGTCTCCGGCGACGGGACGTTCGGGGCCCGCTCCGTCTACCGGATCACGGTGACGAACCACGGGACGACGACGGCGACCGGCGTGAAGATGGTCGACACGCCGTCGCTCAAGGTCGCCGTCCACGACGTGAAGTCGAGCCAGGGCCGGTGCACGCGACGCGACGGCATCGTCAGCTGCGAGCTGGGGACGCTCGCGCCGGGCGCCCGGGCGGTCGTCGACGTGACGTTGGAGCCGCGCGCGATCGGCACGCTCGTCAACGCCGCGTCCACGACCGGCGGCCAGCCGCTCACGCCCGCGGCCGTCGCCGGCGCCCGTGCGAGCGTGCCGACCCGGATCACGGCGCGGCGCACGACCCTGCGGGTCCGCAAGACCGCGTCGCGCTCGCGCGTGTCGGGCGGCAAGCGCCTGCGGTTCACGATCCGGGTGACGAACGGTGGTCGCCACGCCGCCGCGAACGTCCGCGTGTGCGACCGCCTGCCGCGCGGGCTGAGCTTCGTCTCGGCCAAGGGCGCCCGGTGGCGGCGGGGTCAGGCGTGCTGGACGATCGACCGGCTGGCCGCCGGCAGGTCCCGGACGTTGCGGATCACCGTCCGTGCGTCGCGGGTCGCGCGCGATCGCAAGGTCGTCAACCGGGCCACCGCGCAGGCCACCAACGCGCGACGGGCGACCGCTCGGCGCACGGTGACCGTCCGCGGGACCCGGACCACCCGCGCCCCGGGCGTGACCGGGTGAGCCACCCCGGGCGCGAGCGCGACCGCGCGGCGGGCCCGGGGCGACGGCCGCGGGACCCCGCGCGGCGGCCCCACCCCGACCGGCGGCGACGCCGGTCCGGGGTGGGCGGCGCCGTCGCGCTCGCGCTCGTCGTCGCGTGCGCCACCGGCGCCGGAGCCGCCACGGCCGCCCCCGGAGGACCGACGGCCCCGGCGGGGCCCGGCCCCGCCGCGACCGCCCCCGCCGCGACCGACGCCGACGCCCCGGACGGCGACGACGTCGAGGTGATCGCCCCACCGTCGCGACGGCGGGGCGCGACCGTCGCCCGGATCGTCGTGCCGACCAGGGCCCGACCGGTCCTGCGTCGCGCGGACCGGGCGACGCGGGTCGCGGCGACGACCGCGTGGGCCGGGCACGACCAGATCCTCCTCGTCCTGGCGGCCGCGCGCCACGGCGGTCGCGACTGGGTGCGGGTGGCGCTCCCGCAGCGACCGAACCGCAGCTCCGGCTGGGTGCCGCGCGACCACGTCGAGCTGTCCACCACGCGCTGGTGGATCGACGTCCACCTGTCGACGCGGACCGTCACCGCCTACCGCGAGGGACGGGCCCGCCGCCGCTGGAAGGCGGTCGTGGGCGCGTCGCGGACGCCGACGCCGACCGGCCTGTTCGCCGTGTGGGAGCACAACCGCCAGCGCCGCGCGACGGGGTTCGTCGGCAGCTGGGTCCTGTCGATCACCGCGCTGTCGGACGTGCTCGAGGACTACGGCGGCGGACCCGGCCGGGTCGCGCTGCACGGCCGCGGCGGGGCGAGCCTCCGCGACCCGCTCGGGTCCGCGCGCTCGCACGGCTGCATCCGGCTGGACAACCGCGCGATCGCGTGGATCGCCCACCGCGTGCCCGCCGGAGCGCCGGTGAGGATCCGGCGGTGAGCCGGTCCGCCCCCGGGGCCGGTACCGTAGAGCGCCGCTGATGCGTCTGGGATTCCTCGGATCGGGCAACATGGCCACGGCCCTCGCCAGAGGGATCGGGGATCCGGTGCTGTGCACCGACCCGGTCGCGGCCCGGGCGGACGCCCTCGCCACCCTGACGGGGGGCGAGGCGGTGGCCGACGGCCGCACGCTCGCCGAGCGCACCGACGTCGTCGTCCTGGGGCACAAGCCGGGCCAGCTCGAGGCGGCCGCCCGCGACGTCGCGCCGTCCGCCCGGGCGGTCCTGTCGATGCTCGCCGGGGTGTCGACCGCGCGGCTCCGCGACGCGTACCCGGGCGTCCCGGTCGTCCGGATCATGCCCAACACGCCGGCCGGGATCGGCAAGGGCGTCATCGCCGTCGCGACCGAGCCCGACGGCCCGCGCGCGGACGAGGCCGACGTGCGGGACGGGATCCTCGCGCTCCTGCGTCGCTGCGCCACGGTCGTGGAGCTGCCCGAGTCGCAGCTCGCCGCCGCGACCGCGCTGTTCGGCGTCCTGCCGGCCTACGTGGCCCTCGTCGCCGAGGCCACCGTCGACGCCGCGGTCCGCCACGGCATCGGCCCCGACGAGGCGGGCCGCATGGCCGCCGCCGGCCTCGAGGGCGCGGCGGCGCTGCTGCGGGACGGAGGCCACGACACGCTCGCCGTGCGTCGCGCGGTCACGTCGCCCGGCGGGTCGACCGCGCGTGGCCTGCGGGAGCTCGACCGTCACGGGGTCCGCGAGGCGATCCAGGCGGCCTTCGACGCAGCGGCGGACGCATCGTGAGCACCATGACCATCATGCCCCTGGCGACCGCGCGCGGCGAGATCGCCGACTTCCTCCAGACGTTGGTGACGGTCTACGTCATCCTCATCATCGGCCACATCCTCGTGTCGCTGCTGCTGAGCGCGGGGATGCGCCTGCCCGACAACCGCGTGGTCGACGCGATCGTCCGGTTCCTCCGCGAGGCCGTGGAGCCGTTCCTCCTGATCTTCCGTCGCGTCATCCCGCCCCTCGGACCGCTGGACCTGTCGCCGATCGTCGCGATCCTGCTGTTGCAGATCGGCGGTGGGCTGGTGGTGGACCTTGTCCGCGGGTAGACCGCGGGCAGGGGACCTCGCGACGCGCCGGGTCGTCGCGGTCGCCGTCGCGGTCCTCGTCCTCGACCAGCTGACGAAGCGGCTGATCGTCGCGTCGTTGGAGCGCGGCCAGCGCGAGACGTTCCTCCCGCTGCTGGACCTCGTGCACGTCCGCAACGACGGCGTCGCGTTCTCGAGCTTCGCCGGCAAGCCGTGGATCGTCGGGATCCTCGTCGGGGCGGCGCTCATCGCGCTCACCGTGTGGTTCCTGCGCAACCGCGGCCTGCCGATGGCGTGGCTCGCGGCGGGCATGCTGGCCGGCGGCGCGCTCGGCAACGTGCTGGACCGGATCACCGAGGGCGCGGTCATCGACTTCCTCCAACCCCCGAACTGGCCGGCGTTCAACATCGCCGACGTCGCGATCGTCGTCGGCATGGCCCTGCTCGTGTTCGTCGTCGAGCGCGAGCACCGCCGGACCGAGGCCGCCGAGCGGCGTCGACGCGGCACGGACCCGCAACGCGGATGAGCGTCGAGGAGCTCGTCGTCGACGAGGAGCGGGCCGGCGAGCGCCTGGACGTGCTCATCGCGGCGATCTGCGGGTCGCGCTCGCGGGCGCAGCGGCTCATCGCCGACGGCGAGGTGCTCGTCGACGGCGCCCCCGCGACGAAGCGGACGATCCCCGGCGCCGGCCAACGGATCACCGTCCGCGTGACCGAGCCGGCCCGTGACCCGCGGCCGCTCCGCTCCGACGCCCCGCCTCCGGTCGTGCGCTACGAGGACGAGCACCTGCTCGTCGTCGACAAGCCCGCCGGGCTCGTCGTCCACCGCGGCGCCGGTCACGACGGACCGACGCTCGTCGACGGGCTCGCCGGGCACCTCCACGCGGCGGCGCCGCCCGGCGGCGACCCCGACCGTCCCGGGATCGTCCACCGCCTGGACCGCGACACGTCCGGCCTGCTGCTCGTCGCCCGCGACGACGCGACGCACCGTGCGCTGCAGGACGCGATCCGCGAGCGCGCCGTCGGCCGCGAGTACCTGGCGCTGGTGCACGGGCACCCCGACGCCCGGACCGGGACGATCGACGCCGCGATCGGTCGCGACCGCCACGTGCGCACCCGTCAGTCGCTCGACACCGACACGCCGCGTCGGGCGGTGACGCACTTCGAGATCGTCGAGATGCCGGCGGCCACCACCCTGCTGCGGGTGCGCCTGGAGACCGGTCGCACCCACCAGATCCGCGTGCACCTCAAGGCGATCGGCCTGCCGATCGTCGGCGACCCGGAGTACGGGCGCGGGCCCGCGGGGGAGCCGCAGGACGACGAGCTCGGCCTGACCCGCCAGTTCCTCCACGCGGCGCGGTTGTCGTTCACCCACCCGGTGACCGGCGTGGAGCACGTCGTGGAGTCGCCGCTGCCCGACGTGCTCGCGGCCGCGCTCGAGGTCGCGCGCGGCGCACGGTGACGGCGAGCCCGGTCGGGGACGGGGCCGGATCGCGCGCAGCGCCCCGCTCTGGTTGAATTCGTCGTCCGTGCGCGCGGACCAGCGGTCCCGTGCGCGAACGCCCTGTCACACGACCCCGGCGGACCCGCCGAAGCGTCCCTGTCCGTTCCACGGATCCACGCTCCGGCCCGCCGGGAACCCCATCCGCACCACACCAAGGGAAGCACCATGGCCGATATCGGCATCAAGGACCTGCTCGAGGCCGGCGTCCACTTCGGACACCAGACCCGCCGTTGGAACCCGCGCATGGCGCGGTTCATCCACGGCGAGCACGCCGGCGTCCACGTCATCGACCTGCTGCAGACGGTCGACCTCCTCGCGGCCGCCCAGGCGTTCGTCGCCGACATCGCCCAGCGCGGCGGGAGCGTCCTCTTCGTCGGCACCAAGCGCCAGGCGCAGGACGCCGTCAAGGAGTCCGCCGAGGCCGCCCGCATGCCGTACGTCAACCAGCGCTGGTCGCCCGGCCTGCTGACGAACTTCCAGACGTCGAGCAAGCGGATCAAGACGCTGAACGACCTGGAGCGGCTCGAGGCCGACGGCCAGCTCGACCTCCTGCCCAGCCAGGAGCGGATCATGCGCCGCAAGGAGCTCGCCAAGCTCCAGGTCAACCTCGGCGGCGTGAAGGAGATGCGCCGCGCCCCCGACGTCGTCTTCGTCATCGACGTCAACAGCGAGAAGATCGCGGTCGAGGAGGCGACGAAGCTCCACATCCCCGTCGTCGCCCTCGCCGACACGAACGTCAACCCGGACGGCGTCGACTTCGTCGTGCCCGGCAACGACGACTCGATCCGCTCCTGCAGCCTCATCGCGCACGCCATCGGCGCCGCCGCCGCCACCGGCGCGATCGCCTGGTACGAGGCCGAGGAGGCCCGCCGCGCCCGCGAGGCCGCCGAGCGCGAGCAGCGCCAGGCCGAGGAGGCCCAGCGTCGCGAGGCCGAGGAGGCCCGTCGCCTGGAGGCCGAGGAGCAGAGCGCCGCCGCCGCCGTCGACCAGGAGGCCGCGGCGACCGAGTCCGCCGCCGCCACCACGCCGCCGCAGGCCTGACCGAGGGACCCACGATGAGCACCGATGTGAAGATCACCGCCGCCGACGTCAAGGCGCTCCGCGAGCGCACCGGCGCGGGCATGATGGACTGCAAGAAGGCGCTCCAGGAGGCCGGTGGCGACGCCGAGAAGGCCGTCGAGCTCCTGCGCGTCAAGCTCGGCAACAAGGTCGGCAAGCTCGCCGGCCGCGACGCCGCCGAGGGCACCGTGCAGGCCGTGGTGTCCGCCGACGGCACGAAGGGCGCGATCGTCGAGGTCGACTGCAACACCGACTTCGTCGCCCGCAACGACGACTTCATCGGCTTCGCCCGCGGCCTCGCCGAGGAGCTCGTCGACGGTCCGGTCGGCCCGGTCGACGTCGAGGCGCTGCTGTCGGAGGCCGGCGCCGACGGCCGCACCGTCGAGGAGCGGCGCACCGAGCTGTCGGCCGGCACCGGCGAGAACGTCGTCATCCGCCGCGCCGAGCGTCTCGCCGTCGACGGCGCGGGCGCGATCGCGACCTACATCCACGCCACCGGCAAGGTCGGCGTGGCCGTCGTCGTCCAGGGCGGCGGCGCGCAGGACGCCCAGGCCGCGTTCGCCCGCGAGGTCGCGCTGCACGTCGCCGCGCTGCCGACCGAGTACATCTCGCCCGACGACGTCCCGCAGGAGGCCCGCGACGCCGAGCTGCGCGTGTACGCCCAGCAGGCCGAGGCCGAGGGCAAGCCGGAGCAGATCCGCGAGAAGATCGCCCAGGGCAAGCTCAACAAGTGGCTCAAGGAGATCGCGCTCCTGCCGCAGGAGCACATCAACCCCGACAAGCACGACGGCAAGACGATCGACCAGCTCCGCAAGGACGTGGCCGACGACGCCGTCATCGCCCGCATCGTCCGGTTCCAGGTCGGCGCGTAGCGAGCCGCCGGCCGTGACCGCGACCCCCGCACCCCCGACGGCCGACAAGGCCTTCGGACGCGTCCTGATCAAGCTCTCCGGCGAGTCCCTCATGGGCTCCCGGGAGTACGGGACCGACCCCGACCGGCTCGACGCCGTCGCGGGTGCGGTGGCGCAGGTCCACGCCCTCGGCGTCGAGGTGGCGATCGTCGTCGGGGCGGGCAACATCTACCGCGGCATGTCCGGCGCCGCGGCCGGCATGGACCGGGCGACCGCCGACTACATGGGCATGCTGGCGACGGTGCTCAACGCGCTGCCGCTGCAGGACGCGCTCGAGCGGCGCGACGTCGACACCCGCGTGCAGTCGGCGCTCACGATCACCGAGGTCGCCGAGCCCTACATCCGCCGCCGCGCCGACCGGCACCTGGAGAAGGGCCGGGTCGTGATCTTCGCCGCCGGCACCGGAAACCCGTTCTTCACCACCGACACCGCCGCCGCGCTGCGGGCCGCCGAGGTCCACTGCGAGGCGATCCTCATGGCCAAGAACGGGGTCGAGGGCGTCTACACCGCCGACCCGCGCACCGACCCGTCGGCCGAGCTCATCGCCGAGATCACGCACATGGAGGCGATCCAGCGCGGCCTGCGGGTCATGGACTCCACCGCGCTGACGCTCTGCATGGAGAACCGCCTGCCGCTGCACGTCTTCAACATGGACGACGAGCGCAACATGGTGCGGATAGTCTCGGGCGAGCGCATCGGGACCCTGGTGCGGACCCCCTGAGCGGGGATCGTCCGACCCCCGACGCGTCCGTCGCCCACCAACGAAGGAACCGCTTTCCCGATGCCCGACGATTCGCTGCTGGACGAGCTGCTCACCGACGCCGAGGAGCGCATGGCCAAGGCGGTGGAGCACACCTCCCAGGAGTTCTCGACCGTCCGGACCGGCCGCGCCAGCCCGTCGCTGCTCGATCGCGTCGTGGTCGACTACCACGGCGTGCCGACCGCGCTGCGGCAGCTGTCGACGATCTCGGCGCCCGAGGCCCGGCTCCTGACGGTGCAGCCGTACGACCCGTCGTCGATCAAGGCGATCGAGAAGGCGATCTCCATCGCGGACCTCGGCGTCACGCCGTCCAACGACGGCAAGGTCATCCGCCTCGGCATCCCCGAGATGACCGAGGAGCGCCGGCGCGAGATGGTGAAGGTCGCCCGGACCATCGCCGAGGAGGGACGCGTGCGGGTGCGCGGCGTGCGGCGCGACGTCCTGACCGACCTGCGGGGCCTGAAGAACGACGGCGACATCGGCGAGGACGAGGAGCGTCGCGCCGAGACCGAGCTGCAGAAGGTCACCGACGCCGCGATCGCGAAGCTCGACGGCGCGCTGCAGGCCAAGGAGAAGGACGTGCTCGAGGTCTGATGCGGACCCCGCGCCGTCGTGTCGGGACGCGTCCCGCGGAGCGCCCGGTCCGGTGACGTCCGGATGGGCCGCCCAGCCCACGGCCCCGGCCGTGGACGCTCCCGCACGGCCTCGGCGGGTCGCGATCATCACCGACGGCAACGGCCGATGGGCGGAGCGGCGCGGCCTGGCGGTCGCCGAGGGCCACCGGGCCGGGGCCGACGTCGTGCGCGCGCGGCTCCGGGACGCGGCCGACCTCGGGATCGAGGAGCTGACCGTGTTCTCGTTCTCGACCGAGAACTGGGCCCGACCGGCCGCCGAGGTCAAGGCGCTCATGACGATGCTCGCCGACCGGATCGAGCGGGAGACCCCCGAGCTCGTCGCGGAGGGCGCGCGGCTCCGGTTCATCGGCCGCCGGGAAGGGGTCGATCCAGACCTCGTCGAGCGGATGGCGTGGGCGGAGGAGCAGACCGCGGGCGGCACGACGATCACGATGTTCGTGGCCTTCAACTACGGCGGGCGCGCCGAGATCGTCGACGCCGCGGCGCGCTACGAGGGTGGGGGAGAGGACGCGTTCCGTCGCCTGCTCTACGCCCCCGACATGGCCGACCCCGACCTGCTCATCCGCACGTCGGGCGAGCAGCGGATCAGCAACTACCTGCTGTGGCAGTGCGCCTACAGTGAGATCGTGTTCGCGCCCGAGCTGTGGCCGGACTTCGACCGCGCCGCTCTCGAGCGGTGCCTCGACGAGTACACGCGCCGTCAGCGGCGCTTCGGTGGACGGACCGCGACGTGAGCACCCCCGACCTGCCCGACGACGACCTCATCGATCCCGGGCCCGCGGCGCCGCGGGGTCGCGGGCGCTCTCGGCGCCCCCGGTTCGAGCTGGAGTTCGGGGACTTCGAGCCGGCCGACCGGACCGGTCCCGGCGACGAGGGCACGTACGTCACCGACGGCCCGCCGGCCCGTCCGGCGACCGACGAGGACGACGACACCTTCGAGCCGGTCGAGCCGCTCACCCGTCGGCGACGCCGGCGCGGCGAGCGGGTGCCGCCGCCGTCCGACACGTCGGGGACGTACGACGCGCCGCTCGCCGACCGCGACCGTCGGGTGCGCGAGCGCGTGGCCCGGGCGGAGCGCCGGTCCGGCGGATCGGACGACGCGGTCGCCGGCGAGATCGAGGCGCTCGAGCGGTTCGAGGACGCGATCGAGTCCGTCCGCACCCCGTCGGCGCGGATGACCGGCGCGAGCGAGTTCACGCAGCGCCTGCTCGTCGCGATCCCGGCCGGCATCTTCGCCATCTTCCTCGTCGCCCAGGGCGGTCCGGTGTTCGTCGTCGGCGTCCTCGCCTTCGCGCTCATCGGCGTGTGGGAGCTCACGCGGATGTTCGCCAAGGCGCATCCGTCGCTCGTCGCCGGCGGCCTGGGCGTGACGGCGCTCATCGTCGCCGCCGCGCTCGGCGGACGCGAGGCGATGCTCACCGCGCTGGCGGCGATGATCCCGATCGTCTTCCTCAGCGTCGCGCTGTCGCGGCCACCCGGCGGCGCGCCGGGCGTGAGCGTCACGCTGCTCGGGATCGTCTGGATCGGCGTCGCGCTCGGTCACGCCGTGCTGCTGCGCGACGGGGACCACGGTGGCGGGATCGTCATCAACGTCCTGCTCGGCACGTTCCTCGGCGACACCGGCGCGTACCTCGGCGGCCGCATGTTCGGCAACGTCAAGCTCGCGCCGCGGATCTCGCCGAACAAGACCGTCGAGGGCCTCCTCATCGGCATCGTCACCGCGGTCGCGACGGTGTGGTTCGCCGGGCTGTACCAGGACTGGCTCAGCGGGACCGACGCCCTGATCCTCGGCCTGGCGGTCGCGATCGCCGCGCCGCTCGGCGACCTCTTCGAGAGCTACCTCAAGCGCGACGCCGGGACGAAGGACGCCGGCACGCTCTTCGGCCCCCACGGCGGGGTGCTCGACCGGCTCGACGCGGCGATGTTCGCGATCGTGGCCGGGTACTACGTCTGGCTCGCCCTCGGCGGGCTCTGACCCGGAGCGCCGGCATGTCGCGTCGCCTGCTCATCCTCGGCTCGACCGGGTCGATCGGCGTCCAGGCGCTCGACGTCGTCGCCGCCGCGCCGGACGCGTTCACCGTCGTCGGGCTCGCGGCCGGACGGCGGTGGGAGCCGCTCGTGGAGCAGGCCCGCGCCCACGGCGTGCCACGGATCGCCGTCGGAGACCCCGCGGCCGCCGCGGCCGCCGCCGCGGCCTGGCCGGAGGGCGAGGTGCTCGTCGGCGCCGAGGGACTCGTCCGCATCGTCCTCGACAGCGAGCCGGACCTCGTCCTCAACGCGCTCGTCGGCGCGGCCGGGCTGGGCCCGACCGTCACGGCGCTCGGCGAGGGGATCGACCTCGCGCTCGCGAACAAGGAGTCGCTCGTCGTCGGCGGCGAGCTCGTCATGGCCCTGGCCGAGGCGACCGGCGCCCGGGTGCTGCCGGTCGACAGCGAGCACTCGGCGCTGTGGCAGCTCGTGCACGGCGAGACCGGCCAGGACCGCACCCACGACGCCGAGGGCTCGACCCGCGTCGGCACGATCGAGCGGCTCGTGCTCACCGCGTCCGGGGGGCCGTTCCGCGGTCGGTCGCGCGAGGACCTCGCCGACGTCGGGGTGGAGCAGGCGCTCGACCACCCGACGTGGGCGATGGGCGGCAAGATCACCATCGACTCGGCGACGCTCATGAACAAGGGCCTCGAGGTCATCGAGGCCCACCACCTGTTCGGCACGCCGTACGACCGGATCGACGTCGTCGTCCATCCGCAGTCGATCGTCCACTCCTACGTCACGCTGTCGGACGGCGCGGCGCTCGCGCACCTCGGCCACCCCGACATGCGCGCGCCGATCGCGTTCGCGCTGCACCATCCCGACCGGGTCGCGCTCGACCTGCGCCCGCTCGATCTCGCCGAGGTCGGCAGCCTGACGTTCGAGCCGCCGGACGAGGAGACCTTCCGCTGCCTGCACCTGGCGCGCGAGGCCGGACGCCAGGGCGGCACCGCGCCGTGCGTGCTCAACGCCGCCAACGAGGTCGCCGTCCACGCGTTCCTCGGGGGACGCATCGGGTTCCTCGACATCGCCGCGATCGTCGAGGCCACGCTCGACCGGGTGACGGCGACGCCGGTGCGGGCGTTCGAGACGCTCTACGCCGCCGACCATGCGGCGCGCGACGCGGCCGAGGCGCTCGTGTCCACGCGCACCTGAGCCGGTTCAGCCTTCCCAGAGGTGGCTCTGTCACCCTGTGTCGCCGTGTCCTGGGTCCTCGCCTTCCTCGGCTTCGCCGCGCTCATCGTCCTCCACGAGCTCGGGCACTTCGCCGCCGCCAAGGCGGTCGGGATGCGGGTGGAGCGGTTCTCGCTCTTCTTCGGCAAGCCCCTGTGGTCGGTCCGGCGCGGCGAGACGGAGTACTGCGTCGGTCCGATCCCGCTCGGCGGGTACGTGAAGATCACCGGGATGGACCCTCGGGAGGAGCTGCCCGAGGAGCTGCAGGCCCGCGCCTACCACCGCGCGCCGGTCTGGAAGCGGATCGTCGTCATCGCCGCCGGGCCGCTCGTGAACGTCGCGCTGGCGGTCGTCATCATCGTCCTGCTGTGGGGCGGCAAGGGCGTGGTGCCGTCCGGCGCGCCCGTCGTCGGCTCGGTCGACCAGCGCAGCGCCGCGGCGACGGTCCTGGAGCCCGACGACCGGATCATCCGGATCGACGACGTCGACGGCTGGGTGCCGGGGCTGCGGGCCGACGACGCGCCGGAGACCTTGGCGGCGCTGTCGGCGCAGGTGGGCCGGCACCGGTGCGCCGGCGGCAAGCGGGTCGAGGGCTGCGAGGCCGCGACGCCGGTGCGGATCACGTTCGAGCGCGACGGGGAGCGGCGCACCGCCGAGATCCGTCCGCGCTACGACCCCACGCCGGGCGGCCGCACCGACGCCGACGGCCGGATGCTCATGGGCATCACCTACGGGGTCGACTACCTGTCGGCGGACCGGGGGGAGGCGGCGTCCGAGGGCGTCCAGTACCTGTGGTGGGTGACGAAGCAGACCGGCCGAGCGATCGTGAAGCTCGTCTACGACAGCGAGGCGCGCAAGGAGATCTCCGGCGTCGTCGGGTCGTACGAGGTCACGCGGCAGAGCTTCGAGCTGTCGACGACGCGCGCGATCCAGATCCTCGCCGTCATCAGCCTGTCGCTGGCGATCATCAACCTCTTCCCGTTCCTGCCGCTGGACGGCGGCCACATCTTCTGGGCGATCGCGGAGAAGGTCCGGCGACGACCGATCCCCTACGCGTGGATGGAGCGCGCGAGCATCGTCGGGTTCGCGCTCGTGATCATGCTCTTCGGCCTCGGGCTCTACAACGACGTGGGCCGGATCTTCGGCGACGGGTTCCAGGTGCGGTGAGCGGCGGAACACGTCGGGTGCAGGAAGAACGCGGGCCGGGGGAGGGCGCGGCGCCGGGCCCGCCGGGCGCCGTGGAGCCCGTCGGAGCGGGCGCCACATGTGACGGCGTTGAAAACTCGACTTGCGTTCCCGGGCTCCGCGGATAGATTGACCTCGTCCGGTGCGACGGCAGGGGTGCCGTCGTGCGGGGGGTCAACGTGTCTTCGCCTGGTTCATCAGCCACGGCGGCTTCGACGGCCGCCACCAGCTCGAGCATGCCGACGAGCGGACTCACCGCCGCGGTGCGTGGGCCGTACGGGCGCGCCGCCGCCGTCGTCCTCGCCCTCGTCCTGATCCTCGGGCAGATCGCGCCCACGGCCCAGGCCGCGATGGCCAATCCCGATCCGCCGACGCTCGTCCCGGGAGTCGAGCTCCCGCAGCTCGGGTTCCCCCAGTACGACGAGAAGCAGGCGGTCTCGGGCCGAGACGGCGGCGACCGGTCGCCGCAGCCGGGCGACGGCGACGAGGACGCGCGACCCTCGGCCGACGACGGTCCGTCGACGTCCGACGGCCAGACCGCGACGGCCCCGGCGTCCGGCGCCGCAGGCGGGCCGTTCTCGACGGCCGTCCCGGCGTCCGACGCGGTCCCGGCCACGCCGACCGCGGCCCCGACCCGGACGGCGACCACGCCGGAGCCGGCCGAGCCCGCGCCGCTCGTGAGCAACGGCTTCGACATGGACGGGGTCACCACCCCGCCGCGGACCGACGACGAGCGCCGGTCCTCTCCGTCCGACGACGAGCCCTCGGGCGGCGACGCCGGAGGTGACGACGCCGAGACCGTGACGTCGACCGTGGGCGTCATCGCTCCCGGGCTGTCCGACGGCCCCGCGGCCGGCGAGCCCGTGACCGACGTCGCCGGCGGGCCGCTGCCCCCGGCCCTCGCGGCGACGCCCGACCCGCTCGCGGTTCCCGGCGTGATCCCGCCGACGCTCGACGCCGGCGCGGTGGACGCCGGGACGCGGAGCCCGTCGACGACGGCCGCCGACATCGCCGCCGTGGTGCGCCGCCCGACGCGGACCGCGCCGCGCCGCTCGACGGGCGCCCACGTGTCGACGAAGGCCGGATCGAGCACGACCGGGCGCGCCGCGTCGACGCGGTCGTCGACGAGCCGCGCGTCCGCGACCGGTCGGGCCGGTGCGAAGGCCGCCCGGTCGAGCGGGGCGCGGCGTGCCGCGACGTCGGTCCGCGCCAAGCGTTCCGATCGCCGCGCCGCGGGCGACCGTCGCGCGTCGAAGGCCTCGCGCCCGTCGCGTCGCTCGACCGGCGCCGCACGCAGCGCCGGGTCCCGCGGGACGGTCGGCAAGGCGGTGCGCTCGGCCGCCACCCGGCGCCACGCGCGCCACGCGATCCTCCGCCGGGTCGTCGCGCAGCGCGCCGCGGTGGCCAAGACGTACGGCGCCGCGCCGGTGACGTCCTCGGCGGGCACCGGAACGCCGGCGCCACAGCCCACCGCGGCCCCGGCCTCCGCGCCGACGCCCGAGTCGGCCCCCGCGGTTGCGCCGGCCCCGGCTCCAGCGCCGGCCCCGGAGTCGGCCCCGGCTCCAGCGCCGGCCCCGGAGTCGGCTCCGGCTCCAGCGCCGGTCCCCGAGCCGGCAGCGGCACCCGCACCGGCCCCGACGGCCGCCCCGGCCCCGGCGCCGACGCCTGCACCCGCGCCGGCTCCGGCCCCCGCTCCGGCTCCGGCCCCCGCACCGGCTCCGGCCCCCGCACCGGTCCCGACGCCCGCACCGGCACCGGCCCCCGAGCCTGCTCCGGCCGTGGCCTCGGCGGCCCCGGCGCCCGCCACGATCTCCAGCTCGCCGAGCGCCGGTGGAGCACCGCAGCAGATCTCGTCCGGTCCGTCGGCCGCCGCGCCGATCCATGCTCCCGCGCCGGTCGCCGCCGCGCCCGCCCCGGTCTACCACGTCGCCCCGGTAGTGCCTCCGCCGCCTCCTCCGCCGCCCCCGCCTCCGCCGCCCGTTCCCGCGGCCCTGGTCGTCGACGCGGGAGAGACGCTCGCCGGGGCGGCCCCGACGCCGCTCGCCACGCCCGCGGTCGACATGGCCGCCACGCCGGTCGTCACGATCGCGTTGGACGCCACGACGCTCGCGGATCCGGCGGTCGTCACCGAGCTGCCGTCCGCCGCCGACGCGTCCGACCCGCCGCTCGTCACCGACGGCGCTCCGGCGCCGGCCGCGACGGCGCTCACGGCAGGGGCGCCGGGATCGGCCCACGTGCCCGACCCGGACGTCACCACCGGCGCCGACGCGGTGACCACCCCCGTCGACCCCTCGGCGCTCGTGACGCTCTCCGTCGCGACCTCGGTCGACGCCCCGTCGGCCACGCCGACCGGCGGCTCGGCACGGGGACCGCCGGCGCCGGCAGCGCTCACGCAGGAGATCCTCGACGAGGTCGTCGCCGCCGCGATGGCCCAGTGGGTCGCCGCGTACCCCGACGCCGACTTCACCGGCGTGACGGTCACCGTCGGAGACCTCCCCGGCGGCTGGCTCGGCCGTGCCGAGGGCAGGACGGTCACGATCGATCGCACGGCAGGCGTCGTCGGTTGGTCGATCCTCGCAGCCCCGGGCGACACCGCCCTGCGGTACGACCTCATGTCGGTCGTCCTCCACGAGCTCGGGCACACGCTCGGCCACGGAGACGACGTCGCGTCGTCGTCGCTCATGGGCACGGGCCTGCAGCCCGGGCAGATCCACGGCATCCCGCCGATCGGGACCCTGGAGTCCGGCCCCGGCTACGACACCACGAGCGCGGCGCCGGTCCCGATCCTGGGCTCGGTCCTCAACATCGGTGCGTCGATCGGCGAGCTCGTCGGAGCGGTGCTCGACCTCGGCGCGTTCAGCTACGACGGACCGCAAGCGGGTCCGAAGGTCCTCTCGCTCGATCTCGGGCACACCCTGGTCGATCTCCTCGGCGCGCTCACCGGGAGCCTCAGCGACGTCACCGCCACGATCAGCGGGAGCGCGGCCAACCTGTTGCAGTTCGACGGGACCGACACGGCGGGCAGCGGAATCGGCATCGGCGACATCGTCGAAGCGCTGTTCGGCGTGACGCGCGGCCTGACGGTCGCCAACCCGGGGACGCAGGGGGCGTACGAGGCGAAGATCAGCTTCGCCGGCACCGTCCAATGGCTCCTCGGGGGGGCCGAGGAGTTCCTGCAGGAGCTGACCGTCCGCTTCCGCGTCACCGCGTGGGACCTTGCGACCGCCGCCACCGGCACGCTGAAGATCGCCGACGGGTTCCTCAGCCACCTCGCCCAGCACGGCCGCACGCTCGAGCACACGCTGCGCTTCGACGGCGCCGGCCAGGTCAGCCTCATCGGCGGCGCGCTCGGTGCGGTGGACTCGATCACGGACTCGATCTCCCTCAGCGGCATCACCGACGGGATCATCATCACGCCGCTGCTCAGCGCCGCGGAGAGCGTCTTCACGCTCGACGTCGCCGACGGCCTCCTGGGCCTGCCGGTCGACGTGCTCTATGGCGTGGCCGGGCGCCTCGACGAGCTGCGTGGGCCGGGCGTCGCCGACGCGCTGTGGACGATCGACGGCGAGAACCAGGGCTCGCTCACCGGGATGGAGCCCGACGCCGACGACGGATTCTCCGCCACCGGTGGGCTGCTCTCCTTCCTCGGCGTGTCCAGGCTCGTCGGCAGCGAGAAGTCGGCGGACCGGTTCGTCATCGGCGCGCTCGGCTCGGTGACCGGGATCATCGACGGCGGCGTCTCGGCGATCGTCGACGGAGTCGTCAGCGTCATCGACCAGCTCGCGTTCGAGGGCGGCTCGTACGCGAGCCTCACCACCGACTCGTCGAACACCGTGCGCGGGGTCGCCGACCACAGCGGCAGCGTCGCCCTCGTCGGCGCCGACGGGGCGACATCCGACAAGACGGTCGGGTACACGAACCTCGAGCCGATCTCGCTGCTGGCCCCCGTGCAGGACGTCGTCGTCAACGGCAGCCCGCTCCTGCCCGACGTGTTCCTCGTGACCGGCGTCAGCCTCAGCAGCGTGCTGGCCCCGCTGGGCTTCCTCGGACTCGCACCCGCCCTGACGGGACTGCTCGGCGTCGACCGGCTCATCGTCGTCGGCGGCACCAACGCTTCGCTCGAGTCGATCATCTTCGCGCCGCCCACCGGGACGCTCACCATCGACGGCAAGGGCGCCGGCGACGCGCCGCAGGGGGCGCAGGGCGGACTGGACCTCGACGTCGTCGGCGTCGTCGGCCACGTGGCCCTGCCCGGGGTCGACCTGACGATCAACGCGTCGGTGATCGCCGTCCTCGGCATCCCCGGGACGAACGGCACGATCAACACCGTCACCGGGCTCACCGGGTTGACGTCGAGCTCGCCGCTGAGCGCCCTGGACGGCCTGCTCTCGGTCGTCGGACCGCTCATCGCACCCGTGCTCTCGCCGTTCGCGACGCTGCTGGACACCACCGGGGGCGCCGCCGGCGACGACGGGTCGATCACGCTCAACGCGACCTCCCGCGGGATCCTCACCGGCCTCCTCGACGCGGCGTCGCTCGACCTCGGCCTGCCGCTGGACCTCGGCGTCGCGCTCACCGTCGTCGCCGGGGCCGAGATCCGTGCAGGCGCCGTCACGATCGCGTCCGAGGTCGACATCGCCGTCGAGTCCCCGGACCTCGCCATCGCTCCGGCGGTCGCGACCGGGATCGCGCAGACGCTCGTCATCGCGTCGGAGATCCGGTCCACGCGGGCGCCGGCGACCGCGGGCGACGCGTCGTTGTCCGTCACCTCGCACGCGAACGCCACCGGCGTCGCCCAGTCGACGTCGGACGGCGCGATCGGGCTGCCCGCCCAGGTCGCCGCGACCGTCGTCGTCGCGGTGGCGGGCACGACGATCATCGGCTCGCACCTCGGCGCCCGTGACGCCGGAGGGGTGGGCCATCTGGCCCGGGTCGGCGCCGGCACGACGGTGAACGCCGGTGCGCTCGCCGACGCGGACGGCTCGATCCTCGGCGGAGCCGTCGCGATCGTCGTCGCCACCCAGGTCACCGCCGTGTCGCTCGTCGGCACCACGATCGACGCGGGCGACGTCGAGATCATCGCCACGGGGGACGGGTACGTCTCCAGCGGAGCGACCGCCGCGACCCGTGCCGAGGAGGAGCCGGACGGCATCCTCGAGGGCTTGTTGGGCACGCTGGCCGGGACGACGCTCACCGCCGTCCAGGGCGCCCTCGGTCAGCACCTCGTCGGGGGCGTCGCGGCGGCCCTCGCGGTCACCGCGCTGCTGCAGACGACGGCCGCGACGGTCACCGGAGGCACGATCGTGTCGACCGGCGACGTGCGCATCGGCGCCACGAGCGCCACGCGGACGTCGACGGAGGCCGAGACGAGCGCAGGCCCGGGCCCGGGCCCGGACGACGGCGCGGCGGTCGCCGTGGCGATCGGGCTCCCGGTGGTCGTGACCACCGCGACCGTCGGTGGCGGCGCCACCATCACCGCCGTCACGGCGGCGGTCGACGCCGGGCTCGCCGCCCAGGCCGAGCATCGGACGCGTGCACGGGCGGCGACCGGGGTGGCCGGCGCCGGGGCGACGACGCCGAACGTCCCCGTCGGACTCCAGCTCGCCGGCGCCATCGCGCTGCAGGTCGTCCTCGTCGACACGACGTCCACGATCGGCTCCGGCGGGGTCCAGGTCGGCGGCACCGACCTGACGGTCGGCGCCGCGTCGCGGGGGACCGCCCACGCCGAGGCGCGATCGGGCGTCGCGAACGGCGCCAGCCTCGGGGCGGCCATCGGCCCCGCCGTGGCCGTGCACGTCGTGATCGACACGACGACCGCCGGGGCGTCCGGGGCCGTGTCCGGCGCGACCGACCTGACGATCCACGCCCAGGCGTCCCGCGACGTCGACACGCACGCGGGCAGCGACGCGACCGTCACCGGCACGGCTGGCGGCTCCATTGCGACGGTCGCCGCCGCGAGCGCGACGTCCGTCGTGCTCACCACCGTCGACGCGACGCTCGGCGGCGTCGGCGCCCCGATCGTCGTCGGTGGCGACCTGCTCGTCGAGGCGACACTGGCGTCGTCGGTCCGGACCACCGCCACCGCGGCCGGTGACGGCGCGGTCGCCGCCGGCCCCGCGATCGCGCTGACCATCGCCGTGCACCGCGTCACCGCGACGCTCGCCCGCGCGGTCGTCGCCGGCGGGACGGTCACGGTCCGGACGGTCGGCCACGCGAAGGTCGACGGGACGGCCACCGCCACCGTCGGCAGCGTGACGCCGACGGAGGGGTCGTCGTCGGTCAGCGGACTGCTCGCCGGCCTGCAGGCGTCCGGCCTGGCGCTCGGCGCGCTGCAGCGGGCCGGGCTCGGCGCCCAGACGTCCGGCGAGCTCGATCTCACGACGATCCTCAACGGCGCCGGCGGAGCCGCGCTCGCCGCCGCGATCTCCGCGAACGTCGTCGTGTCGTCGTTCACCGCCGACATCGCGACCGGGACGCCGGTGACGGCCACGCGGCTCCTGACCGTCGACGCCCGAGGCGAGACCGACGCGACGGCGACGGCCGACGGGGCGGCCGACGGCGGGATCGGGGTGGCCGCCGCCGTCGCGATCAACGCGACCGTCTCGACCGTCTCGGCGATCGCGGACACGACCACCGCGTCGCTCGAGGCGGGCGGCCTCCTCGTGAGCGCCGGCGGCGCCGGGGCCGGCGGCCCGACCGCCAACGGCGTCAACGACCTGCAGGCGGTCGCGACGACCGGCGTCGGCGTCGGCGCGGCCGGCATCAGCGGCGCCGTCGCGATCGAGGTGTCGATCGTGCGGACGCTCGCCTTGCTCGGCAACGGGGCGCGCGGCCCGCCGCCCGCCGGGAGCGGCGCCTTCCGCAACACCGCCGTGGCTCCCGTCACGGTCACCTCGGACGCGGTCACCAACAGCTCGAGCCTGGCCGACGCGCACTCCGACTCCACCGCCCCGCTTCCGTCGATCGGCGCCGGCGCGGCCCTCGCGATCACGATCGCGACGAACCTCACCGAGACCGAGCTCTCGGCGCCCGTCACCGGCACGCTCACCGGTGGCGTCACCATCGGGTCCCGGACCGACGCGTCGACCGACGCGACCGCGATCACCGGCGTCGCGTCCAGCACCGCGGCGAGCGGGGCCGTCGCCTCCAGCGTCGCGCTCAACACGACGACCACGTCGATCCTCGCGCCGATCTCCCCGGACGCCGGACACGCCGGCGCGGTCGCCATCGACGCCGTCCGGGTCGACGATCCACCGAGGACCGGCACGACGGCGACGGCCCGCGGCGACGCCGCGGCCGACGGGATCGCCATCGGCGCCGCGATCGCCCTGACGGTCGCGCTGGACGTCACGACCGTTACCATCCGGGCAGGCATCGTCGCCACCGCGCTGTCCGTCGGCGCGAGCTTCGCCGCGCACAGCGGCGCGGACGCCCGTGCCGGGTCCGGCGGGGCCGGCGATGACGCGGGCGTCGTCGGCGCCCAGATCTCCGGCCTCCTCGGCACCGTTCAGGGCCTGGTCGGCTCGATCACCGCCTCGGCCACGTCGCTCCCCGCCCTCGCGCTCCCGGCCCTCCCGGTGTCGCTGTCCGGCGGCGCCGCCGTCGCCGTCGACCTGGCGGTCGCCACGACGACCGCGACCGTCGAGTCCGGCGTGACGCTGACCGCGACCGGCGCGATCACGGTCGCGTCCCACAGCGCCGGGACCGCCGCGACCACGGCGACGGCCGAATCCGTCGCGGGCGGCGTGACCGTGGGCCTGGCGCTCGCCGCGACGATCTCCACGGTCCACAGCCACGCCCGGATCGACGGCACGCTGCGCGGCGCCACGATCGCGATCGACGCGGGCGACGCCGCGGCGGGCGCGACCGTCGCCACGAGCAACGCCTCCAGCGGCGATCCGGCCGCGGGCCGACAGGGCGCCGGCGCGGTCGCGCTGACGCTGTCGATCGTGACGAGCAAGGCGACGCTCGGCGCCGACGGCGCGCTCGAGTCCGCCGGCGCGATCGCGCTCCGGGCCGGCATGGCCCCGCAGGCCGTCGCCGACGCATCGCCCGCCGGGCCGGTCGGGACCGGCCTGTCGCTGGGGCTCGTCGTCGCCGTCAACCTCACCGTCTCCGAGAGCAGCGGCCTGATCGACGGTGGAGCCGGCCTCGTCACCGTCGGCGCGGACGCGAACGCCTCGACCGGTGCGATCGCCGAGGGCGGCGACGTCGCCGCCGGCCTCGGCGCACCGGCGATCGCCGTGGCGCTCGCCACCAACGTCACCACCGCGATCGTGCTCGGCTCCGGGATCGACGCCCTCGGCGCGGTCGAGGTCACGGCCCACGGGATCGCGACGACGACCGCCACGGCGACCGGGTCGACGACGCCCGGCGTCGTCTCCGCGTCCGGCGCGCTGGCCCTGTCCGTGGCGCTCGACACCGTCGTCGCCACCACCGTCGCGCCGATCACCGCCGGTGGCGTCGACGTGCTGGCGACCGGCGACCACGACTCGACCGCGCACGCGACCGCCGGCTCCGGTGGCGTCAGCGGCGCCGGGACCGACAGCGGCCTGCTCGACGCCTGGGTCGGCGGCCTCGGCGGGATCCTCGCCACCCCCGCCGGCATCCTGCCCACCCCCACGAGCGGCAACGGGCTGCCGGGCGCGCTGACCCCGCCGGCGGTCACCGCCGGGAGCGACGAGGACGAGCCCGCGACCGTGGGCGGAACCGCCCTGCCGGCCCTCACCGTGCCCGGGACCGGGGCGACCCCGACCGCGCTGTCCGCCGCCGCCGCGATCGCCGTGAACATCGGCCTCTCGACGACGGTCGCCGCCGTGCCGGTCGGACAGGTCGACGCCGGCGCCGGGCCGCTCCGGGTCCTGGCGACCGGGAGCGCCGCGCCGAGCGCGACCGCCGACGCGACGAGCGTCACCACCGGGGCGACCGGTGCGGGCGTGGCGACCGCGCTCGCCCTCGACCTGTCGGTCGTGACCCTGACCGCGCTGCTCGCCGGCTCGGTCGTCGCCGCACCGAGCGCCCCGGGCGCCGACGCGGTGGTGGTGCGCACGACGCTCGGCGCGGGGCCGATCGCACCGAAGGCGACCGCGCACTCCGGCGTCGGCGGATCGGCCGTCGGGGTCGCCGGAGCGTTCGCGCTCACGTCGTCGACGGTGATCTCGACCGCCACCCTGCTGGGGACCGTCGCGGCCGGGGGCGGCGACGTCGTCGTCCAGGCCGGCGCCGGCGGAGCGCCCGAGGCCGACGCCTCCGCCGACGCGGACGCGGGCGTCGTCGGGGTGGGCGCGGTCGTCGGGATCGTGCTGGCGGTCAACGTCACGACGGCGACGTCGTCCGCGACGATCGGCAACGCCGCGAACGTCCTGATCCTCGCCGCCGCGCGGCCCGGCAACGTCGACGGCGCGCCGACCTACACGACCGTGGTCGGCGCCACCGCCGGAGCGACCGACGGAACCGCGTCCGTCGTGCCCGCCGTCGCGATCGCGATCGCCGTGAACACGACGGTCGCCGCCCTGGCCGCCGGGACCGTCGCCGTCACCGGGACGACGAGCGTCGTCGCCGCACCGGTGGCGTCCACGTCGAGCATCGCCGCGGGCCGGACCGACGGCGTCGGTGGCGTGAGCGTCGGCGGCCCGCTGGCGCTGACGCTCGCGATCGACACGACGATCGCGACGTCGCTCGGGACGATCAACGGCGGCACGACCGTCATCGATGCCACGACGACCGACGCGAGCTCGGCGACGAGCACCGCCGCGAGCACCGGCGCCGCCGCACCCACGCCGGGCGGTGCGTCCGCCGACGGCCAGGTCCACGGCTGGATCGGGCAGCTCGCCGGGTCGCTCACGTCGCCGCGAGACCTGCTCGGCCCGGTGCTCCCGTCGTCGGTCGTGTCGGGCGTGCTGCCCGCGGCGGACACGGCCACCGGGGTCGCCATCGGCGCGGACGGGTCGCCGTCGGTGTCCGGCGTCGCGCTCCCGCCGCTCGAGGCGCCCGGCGCGGACGGCAAGCCGGTCGGGCTCGCGGTGTCGGCCGCGCTGGCCGTCAACATCGGCGTGTCGACGACGATCTCCTCGGCGCTCGGCACGATCGTCACCGCGCCCGGTGGCGACCTGGACCTCGTCGCCGCCGCGACGCCCACCGCCGCCGCGTCGGCGAGCGCCGAGGGCATGTCCGGCACCGCGGGCGTCGGCACCGCGATCGCGCTGAACCTCGCCGTCGGCACCCTGACCGCGCTGCTCGGTGGTGACGTCAAGGCGGACGGCGTGACCGTGCGGACCGCGGTCGCCGGGAACACGACAGGCGTGTTCGCCCCGAGCGCCACGGCCGTGTCCGGGGCCGGCGGCACCGGCGTGGGCATCGCCGGAGCGGTCGCGATCTCGGCGTCGGTGCTCGTCTCCACCGCCTCGATCCTCGCCGGCGCGATCGTCGACGGGCGCGGCCACGACATCGTCGTCTTCGCCGACTCCCACAGCGCCCCCGTGGTCGATGCGCGCGCCGAGGACAGCGGTGGCATCGTCGGCGTCGGGGCCGTCGTCGCCGTCGTCCTGTCGACGAACGTCACCACCGCCACGTCCGCGGGCACGCTGACCTCGACGGACGGGCCCCAGCGCGGCGCCGTCCGGATCCTCGCCGCGCAGAGCGCCGGGTACGCGGGCTCGCGCGCACCGACCTACGCCACCGACGCGAGCGCCGTGGGCGGCGCGACCGTCGGAACGGCGGCGATCGCGCCGGCGGTCGCGATCGCGATCGCGCTCAACACGACGGTCGCCGCCCTGACCGGTGGGTCGGTGACCGCGGTCGACGACATCGAGATCGCCGCCGCCCCGGTCGCCAGCACCACCACGACCGCGCGCGCCGGAACGGGCGCCGACGCGGTGGCGGTGGCCGGGCCGCTCGCGCTGACGCTCGCCGTCGACACGACGATCGCGACGTCCGCGGCGCACGTCGCCCCCGGAGGCGCCTTCACGATCACGGCCCGCGCCGGCGACGAGAGCAGCGCCGACGCCGGGCTCCTGACCGGCGGTTCGGCAGGACCGACGGTCGACGGCTCCACCGGCGCGCTGACCGCCGGCGGCCAGGTCGTGGGCTGGCTCGAGGCGTTCGGAGGCGGGATGACGTCCCCGACGACGCTCGTCGGGCGCGTGCTGCCGGTCGGCGCGGCGACCACGGAGATCCTCCCCGCCGAGGCCGTGATCCCGGCCATCGCGACCGATCCCGCCACCGGCGACGCGTCGATCGGAGGCACCGCGCTGCCGCGGATCGCCGCGCCGGACGCGGCCGGTGACGGCGGCCTGGTGTCGGTCGCCGCCGCGACGGCGGTGAACATCGAGCTCTCGACGACGCTCGCCGCGCTGGCCTCGGGCAGCAACGTCGACATGGCCGGCAAGGACCTGCTCGTGCAGGCCGTCGGTGGCTCGGACGCGTCGGCGCACGCCGACGCCTCGACGGCCGGTCCTGCCCTCGCCGGCGCCGCCACCGCGATCGCGGTGAACGTCGCCGTGATCAACGTCGCCGCGCTGCTGGCCGGTGAGCTGACCGCCCGGAACGTCGAGGTCCGCACGGCGTTCGTCGACGCCGACGGCGATCCGACGACGGTCACCCCGACCGCCACCGCCCGCGCCGGCGTCGGCGACAGCGGCGCCGCCGGCGTCGCCGGGGCCCTCGCGATCAGCCTGTCGATCGTGACGTCCACCGCCACGATCGCGCCCACGTCCGACATCTCGGCCGGCGGCCGGATCGTCGTCTACGCCGACGCCGACGCGGCGCCGGAGACGGTCGCCACCGCGGCCCCGGCCGGTGGCGGTGGCGTGCTCGGCATCGGCGCGACCATCGCGATCACCATCGCCGTCAACGTCACCGCCGCCACCGCCGGCGGCAACCTGCAGGCGACCGGGGACATCCTGGTCCTCGCGGCGGCCGACGCCGGCGTCGTCGACAGTCGCGACCCGACGTACGTCACCGTGGCGGAGACCACGCCCGGGCACCTGCCGGACGGCATCGCCACGATCGCGCCGACCGTCGCGATCGCCGTCGCGGCGAACACGACGATCGCGGCGCTCACCGGCGGCACGGCCGGCTCGCAGACCGGCTCGGTCCGGGTCCGCGCGACCCCGGTGGCGTCGACGTCGAGCGACGCGGCCGGTCAGACCGGATCGGGCGCCGCCGTCAGCGTGTCGGGGCCGATCGCGATCACGCTCGCGATCGACACGACGGTCGCCACGTCGCTGTCGACGATCAACGTCCTGTCGGCGGGCAACGTCGTCGAGATCGGCGCGGTGACGGCGGACGCCAGCTCGGCGTCGTCTCGCGCCGGCGGTGGCGGCGCCCGCGTGCCGGACTCCGACACGCCGTCCGCGGACGGCCAGGTGACCGGCTGGATCTCCGGCGTCGGCGCTCTGCTGCCGGCCACCTCCGGCCTGCTGACGTCGGTCCTGCCGCCGGCGACGATCGAGGACGTCCTGCCGTCGGCCGGCCTGCTCCCGGTCGAGAGCGACGACGACGGCACCACGGTGGCCGGCGTCGCGCTTCCGGCCTTCACCGCACCGGACGGCAGCGGGTCGCTCGTCGGCCTGGACGTCGCCGCCGCGATCGCCGTGAACGTCGGCGTGTCGACGACGATCGCCGCGGCGCCGCTGGGCGCGATCATCACCCCGGTCGGCGCCGAGGTCGAGATCGTCGCGGTCGGCGCGCCCACGGCCGAGGCGACCGCCGACGCATCGACGGCGTCCGGCACGTCGACGGTCGGGGTGTCGACCGCCCTGGCGCTCAACCTCTCGGTCGTGACCCTCACCGCGCTGCTCGGCGGCTCGGTGACCGGCGACTCCGTCACGGTGCGCACGGAGGTCGGGGCCGGCGGCTTCAAGCCCGCCGCCCGCGCCTACTCCGGCGCCGGGGCGAGCGGCGTCGGCATCGCCGGCGCGGTCGCGATCTCCGCCTCGGTCCACGTGTCGACCGCGACGATCCTGCCGACCGCCGAGGTCACGGCACGGACCGGCAGCATCGTCGTCTTCGCCGATGCGGACAACGCCCCGGTCGCCGACGCGAGCGCCGACCACGTCGGCGGCGTCGTCGGCGTCGGCGCGACGATCGCCATCGTCATCGCGACGAACATCACGACCGCGACCGCCGGCGGCACGCTGACGGCCGACCAGGACGTCGTCGTCCTCGCCGCCGCGGACCCCCGCGACGCCACGATCGCCGCACCGTTCGCCGGCGCCCCGACGTACACGACCGGCGCCACGGCCACGGCCGGGGCGATCGCAGGCACCGCCGCGATCGCGCCCGCGGTCGCGATCGCGATCGCGACGAACGTCACGGTCGCCGCGCTGCTGCCCGGCGCCGTCCGCCCGAACCGGGACGTGATCGTCGTCGCCGCGCCCGTCGCGTCGACCACGTCGAGCGCGAGCGTCCGCACCGACGCCGCCGCGACGATCGGCGTGGCCGGACCGCTCGCGCTGACCCTGGCGCTCGACACGACCGTCGCGACGTCGCTGGCCGACGTCGCGCCGGGCGTCGACTTCACGATCGACGCGATCGCGGGGGACGAGAGCTCGGCCACGGCGCGCCTCGTGAACGACAACCGTGGATCGTCGCCCGGCGGCGACGCACCGGCCGCCGACGGCCAGCTCGCCGGCTGGCTCCGCGGGTTCGGCGGCCTCCTCGCCACGCCCGACGGCCTCCTCGGCCGCGTGCTGCCCACCGACGTCGCCGTCGGCGACGTGTTGCCCGAGCAGGCGACGACGCCGACCCTGTCGGCCCCCGAGGACGGACCGGTGACCCTGGGCGCGGTGACGCTGCCGTCGCTGGCCGCGCCGGGCGCGACCGGGGAGCCCGGGCTCCTGTCGCTCGCGGCCGCGACCGCGGTGAACATCGAGGTCTCGACGACCGTCGCCGCGCTCGGCGCCGTCGGCAAGGTCGACGTCGGATCGGGCTCGCTGCTCGTCCGCGCCGTCGGCCGCTCCAACCCGACCGCGACCGCCGACGCCTCGGCGATCACGAGCCCGACGCTCGGCGTCGCGACCGCGATCGCCCTGAACGTCGCCGTCGTGAACGTCGCCGCGATCGCCGCCGGGCGGATCACCGCCCGCGACGTGAGCGTCCGCACCGCGATCCAGGACGCGCTCGGCGCCCCGGGATCGCTCACGCCGCGCGCCGAGGCCCGGTCGGGCGCCGGTGACCCGACCGTCGGCGTCGCCGGCGCGGTGGCCGTGAGCCTGTCGATCGTCACCTCGACCGCGACGCTCCTCGGCGCCGTGACCGCGAGCGGCGAGGTCCTCGTCTACGCCGACGCCAACGCCGTCCCCGAGACCATCGCGTCGGCCGCGCAGTCCGGCGACCCCGCGAGCGTCGGCGTCGGTGCGACGATCGCGATCACGATCGCCGCCAACGTCACGACCGCCACGTCGGCGGCCGACATCGGCGGCGGCGTGACGGGCGTGACGATCCTCGCCGCCGCCCACCCCGATCCGGCGACCGCGCTCGCCACCGGCACCCGCGATCCCCTGTACCGGACCGAGGCGTCGGCCGAGCCCGGCACGTTGAGCGCCTCCTCGGTCGCCGTCGCGCCGTCGGTGGCGATCGCGGTCGCCGTCAACACGACGATCGCCGCGCTCATCGGCGGCTCGATCACGACGGCCGGCGACGTCGTCGTCCGGGCCGCCCCCGACGCCGACACCCATTCGCTCGCGACCGGCACGACCGCGGGCGGCGACCTCCTGTCGCTCGCCGGACCGATCGCGCTGACCGTCGCGATCGACACCACCGCCGCGGTCTCGGTCGCCACGACGATCACGGCGCACGACGTCGTCGTCCGTGCCGACTCGCACGACGACAGCTCGGCGACGTCGAAGGCCGAGGGCCACCGCAGCGCCACCGCGTCGTCCGCGCCGAGCGCCGACGGACTGCTGCAGGGCTGGCTCGTCGGCCTCGTCGGCCTGGCCCCCGACCCGGCCGGCCTGCTCGATCCCGTCCTGCCCGCCGGCGTCGACGTCATCCCCGGACTGCTGGAGATCCCGGCTCTCGGCGTCGACGACGCCGGCACGCCCGACGACGACGGCGACGACCGGGTGACGATCGCCGGGATCGCGATCCCCGCCGCGGCCGTCCCCGGCGTCGGCGGCAGCGCGCCCGCACCGATCCGGGTCGCCGCGGCCATCGCCCTGAACGTCGCGGTCTCGACGACGATCGCCGCGGTCCCGACCGGCGGCGTCACCGCCGACGGCGCGCTCGACGTGCTCGCCTCCGGACGCCCGACCCCGCTGGCCACGGCCGACGCCGACACGGGCGCGGCGACGGTCGGCGCGGCCGCCGCGATCGCGATCGACGTCGCGATCATCACGATCACCACCCTGCTCGGCGGCGACGTCACGGCCGACGGCGTCACCGTCCGCACGCTCGTCGGCGACCCCGACCGCGCGCCGGGCACGCTGACGCCGACCGCCGACGCGATCTCGGGCGTTGGCAGCGGCGACGTCGGCGTCGCCGGGGCGTTCGCGCTCTCGCTGTCGCTCGTCGCCTCGACCGCCGCGATCCTGCCCGGCACGATCGACGCGAGGGGCGGGGACGTCATCGTCTACGCCGACGCGTCGGCCGCGCCGGTCGCGAGCGCCACGTCGGGGACCTCCACGGGCGGCCTCGGCGTCGGCGCCAACGTCGCGATCGTCATCGCCGTCAACCTCACGACCGCCACGTCGGCGGGCACGATCGGCAACGCCGAGGACGTCGCGATCCTCGCCGCCGCCGCGCCCCAGGACGCCGATCCGGGCAGCGACCCGACCGGCATGGGCGTCGTCCTCGCCGGTTCGCGCAACCCGACCTACACGACCACCGCCGACGCCACCGCCGGCGCGGTCAGCGCGATCACCGTCGCGCCGGCGGTGTCGATCGCCGCCGCCGTCAACACGACGACCGCGGCGCTGCTCCCGCTCGGCTCCGTCGTCGCGACCGGCCGCGTCACCGTGCTGGCGGCGCCGGACGCGTCCACGACGTCGCAGGCGACCGGTGAGACGTCCAGCATCGACCCGGTCGCCACGCTCGGCGCGGCCGTCGCGCTGAACGTCGCCGTCGACACCGCCGTCGCGACGACGCTGGCGAACGTCACCGCCGACGAGCTGCAGGTCATGGCGACGCCGCAGCGCCACCACAGCGCCGCCGACGCGCACGCCGGCGCCGGCGGCGTCGCCCCGGACGGGTCCGCGCACGCCGGCGACCAGGCCCTGGGCTGGTTCGGGCTCGTCGAGGGCCTGCTGCCCGCCGATCCGCTCGGCCTGCTCGATCCGGTCCTGAGCCTCACCGACGACGTGCTGCCCGCCGCGACCGCGGTCGGCGGTGACCTCAACCTGCCGGGCGGGCTGCCGACCCCGGAGCTGCCGTCGCTCGACGCCATCGATCTGACGAGCCTGCTGCCGGACGGGCCGATCGGCGCCGCCGCCGCGGTCGCGCTGAACGTCGGCGTGTCGACGACCGTCGCGAGCATCCTCGGGGGGAACGTCGTCGTCGCCTCGACGTCGACGCCCGCGCTCGTCCTCGCGGAGGCGTCCCCGGAGGCGACGTCCGACGCCGACGGCAGCGCGGTCGGGGCCGGGATCGGCCTGGCGGGGGCCGTCGCCCTCAACGTCGCGGTCCAGACGATGGTCGCCGTCGTCGGCGGCCTGGCGCCCGACGTCACCGCCGCCGACCTGGAGGTCGTGGCCCGGCCCAAGGCCGGCCTGCCCGTGACCGCCCGGGCCGTCGCCGGATCCGGCGCGTCGGCTCCGACGTCGCCGTCGTCGACGAACGTCAACGCCGCCGGCGCGGTCGCGGTGAACATCGCGACCGGGATCGTCGCCGCGCTCATCGCCGAGCCCGCGATCGTGCGGGTCCCCGGCAAGGTCCTCGTCCGCGCCACGACGACGACGAGCGTCACGTCGAAGGCCGGCGCCGGCACCGACGTCGCCATCGGCGTCGGCGCGGCGATCGCGGTCAACGTCTCGACGCAGCTCGTGCTCTCGGCGGTCGTCGGAGGGAGCTTCCTCGAGGCCTCGGGCGTCAACGCCGGCGTCTCGGAGTCGATGACGATCGAGGGGACCGCCACCCACGTCGAGCGGGCGGACGCGACCTCCGGCGGCGAGTCCACCGTCGGCATCAACGGCGCGTTCGCGATCAACTTCGCGAACAACCAGACGATCGCGATCGCGGTCTCGTCGGTCCTCGAGCTCGCGACGACGCCGGTCGGCGGGCTCCCGACCGCCCCGGGCCTGCGGACGAGCGGGGACTTCGTCCTGCGCGCCCACCAGGTCACCGACGCCGACACGACGGCGAAGGCCGAGGTCGACGGGACGGCCGTCACCGTCGGCGTCGCCCTCGCGCTCGGACTCATCGTCGACGGCGCCCACGCGCTGCTGCAACGCTCGGTCGACGCCGCGGGCGACGTGCGCGTGACGTCCGACACGATCACGCCGAGCCGCGCCGACGCGGTCGCCGGGACGGTCGGCCCCGGGTTCGCGAACCAGTGCGACAGCGGCTCCGGCGTCGACGCCGTGCTCTGCGACGTCGACGACGCGATCTTCGACACGCTCGTCTCGGTCGCGGAGCTCGCGGCGACGGTCACCCCGGCCGCGCTCGACGTGGTCACCGTCCTGCTCCTCGTCGTCCAGCGCGCCCTCGACGGCAACCCGCTCAACGAGGGGTCGGTCATCGACGATCCGCTCGGCATCGGCGACCTGCTCCAGGCCGGCGCCACGATCGGCGACGACATCCCGCTCGCCGACCTGGCGCTCGTGTCCGCGGTCGCGTCCGGGTCGATCCGCCTCGGCGGCCTCGTCATCGGGCTCGTCGGCGACCTGCTCGACCTCGTCGACCTGCCGACCCCGAGCATCGGGGCCGCGGCCGCGATGGCGATCAACGTGCCGGTCGTCCTGTCGACCGCGATCCTCGGGATCGCCGCCGTCACCGCCAGGGGCGACGAGGTCGACGTCCTGGCGACCGTCACCCACACCTCCGACGCGGACGCCGACGCCACGAACGTGGGCAACTCCGCCAGCGTCGGCCTGGCGGTCGCCGCGAACGTCGGAACGATCGTCAACGTCGCGCTCATCGGACTCGCGACCACCGTCGAGGCCCGCGTCGGCGACGTCACGGTCCGCGCGCTGTCCAAGCGCGACGACGCGCTCTGCGCGGATCCGGCCGAGGTTCCGTGCGCGGTCGACTACGAGGCGATCGCCAAGGGCGGCGGCCTGAGCACCATGGCGGCGCTCACCGGGTCGGTCGCGGTGAACTCGCTGGCCGGCGCGACGGTCGCCCGGATCTCCGAGGCCGCGTCGGTCGAGGCCGCGGGGAGCATCGTCGTCCGCGGCGTGGCGAAGAGCCTGCTCGAGGCCCGGGCCTACGCCGGATCGCTCGCGCTGCTCGCCGGAGCCGCCTCGAGCATCGCGGTGAACAACGTGACGACGATCGTGCTGTCCCAGGTCGGGATCGCCGCGGACCTCGACGCCGGCGTCGACATCGTCGTCAGCGCCGACAACCCGCAGACCCTGAGCGCCGAGGCGATCGGCGGTGGGGGAGGGCTGCTCGCCGGCGCCGCCGGATCGATCACCGCCACCGTCGACACCGCCGTCACCGCCGCCAACGTCCTGCCGCTCGCGACGCTCGACGCCGGGGGCGACGTCATCGTCCGCGCGTCGTCGGTCACGATCGCGGAGGGGGTCGCCGGCAGCGCCTCGCTCAGCCTCCTCGCGAGCATCGGTGCGGCGGCGAACATCGGGATGATCGTCAAGGTCACGGTCGCGTCGCTCAGCGGCTCGATCACCGCCGGCGACGACGTCGACGTCCACGCCGAGTCGAGCGAGACCGTGCTGAGCCTCGGCGTCGCCGGCGGCCTGGCGCTCGGCGTCAGCGTCCAGGGCGTCGCGGCGATCTGGGCGATCGCCCCGCAGACGCTCGCGCTCATCCTCGGCAGCGGGCCGCTGGACCTGCCGGACGACGTACCCGTCCTGGGTGCGCTCACGACGACCGTCGAGGCCGGCGGAGACGTCCTCGTGTCGGCCCACGACCAGAACGAGACCGCGACGTTCGCCGGCGGCTTCGCCGCGGCCGGGCTCGCGAGCGTCGGCGCCGCGCTGCAGATCGTGACCGTCGTCAAGACGACCACGGCGCTCATCGTCCTGGCGACCGTCGACGCCAAGGGCGCCGGGAGCCCGAAGATCGTCTACTCCGGCCGCGAGGCCGGGGGAGCCCCGCCGTCCGGCGCCGCCCGTGGCGTCATCGTGCAGGCGGTCTCCAGCGACCGGATCGTGCTGCCGACGTTCGCCGACGGGCGCTCGGTCGTCGCTTCGATCTCCGGCGCGATCACCACCACCGCGATCGCCAACGCGACCACCGCGGCGATCGTCGGCAGCGTCGTCAACCCCGGCTCCGACGCGGGACCGGGCCAGGGCGTGCGCGTGCTCGCCTGGGACGACACGCTGTCGGCGGGCCTGCCGCAGGCGACCGCGTCGGCGTACCTCGCCGCGAGCGTCGGCGCCGCGCTCGACGGGGCCGTCGTCGTCAAGGCCACGCAGGCGTTCATCACCCTGTCGGACGTCCGCGCCACCGGCGACGTCATCGTCGAGGCGCTGTCGCAGGAGATCCTCATCTCGCTCGTGCGGGCGGGCGCCGTCGGCGGCATCGCGACCGTCGCCGCCTCGGCCGGGGCGTTCGTCGTGACCGTGACGACCAGGGCGTTCATCGGCGGGCCGATCAGCAGCCTCGGCGGCACGGCGCCGACGTCGGCGGACCTCACGCGGATCGAGGCGGGCGGCAGCGTCATCGTCGCCGCCGACGAGCTCCTCAACATCGACTCGATCAACGGCGGCGTGTCGGTCGGGGTGCTGTCGGTCGGCGCGGCCCCCGCGCTGGCCGTGATCGTGAAGGTCACCGAGGCGTACATCGGCAGCGGGGTCACCGTCACCGCCCACGCCCGGACCGCGACCGACGGGGTCCGCACGGGCCAGATCGTCCGCGGCACCGACCCGGACGCCGGCGGCCGGGAGACGTACGCGAACACCGGCGCGGGCGACGGCACCGTGATCCAGAAGGTCCGCGCGTTGATCTCGTCCGTGCTCGACGTGCGGGCCCAGCCGCCCGGCGCGCAGACCGGCACCGACGCGCTCTCCGACGACGATCACGCCCTCGCGCCCGGCAGCGGCCCGGACGATCCGGCGCTGAGCGGTCGGCACACCGCCACCCGCGCGAGCGGGGACGGCTTCCGCGGGGTGGCGGTCACGGCGACGAACAGCGACATCGTCATCACGGTCGAGCTGGCGGGCACCGGCGGCTACGGCGTCGCGGCGTCGGTCACCGGCGGCATCGTCGTCGCCACGGTGTCGACGACGGCGAGCATCGACCCGCTCGCCCGGATCAACCCCGTCGCCACCGCCGACCCGTCGGTCACCCACGACCAGTCGGTGCGCGTCCGGGCCGACAACGACTTCTTCCGCCTCGGCGTCGTCGCCGGCGGCGCGGTCGGCGGCCTCGTCGGCGCCAACGTCGGCGCGAACGTCACGACCCTCGTCGTGACGACCCGGGCGGTCGTCGGCATGCTCGCGGAGGTCCGCGCCCGCGGCGACCTCGTCGTCCAGGCCCACTCGACGCAGAAGATCGTCACCGTCACCGTCGGTGCGGCGGCCGGCGGCCTCGTCGGCGTCGGCGGCGGCGTCGGCGCGGCGGTCGTGCTCTCGATCACCCACGCCGGGGTCGGCAGCGACGTCCCGCTGCTGCCCGGCGGCCCGACCGTCGTGCGCGTCGGTGGCAACGTGCTGATCGACGCGCAGGACCGCACCCTCGTCATCACGATCGTCGGCAACCTCGTCGCCGGCGGCCTCGCCGGGGCCGGCGCGAGCGCCGCGTTCACGGTCATCGTCAAGACGACGTCGGCCGACATCGGCGCGCTGAGCCAGGTCGAGGCGCTCGGCCGCGGCTCGATCGGCGGCGTCCACGCCGACACGTCCGGCGCCGCGAGGAGCGGCTACCGCGGCGTGGCCGTCCAGGCGATCTCGGACGAGGACGTGTTCGTCGTCGCGCTCACGGGCGCGGGAGGGATCCTCGTCGGCATCGCGGGTGGCGTGAGCCTCACCGCGATCGTGTCGACCACCACCGCCGACATCGGCCCCGGCGCCACGGTGACCACCAAGGGCGGCGACGAGCCGCAGACCCACGCGGTGTCGGTCGCGGCGCTCAACGACACCCAGGTGTTCGCGTTCGCCGGTGGGGCGGCGATCGGCGGCGTCGCCGGGATCGGCGGCGGCGTCGACGTCGGGATCATCCTCAACGCCACCCGCGCGACCGTCGCGCCCGGGGTCACGATCGACGCCGCCGGCGACGTCAACGTCGTCGCGCGCGGAGCCAAGAGCGTCCAGTCGCTCGGCGTCAGCGGTGGCGTCGGCATCGCCGGGCTCGCCGGATCGGTGTCGGTCTGGGCGATCGGACTGCCGCTCGCGCTGACGTACGTCATCAACCAGGTCGCCGACGACGGGAGCGCCACGGCGGACGCGACCGCCGACGCGCTCTCGCTGTCGGACCTCGCGGCCACCGCCGGCCAGTTCCGGTTGGTGACCGGGCCGATCACCGGCCTCGCCGACCCGTTCGCGGTCCTCGGACTGCTCGGCGACGGCGGCCCCGTCGGCGGGCTCCTCACCGGGCTCGGCGGTGGCGCGGGCCTGGCGACGCTCACCGACGCGGTCGTGTCGTCCGCCGGCGACGGCGTGGTCAGCCCGCTGACGGAGGCCCTCGCCGGCGCGCTGACCGCCGACCTGCAGCTGGCGACCTACCTCGACCCGCTGCTGTCGGTCTCGATCGGCACCGACGCGACGCTCGCGGCGGCGTCGGTGACGGCGGGCGGCAGCATCAACGTCCTGGCGAAGGACACCCTCTTCACGCTCCAGGCGGTCGGCGCGTCCGCCGGCGGGCTGGTGGGCATCGGCGGCTCGGTCGCGGTCCTCGCCCTCGGCCTCGACACGAACGCCACGCTTCTGTCGGGCCAGACCCGCGCGGGGCCGTCCGGCGCGATCAACGTCAAGGCCGACCACACCTCCACCGTCCTGGGGTTCGCGCACGCCGGCGCCGCCGGCCTCGTCGCCCTCGGCGCCCAGGTCCTCTTCGTCGCCGACGGCAGCCGCCAGCGCGCCGCGATCGGGGACGCCATCACCATCTCGCAGGCCTCCGCCGTCACCGTCGCGGCCACGAGCGACCGCGAGTACGTCCCGCTCACGAACGCCGTCGCGCTCGGGGGCCTCGCCGCCGGCGCGTCCGCCGCGGTCGTCATGGCCGGGGGCGCCACGATCGCCACCATCGGCAGCGCCCAGATCGGCACCGGGGCCGCCGAAAGCGTCGGCGACGTCACCGTCTCCGCCGACTCCGACATCGTGGCCCTGCCGGTCACCACCGGGATCTCGGTCGGCGCGATCAGCCTCACCGGCACCCTCGCGGTCGCGATCGTCGACCCGACGGTCTCGGCGACGATGGACGGCACGTCCTTCCGCGCCCTCGGCGACGTCCTCGTCGCCGCCCGCTCCACCGGCCAGGCGGTCGCCGTCGCCGCCGGTGCGACGGCGGGCATCGTCGCCGGAGGCGCCTCGATCGGCATCGCCCGGCTCGACCCGACCGTCACCGCCACCGCCGACGTCGGCTCGACCGCCACCGCGCTGGGGAGCATCACGGTCCGCGCCCGCCACCAGTTCGACGCGGCGGGCAACCCGAACGCCGCGCTCGAGGTCGGCGACGACGGCGCCTACGCGTCGGGTGGGTTCGGCGCCGGGGCGATCGTCACGGCGGCCGGCGTCGGGGCGCTCAGCGCCGTCGGCGCCGTGTCGTGGGTCCGGGCGCAGGCCACGACCACGGCGGCGCTGCGCTCGGCCGGGCAGATCACGGCCGGCGACAACGTGACGGTCAACGCCGACTCGGCCAACCGCGCCGTGCCGGTGAACATCGCCCTGTCGGCCGGGCTCATCGGCATCGGCGCGAGCTACGCGGTCGCGACCGTCCGCTCGACGACGACCGCGACCCTCGACGCCCACACGGTCCGCGGGGCCAACGTGACCGTGACCGCCGGGAGCCCCGACCGCGCGGTCGCCACGACCGTCGCCGGCGCGGGCGGCATCATCGCCGGCGGGGGCGCGATCCCGCGGATCACCCAGCTGTCCGACACGACCGCCACCGTCGCGGACGGCACGCGGATCATCACGCTCGACGCGCGTCCCGTGAGCGGCGCGACCGTCGGCCGCGGGCAGATGCTGCCGTGGGACAGCGGGACGTACGCGTACTTCATGCTCGAGGCCGCACCCGAGGTGTACGAGCGCGTCGACGACTTCCCGCACGCCTACGTCCCCGTCGACGCGCTCCCGGCGCACGGGACGACGCTCCCGGGCGCCGCCAGCGGCGACGACCTGTTCCTGCTGACGCGCGCCATCACCTGCGCCGCCGGCGACGGCGACTGCACCCCGCGCACCGCCGGCTACTACCGCGCCACCGGCGGCACGTGGAGCCCGGAGCTCTCGCTCGGCGACCTGCTCGAGCACGGCGGGCAGCTCCACCAGTGGAACCCGGCGAGCGACGCGATCGAGGCGCGCACGGACATCGTCCGTGGCTACTGGCAGGAGCTGCCGGTCCTGCAGCGGACGGTCGCACCGGTGGTGGTGACGAGCCTCGCGTCGCTCGGCACCCCCGCCGACGGGACGTTCGCCTACCTCGACGCGCCGACCGGGGCCGGCGTGTACCGCTACAGCGTCCTCGCCGGCGGCTGGATGCAGTTCACCGACGAGACGGTGATCCTCGCCCTCGGCGACGGCAGCTACCGCCGCTTCGACGGGACCGCGTTCGCGACGATCGCGCCGGCGTCCGGTCCCGCCCTGCCGACCGGCCCGATCGCCGAGGGCGCGTTGTTCCGCCTCGCCCCGCCGGCCCGAATGCACCAGTGGATCACCGGGCTCGGCTGGCGCCCCGCGGCGCTGCCGGCCGGCAGCGCGATCCCGGACCTTGGGGAGACCCCGCCGGAGGCGTCGGGCAAGCACGTGACGCTCACCGGCACCGACGCGATCGGGCGCCCCGCGGGCATGTACACGCTGCACCGCGGCGCCGTCACCGTCACCGCCCGGTCGACCCCGTCGCTCGTCTCCACCGCGGTCGGCATCAGCGCCGGCGGGCTCGCGGTCGGCATCTCCGACGCCCGCGTCGAGGCCACGGCGAACGCCACCGCGTCGCTGGGCCGCGGCGTCGTCGTCCACGCCGGCACGGTCCTCGTCCGGGCGATCCTCGACGCCGCGGGCACCGCCAGCGCGACCGCCGCGGCGGGCGCGCTCGTCGGCGTCACCTCGACGTCGGCGAAGGCCACCATCACCGGAGCGGCCCGCGCGCTGGTCGGCGAGGACGTGACGATCCGCGCCGAGGGCGGCGTCGAGGTCCTCGCCCGCACCACCACGAGCCAGCAGGCGCTGGCGATCAACGCCGCGATCGGCATCGTCGGCGCCGGGGCGGGCCGGGCGTCGGCCACGTCGCGGTCGCTGACGGAGGCGATCATCGGTGGCGGGACGACGGTCGTCGCCGGGTCGCTCGCGGTCACCGCGACCGGCGTCGACGGCAACCTCGGCATGGTCGTCGCAGGATCCGGCGGCGTGGTCGCCGGCCTGGCGGCCGAGCCGACCACCCGGACGGTCGCGATCACGCGAGCGTCGATCGGCGGGGTCGACGCGACCGGCGCCCCGATCCCCGGAGGCGTGACGATCGACCTGGCCAGCCGCCCCGGAAGCGGCCGCCTGACCCTGGCCGCGTCCCACGACACGCGCTTCAACACCCAGGTCGTGAGCACCGCGGTCGGCCTGCTCGCCGGCAGCGGCGCCGAGTCCGAGGACGTCGTCGACAGCGACGTCGTCGCCCGCTTCGGCTCGGGGACCGTCGTCGACGCCTACGGGATCGCCGCCGCCACCCAGAACACGCTCACCCGCACCGCCGCGATCGACAACATCGTCGGGACCACCGGCGGGCTCGCGTCCGGCGCGGCCGCCCGCTCCCGGATCGACCTGGCGATCGGCACGCTGACCGAGGTCGCCGACGCCGTGACGCTCCGGGTCCACGGCCTGACGAGCAACGAGACGACGCTGTCGCTCACGGCCCGCAACGCGTTCAACGTCCGGCAGGCCGTGACGTTCGACACCTGGGGTGCGGTGTCCGGCGCGTCGGTCGACTCCTTCATCACCGCGACGAAGGCCGACGCCCGGGTCCTCGTCGGCAACGCCGTGCTGACGACGACCGGCCGGATGGCGCTGTCGGCCAACAGCTCGGGCACGGTCCGCAGCCAGGTCAACGCCCAGACGTTCGGTGCCGGTACCGTCGCGATCGGCACGTCGGAGGTCCGGCTGACGCCCGACAACATCGTGCGGATCGGTAGCGGCGCGCGACTCACCGCGGCCGGTGACGTCGACCTCACCGCCGGCCGGTCCATCGACGAGAACCCGATCACGGCCGCCGACAAGTGGTACGTGTCGTCCAACTGGGACGGGTTCGCGGGCTCCCTGATCCCGGTGTCGCAGCTCGATGCGCTCATGTACCTCGAGGTCACGAACCTCGTCGCCCTGGCCCCGGGCTCGCGGATCGACGGGTCGGGCGAGGTCCACCTCTACGCCCAGGACGTCCCGCTCGGCGAGATCTCCGCCCAGGCCAAGCAGACGAGCTGGGTCAGCGCCGTCCAGAACGCGCTCAACGCGCTGTTCGGTGGGTCGGGGACCGCGAACTTCCGCGGCACGACCGCCGGCCAGGCGAAGGGGACCGTCTCGATCGACGGCACGATCGTCACCGGCGCGCAGCGCAACAAGGCGATCACGGTCACGTACGTGCCCGGAAGCGGCCACCAGGCGATCCAGGCCACCGTCACCGCCGGTGGGGCGACCGCCACCGGCAGCCTGCCCGTCGAGGACGGCTCGACGACGATCAACGGCGTGACCTTCACGACCGGGTTCCGCCTGCGCCTGAACGACGCGCAGGCCGAGCTCGCCAGCGCGATCCAGCAGCTCCACCTCTACGGCGACCGCAACCCGACGCTCAAGGCGTACTACGTCAACAAGATCAACGCGCTGACCACGCAGCTCCAGGAGCAGGGCCTCGCCGTATGCGTGAACGGTCCCGAGGGCCCGGAGTGCGTCTACAACAGCGACGAGGTCTACACCGTCACCGTCGAGGGCTTCCGCGCGACGCAGGGCATCATCGACGTCCGTGCGAGCAACCTCATCGGGTCCACCGCCTCCGCCGTCCTCGAGGCGCCGAAGGACGTCGCGGTCTCGATCACCAACGAGACGCTGGCGTTCCTGGCGCTCATGGGGATCGAGATCCCCGACCGGACCGGCGGCGTCTACTACAACGGCGTGCGGGTCTCCGACGAGGAGGATCCGGGCGCCCGGATCCGGCAGATCAACGTCGCCGAGGCCGAGCTGTCCAACGCCCAGGACGGGATGGACCGGATCCCCGACCTCGTCCCCGGCCACGCGTCGTTCACCGTCGTCGGCACCGGTGGTCACACGCCCGATCCGTCGATCGTCGTCCAGAACACGTCCGGCCTGATCGCCGGCCTGCCCGCGATCTACCCGGACATCACGATCCTCGACCGGCCCGGCACCGGCATCATCAACAACGGCGGCAGCGTCGAGCTGATCGCGAACCCGTCGGGCACCGGCTCGATCATCGTCAACAACGCGATCGAGGCGAAGACGCTGACCGTCGTCGCCGGCGGTGACCTCTACGTCAACACCTCCAGCACCTACCAGGCGGCCGGCAACGCCGACGGCAAGATCGGCAACGCGACCGTCGGCCCGTACGGCGCCGGCGCGTCCCAGACGACCACCGGCGTGGCGCCCGCCTGCACCGGGGCGACCGCGAACGACCTCGGCATGTACCAGTGCGGCGCTCCGGCCACCGTCGCCGGGATGTGCGCGACCGCGGGCGGCGGAACGGGCCTCTCCTGCCTCGTCCCGGAGGGCTCGACCAGCGTCCTGAAGGCCGACTTCGTCAACGGCACGAGCAACGTCTCCACGAGCGGCCCGCCGGCGACGATCGTCGGCGGCCGGATCTACATCCGCGCGCCGTACATCAACCTCAACGGCGTCATCCAGAGCGGCTACGACGACTACACGCTCGTCATCGGCGGCACCACCCCGCAGGGCGCGGCGCTCGTCACGCAGGCGGCGGGGCTGTCCCCGAACAGCGGCACCCACGAGCTGACCGCGGTCGAGGCCAAGCGCAACGGGTTCACCGTCAGCTACGACACGGGCGCCGAGCGGTTCATCGTGTCGGAGATCGCCGCACGCGGCGGCAACGTCGAGCTGCACGGCACCGTCCTGAACACCGGTGGCGGCGCGATCCGCCTGCTCGGCGGCTACCCGGACGTCAAGATCGACAACCGCTCCGGCAAGGACCTCGTCGTCAAGGGCATCGACCTGGGCCGCCAGGGCCAGGGCGTCCTCCTCATCGACGACGACGCGAAGGGTAAGCCGCTCGACGCGGCCGTCGCCGGTCACCCGGGATCGTCGACGTCCTACACGTCGCTCTACCAGTGGGGCCCCAACGGCGTGCGCCTGACGACCGACAACGGCGTCGCCGCCGCGACCGAGACGACGATCACGGCGACGAACGCCGAGGGCCGGTTCGTCTCGCGCTACCAGCCCGATACGAGCTACCGCTACGGCTGGGAGTCGAACACCAGGATCGGCGTGACGAAGGTCGTGCGGCTGACGTCCGACACGTGGTTCGGCTTCATCCCGGGATCGAAGAACATCACGAAGTGGGACTCGATCAAGGTCACCGGCCAGCCGCAGATCCCGAGCCCGAGCGGCCGCTGGTTCTTCAGCACCGAGGACATGCCGGCCAACGCGCCGTTCGCCGGCAGCTCCCAGCTCGCCGGCGCGGAGTACACCTACTTCCAGCAGCAGTACCTCGACGGCACCCCGGCGCGGACCGAGCAGAACAGCTCGTACTGCAAGGTCAAGGTCATCTGGTGCATCGTCCGCACCTACGTCTCGGTCGTCACGCAGGTCGAGGCCTACACGATCACCGCGCAGCACACGATGAGCGCGCACCGGGTCATCCCGATCACGTTCGTCGGCCGCCGCGAGGGCTCGATCGACATCGACTCCGACGCCGACGTCTACGTCGCCGGCAACCTCAACAACCCCTCGGGCGTCACGAGCATCGACGCGCCGAACGGCCGGATCGAGGTCCTCGGTGGCGAGATCTCCGGCCAGGTCGTCGAGCTCCGATCGCTGGAGAGCATCGGCAGCGCGGCCGCCCCGATCCCCACGCGCGTGGCGTCGATCAACGTCGTCGGAGCGTCCGCGTCGTCCACCCCGGTGCTCGTCAACACGCCGCCGTACAAGTGGACGTCGGCGAGCGGGGTCAAGAACCTCACCTGGGGCGACACCGTCCGCGTCGCCGAGGGCTACAGCTCCGCGCTCGGCGTCGCCGGCCGGGTCTACCAGTACACCGGGCCCGCCCGCCAGAACGTCGACCTGGGCACCGTCCACTACAGCGACCGTCAGGCCGCGATCTGGGTCGAGCTGACGACGCCGACGAACGACGTCGTCAAGGTCGGCGCCGACTACTACGCCTTCATCGGCAAGTCCGCCCGGCTCGACCTCTCGGCGCAGAACTACGCCGACACGTCGCGGTGGACGAAGCTCCCGCGCCAGCCGGGCCTGACGGCGATCTCGACCGGTGGCGGCGTGTTCGTCGAGGACCGCGGCACGACGACGGCGGTCCGGACGGTCCGCGCCGGCGCCGGCGACGTGCTCCTCTCGTCCAACGGCAGCATCGTCCGCGCCGAGGGGAGCGCCGCCTACGGCACGGTGACCGGCGAGCACATCACGCTGCTCGCCGGTGGCCTGCGCCCGACGGTCACGGGGGAGTCGGTCAACCCCGGCGGGATCGGCGCCGCCAACGCGCCGCTGACCATCCAGACCGGTGGCACCCAGGCCGCCGACCTCGACGTCCGCGCACGCGGCGACGTCTTCCTGCTGCAGCCGACCGGCGATCTGTGGCTCAACTCGCTGCGGGCCGGTGGCGGCGACGTCTGGCTCAAGGTCGCCGGGGGCAGCCTCTACAACGCCAACACCGGCGTCACCCGCGACCCGCGGACCTACGCGCAGCTCTCGCAGAGCGTCTACCGCTCGCTCGGCCTGCTCGATCCCGACCAGCCCTACGTCCAGCAGACCCGGTTCGCCGACGGCCGCAACGACGCCTACCGCCGCTACTGGGAGCTGGCGGTCCGGGTCGACGGCACCGGCACCGTGCGCCTGACCGAGACCGAGCGCGCGCACTGGACGGGCCTGTACGCGTCGCAAGGCCGCAGTCAGGCGGAGATCGAGGCGTCGATCGCGACGCTCGAGGCCCAGCGGACCGGCGAGTACGACACGTTGCACGGCTTCTGGAACGCGTACTTCACGCGGATCGGCGAGACGATGCCGAGCAGCTACGTCCCGCTCGAGCGGTTCGAGGGCGCCACGGTCACCGCCGGCGCGACGACCCTCAGCTCGCCCGGCGCGACGTTCACGTCGGCCGACGTCGGCCGGGTCATCCGGGTCGGGGGCGTCGACAACGAGATCGTCGCGGTGCTCGCCGACGGCGTCGTCGTCCTGCGCGACCCGGTCGGTGGCCCGGTCACCCGCACCGATGGCGCCGTCGCCGGTCCCTCCAGCACGCTCCACTCCGCGACCGCGGGCTTCGCCGCCGCCGACCTCGGCCGTGCGATCACCGTCGACGGCGTCGCGACGACGATCGCCGCGGTGCTCGGCCCGGACACCGTGCGCCTGACGACCCCGGTCGCGGCCGGCGCGTCGCGCACCGTCGCCTTCGTCGACGCCCACGGCGACGGCGCCGTCATCGACGGCACGACGCTCACCTCGCTCTCGGCGACGTTCACCGCCGCCGACGTCGGCCGGGCGATCACCGTCGGTCGGGTGACGACCGAGATCGTCGCGGTGCTCGGCGCCAACGCCGTGACGCTCGCCGACCGCCTCGTCGACGGCAACGGGATCGCGTTCTCCTACAGCCCCGGTGCGAGCGAGCGGAGCGACGCGACCGTCACGACGTCGGCCACGACCCTGAGCTCGGCGTCCTCGGCCTTCGCCGCCCACGACGTCGGCAAGGCGATCACCGTCGCCGGCGTGAGGGCGACGATCCTCTCGGTCGTCGACGCGACCACCGTGACCCTCTCGGGCATCGTCGACCCCGGGACCGGGCGGAGCTTCACCTACACCCCCGGTGGGACCGGCCCGGTGACCTTCGCCACGGTCGTCGAGCTCGCCGGCGCCACGGTCGAGGGTCCGCGGACCCTGCTCGCCGTCGAGGGCGCGGCGTTCGAGATGGTCGACCCGGCGGCCCCGGGATCCGGTGACGTCGGCCGCACGATCACCGTCGACGGCACGGCGTTCGAGATCGTCGAGGTCCGCTCGCTCACGGAGGTGGTGCTCGACGGCCGCGCCGACCCGGCGGGCGCCGGGGCGTACCGCCTGACCCGCGAGTACACCGACGGCGCCCTCGCCGCAGGCGACGCCGGGGCGACGGTCCTCTCGTCGCCGTCGGTGACGTTCGGCCCGGCCGACATCGGCCGGACCGTGTCGATCGGTGGCGTCGAGGCCACGATCGTCGAGCTCCTCTCCGTGCACGACGCGGTGCTCGACACCATCCTCGCCGCGGCGACCGGCGTGACCTTCCAGGTCGTCAGCCAGGGCGCCACCGGAACGCTGACGGTCGGGCAGGGCACGACGCTGACCGCGCTCGACGGGGGCTTCACGGCCGCCGACGTCGGTCGGTCGATCACCGTCGACGGGCAGACGGTGACGATCCACGAGGTCGTCGACGCCACGACGGTCCGGCTCGTCGAGGACCTCGGGTCCGCCACCGGCGTCGGCGTCCGGTACGAGATCGGGCACGGCGACGGCGCCGTCGCCGTCGCCGGCGCGCGCCTGACGAGCACCGCGACGACCTTCGCCCCGACCGACGTCGGCCAGGCGATCACCGTCGGCGGCGTCACGACGACGATCGTCTCCGTCGAGAACGACCACGAGGTGACGCTCGCCGCGGTGCTGCCGGGTGCGACCGGCGTGGCCATCGAGTACCGGCCCAGCATCCTCGACGGCGTCGTCGCGACGATCACGACCCTCACGACGAACCAGCGGACGTTCGGCCAGTCCGACGTCGGCCGGGCGATCACCGTGGCCGGCGTCGCCACGACGATCGCCGCGATCGTCTCGCCGCGGACGGTCAAGCTCGCCGCGACCATCGCCCCGGTCGGCCCGATCGCCTTCACCTACGACGACGTCGCGTACGGCGACGGGGTCGTCGCGGCCGCCGCCGTCCTGCGCTCCGCGTCGACCGGCTTCGTCCGCGAGGACGCCGGTGGCGAGATCCGGGTCGGCGTCGCCACGACGACGATCGTCGCCCGCACCGCCGCCGACGAGGTCGTCCTCGCCGACGCCGTCGCTCCGGGCACCGGGATCGCCTTCCGGTACGACCCGGCGTTCTCCTACCGCCTCTCCGAGGAGGAGGAGCGGTTCCTCGCCGCCGGCGTCAAGGTCTGGACCCCCGAGCAGCTGCAGAACCTCCTCGGCGCCGGACTGCTCAAGCCCGTGACGAGCACGCTGGCGCTCATGGGCGACACCGTCATCTCGGCACGCAACGTGACGCTCATCGCCGAGGGCCTCGACGGCTCGGTCGGCCGCAGCGACGGCGAGGAGCTCATCGTCCTCGACGGGGCGCCGTTCTCGCCGGACGAGAACGTCATCCTCGGCTCGGCGGAGCGCGCCGACCTGCAGTACGTCGGCGGGTTCGGCACCTCCGGACAGGTCGACATCGACGCCGGCGCCGGCACGATCCGCCGCAGCGACGGCGCCTCCTGGCAGGGCATCGCCGCCGGCGACGTCATCCGGGTCATGGGCGTCACCGCCAGCGCTCCGAGCGGCGCCGCGACGTACACCGTCGCGGCGGTCGTCGGCGACACGATCACGCTCGCCGGTGCCCCGCAGCTCGTCACCCAGCTCGGCGTCGACGTGTCGGTGACCGCGCTCGTCGACCCGACGATCACCCGCACCGCGTCGTTCCGCGCCGCCGACGGTACGACCGGCGCGATGATCGTCGACGAGTCCGGCGCCGGCTGGGGCGCACTCGCGGTCGGCGACACGATCGCGGTCCTGGGCAACACCCCCAACGCGACCGGATCGGCCGGCAGCAGCGGCGTGTCGTACTACACGATCGCCCAGATCGTCGGCAACGCCATCGTGCTCGCCGACGGTGACGCCCTGACGACCACCGGGCCGACGACCGGCATCCGCATCCGCCCGATCGTCGTCGACCCGACGTTCGTCGCCGTCGACGACGAGACGGCGATCGTCGGTGCGACGTTCGTCAACCGCGGGGTGGGACCGGCGGGCCGGCTCGGCGACCAGATCGTGTCGGCGGACTTCGACTTCGGGGCGGCCGGGTTCGTCGCAGGGGACCTCATCCGGATCTCCGGCACCGGCCTCAACGACACCGCCGCGTTCACGCCCTACACGATCGTCGCCGTCGACGGCCGCACGCTGACGCTCGCGCAGAACGCGATCCTCATCGACCAGATGCACGGCGGTGAGCTGTGGATCACCCGCGGCCGCGCCCCGGTGCTGACCCACATCGCGGTCGCGAAGGTCAAGCCGATGTTCATCGAGGCGCTCGGCACGCTGGACGCCAAGGCGGGCGGCAACGTCCTGATCGCCTCGCCGCTGGACCTCGACGTCGGCACCGTCGACGCGCCCGGCCGCGTCCATCTCAAGACCAAGGGCTCGATCCACAATGCGTCCGCCGGCAGCACCCCGCCGGTCGGCTGCGGTGCCGCGGGCGTGCGCGTCAACGCCTGCACCGGCGACCTCGTGCTCGAGGCCGGCAGCGGCCGGATCGGCAGCATCGTCGCGCCGTTCTACACCGACTTCGTCGACGGGACGGTCGACGGCACGCTGACCGCCCGTGCGCAGGACGACGTCCACATCCACAACCGGCGCACCGACGGCCTGGCCGGCGACCTGCGGATCGAGTCGGTCTACAGCGAGCGCGGAACGATCCACCTGGAGGCCGACGGGTCGATCCTCGACGCGCTCGGCACGGCGTTCACGAAGCTCTACGCGCCGGTCATCGAGCTGCACGCCGACGGCACGATCGGCGCGTCGGGCAACGCGCTGGAGATCCTCACCACCGGCGGCGGCACCGTCGACGCCCGCGCCGTCGGCAGCATCTGGATCACCGCCACGAACCTCGCCGGCAACGCCGCTCCTCTCGACCTGCGGCGGGTCATGTCGAGCACCGGCGACGTGACGCTGCAGGCCGCGTCGATCCGCCACGTCGGCGCCGACGACACCGTGTTCGCGACCGCGCCGCCGGTGCCCGTCGCCCTCCGCGACGTCGCCGTGATCGGCAACTCGATCACGCTCATCGCCACCCTTGGCGCGATCGGGGAGCCCGGCAACGAGCTGCAGATCCAGACCCGGTACTCGACGCCCGGCGCGGGCACGCTGACCTCGGCCAGCACGCTCGACAACACGTACATCGTCCAGCCGCTCGGCGACCTGTACCTCGCCAAGGTGTCGACCACCGGCACGACGAGCATCGCGTTCATCTCCGCACTCGACGGCGCGATCCTCAACGGCCTGCAGACCGGCTCGCTCGATGCGAACGTCACCTCCGGCAAGGCGAAGCTCTTCGCCAAGGGTGACATCGGCCGGGCGTTCCGGCCGCTGACGACCGGGTCCGGGCTGGGCAACGCGATCCCCGGCACGCTCCAGGGCACGTCGACCACCGGGGGCGTCTGGATCGTCAACGTCGGCCCCGTCGACATCAACTGCGTCGCGCTCGGTGCGTGCACCGACGTCGACGGCATCAGCGCCGCCGGCGCCGTCGACATCCAGACGCTCAACGGGCTCGGCGCGACGAACAGCCTGATCACGCTGCTGCGCAACGTGCGCGCCGGCGGCCCGGTCTCGATCGGGTCCGGCATCGAGGCCGGCAACGACAACGACGTCCACATCACCGCCGGCCGCAGCGTCACGTCGCTCAACGGCGCCGTCACGATCGAGGCCGGCGGCAACGTCGTCCTCGGGACCGGCGCCTTCGTGCTCGCCCAGGGCGGCGCCGACGGGCCCGGCGACGTCACGATCATCGCGGGCCTCGACGGCCAGGGCGGATCGATCCGCTCCACGAGCGCCAACGTCACCGCCGCGACCGGGGCGATCCTCGCCCGTGCCGACGGCGGGCACGCCGTCCTCGAGGCCGGCAGCTCCTGGACCGCCCGCACGGACGTCTCGGTCACCGCGGGCCTGAGCGTCCACGTCGTCGACGGCACCGCCGTCACGGCGCTCGACGGCGACCTCACCCTCATCGCCCAGGACGGCGACCTCGTCGTCGGCGACACCGTCGTCCTGCGCGCCGGTCGGGACCTCACCGGCACCGCCACCGGCTTCGTCGACCTGCGCTCGCACGTCGACGCCGCCGCGGTGCGCGACATCACGATCACGGCCGGGGGAGACCTCGTCGCCGTCGAGAACGTCGGGCTCGTCGGCGGGCGCGACATCACGATCACCGTCGGTGGCGACGCGACCCTGCTGCAGTTCGTCGCCTTCGACGCCGGCCGGGACCTGCGCCTGGACGTCGGCGGCGACCTGACGGCCGGGCTGCGCACCACCCTCACCGCCGGCCAGGACCTGGGCCTGCACGCCGACGGCGACGTCGTCCTGCTCGAGTGGGTCACCGGCATCGCGGGCCGCGACCTCGAGATCACCGGCGGTGGCCGCGTCGAGATCGGCAAGGACGCGGACGTCTCCGCCGCGCGCCACCTCGCGATCGGCGCCGGCACCGACATCCTGCTCAGCCGCGCCACGACGATCACCGCGACGCTCGGCGACGTGACGCTCACCGCCACCAGCGGATCGATCGTCGCCATCGACCGGGTGACCGTGACCGCCGGCCGGGACCTGACGGCCTCCGCCGGTCAGACGATCCAGCTCCGCGACGACGCCACGGTCGCGGCGCAGCGCGACCTGACGCTGCGGACCGTCGACGGCGACGTCCTGATCGGCGTCGGGTCGACCCCCGCCACGGTGCGGGCGTTCTCCGGCCGGATCCTCATCCAGTCCGGCCGGCACGTCCACACGTGGCCGACGGCGCTGCTCATCGCGGCCGAGCAGGTGTCGATCTACGGCGACGCGCTCGACCAGACGACCACCGGGGCGATCATCACCCTGGAGGGCACGATCGCCGCGCCGCTCATCCTCGTCTTCGGCAACAGCCACGACGACGTCTTCCTGCTCGACCGGGTGGCGCTCGGCGGCCGCACCCGGCTCTACGGCTCCAACACGCCCACCCCCGAGTCCTCGACCGACCCGCAGGCGTCGGACGCCGACCGCAACCGGTTCGCCCCGGAGGGCGACGGCGACGACGTCTTCATCGTCAACCGGCTGCCGACGATGCAGGGCGTCGCCTCCGGCAACACCGTGACGATCGACGGCCAGTCCGGCTCGAACACCGTCACGATCCAGACCTCGGGCAGCCAGTCGCAGATCGCGGCCGACTACGTCATCAACGTGCTCGGCACCGGCGCCCCGGACACCGGCGTGCAGACGCTGAACATCTACGGCGTCGACAACGGCCGGAGCGGCACCGATCCGCTCACCGGCCAGTCGTACCCGGTCAACGACATCTTCCTGCTGCGCAGCGCGGCGACGATCCCGTTCGAGTCCCACGCCCGGCCCGACATCTACCGCGGCACCGGCGACGGCACGGGCGACGCGGTGTCGGCCGACCCGTACGCGGCCGGGCCCGCGTTCGTCGCGCTCCTCCACGCCACGATGGACGAGGCGGCGCCCGATCCGACGCTCGAGGTCGTCACGGCCGGCGACTTCGCCGTCGAGCGGATCAACTACGACAGCTCGACGAGCCGGCTCAACGTCTACGCCCCGGGCGGCAACGCGTACTTCGCCGTCGACGACAACAGCGCGATCACGACCCTCGACGGCGGCACCGGCGACACGACCTTCCAGATCGGCCAGATCTACGGCCTGAAGCGCAACGGCGATCCCGGCCAGGGCAACGTCGCGCCGGCCGACGTCTTCGACTTCGCCACGGTCGCGACCACCCGCGGCTGGCTCAGCCGCGGCAACAGCCGGTCGCTCGTCGCCCAGGGCGGACGCAACAACACGTACACCGTATACTCCAACCACGCCGAGCTCTCCCTGCAGGGCGGCCTGGGCGACAACCTCTTCGTCATCCAGGGCTTCGCGCTGGCCGAGGTCGACGGCGACGGCGACCTCGTGCTGCCGGACGGCTGCAGCGCGATCCAGCCGCCCGGGTGCCTGCCCACGCCGCGGCTGACGAGCGGGTTCTCGACCGCGGCCGACACGAAGGTCCGCACCGGTGGCGGCAGCAACCAGGTCGTCTACAACATGACCGCCCCGGTGGCGGTCGAGGGTGGAGCGGGCTTCAACAAGCTCGCGATCCGCGGCACCGAGTACGCCGACCACATCGTCGTGACCGACCGTGGGGTGTTCGGCGTCGGCACCGGCGTGAGCTACCGCAACATCCAGCTCATCGAGGTCAACGGCCTGGAGGGCGACGACACGATCGACGTCATCTCGACCGCGCCCGGCGTCGTCGTGCGGCTCATCGGCGGGCTCGGGTCCGACCAGTTCAACGTCGGCGGCGACGTCAACGGCGCGGTCTACGCCCAGGACACGCGCGGGTCCAGCGCCGCGATCAACCACCGGATCATCTCCAGCGACCGCGACTACTCGGCGGTCCCGACCCAGGGCGTCAACCTCAACGTCGCGCAGGCCGCCGTCGGCGCGGTCGTCATCGAGGAGGGACCGTTCGGCACGACCGTCGCGGAGACGCAGGACGGCGCGCCGATCGGCACCACCGCGTCGTACACCGTGCGGCTGGCGCAGGCGCCGCGACCCGGCGAGAAGGTCTACGTCACGGTGTCCGCGCAGAGCACGACGCTCGTCGAGCAGGCCGGCCTCGACGGTGGCGGGATCGGCGACTCGATCCTCCTGGCGGCCGGCGTCGCGCCCGCCCGCGGGACGACGACGTCCGACTCGGACTTCTACGACCACGTCCACGTCAACGGCAGCCCCGCCGACGTCAAGCGCCGCTCGCTCGTGCTGGTCTTCGACGAGGTGAACTGGGCGGTGGCGCAGACGGTGACCGTCGGCGCCGTCAACGACGAGCGCGCCAACCCGGACCGGCGCTACGTCATCGGCGCGTCGGTGCTCAGCGGCGACCCGTTCTACGACAACGCGACGGTCTCCAACGTCACGGTGCTCAAGCGCGACGTCGAGCAGGTCGCGATCGTCACCACGCAGCTCGCCGCCGACGGCGTCACGCCCGACGACCGGACGACCGTCCTGGCCGGTCCCGCGCCGCAGGGCATCACCGACCGCTACGCGCTGAGCCTCGGGCGCGTCCCGACGGCGCAGGTGACGGTGGCGATCACGCTCTCGGCCGCGACCGCGTCGCTCGCGAGCACGGACCCGCGGTTCCAGGTGATCCAGGCCCCGACCGGCACGACGCCCGGGCGGTACGCCGTGACGTTCACGCCCGGCGACGCCACGACGCCGGTCCTCGTCGACGTCCGCGGCGTCGGCCTGGGGGTCGTCCTCGACACCCACGAGGTCGCGATCCAGCACGCGATCACGCCGACGTCGGCCGTCGAGTACGTCCCGACCACGACGACCGTCGGGGCGCCGCCGGTCACGGTGTATGCGACGGTCGTCGGCGACAAGGCCCCCGGCCTGCTGCTGGAGAAGCCCGACCGGATGGTCGTGACGCGCTGCGGCATGAGCGGCAACCAGACCGACTGCAGCGTCCCCGGGCCCGGCGCGAGCTACACCGCGCGCCTGACGACGGCCCCGGCCGCCGGCCATCCGGTCACCGTCGTCCTCGACGGCGACGGACAGACCGACGTCGACGTCGCCGCGAGCGGCGGGCGGATCACGATGCAGGCGATCGGCGCGGCGGGCGCGGGGCTCTGGACCGGCAGCGTGACGTACGACGCCGCCGCCGGGACGCTGCGCCGGTCCGACGGGTCGAGCTGGCTCGACGACGGGTTCCTCGAGGGCCAGCTGCTGCGGCTCAACGGCACGGGCCCGCTGCTGAAGATCCAGCGGCTCGAGGGCAGCGACCCGACCCGCGTCGACGTCCTGCGCGTGACGACCGCGGGCGCCCTGCCCTGGACCGGGACCGGGACGACGAGCGCATCGGTCGAGCGGTGGGCGGCCACGGTGACCTTCACCGCCGCCGACTGGTGGATCCCCGTCGTCGTCCCCGTCGTGGCGGACCCGTACTTCGACGTCCCGGTCGGGACGCTGAGCACGATGACGTTCGCCAAGCGGCCGCACCTGCTCAACGGCATCCGCGGCCCGGTGGAGGTCATCGGCGGCCCGCAGGTCGGCGACCGGAGCTTCGCGCCCGCGGTCATGCTGCCGACCGAGCAGAACGGCCCGCTGTTCGGCATCCGCGAGCAGCCGCCGGAGGCCGACCAGGTCGACGTGCTCAACATCTACGACGACGGGGCCCAGGGCGACCAGGGCGGGACGATGTACGCCACCGGCCTGAGCGGGTTCGGCATGGGCGGCGACCTGCGCTTCACCCGCACCGCGTTCGGGGAGCCGACGACGTTCGCCGGGGGCATCAGCTGGGGCCGCTACGCCGTCGACGAGGACGGCGACCCGCTGCGCAACGCCGGCCTGACCACCGTCGAGGTCGTCAACCTCATGCTCGGCCAGGGCAACGACCGGCTCGTCGTCGCCGGGACGCCGACGCCCGGACCGGACGTCGAGCTCGACGGGACCACGGGCGTGCCGTCCGCGCACGGCGGGCTGACCGTGATCCACGGTGGTGGCGCCGCCCCGCTGGAGTCGGTCTGCACGACCTCCTGCGCCTTCGCCACGACGGCGAACACGATCACCCGCACCGACGGCCTGTCGTGGACGGCCCTGCAGTTCTCCGTCGGCCACGAGCTGCTCGTCGACGGCGTGCCGCACGGCCGGATCACGGCCCTCGACGGCACCCGGCTGACGTTCACCGGCAAGCCGCTCGCGGTCAACCCGGACTTCCGCGGCACGGTCGCGGTGTACGGCCCGAAGGTCGCCAGCCGCGCCGCCTACGCGTTCCTGTCGCTGTGGCTCGTCGGCAACGTCGTCAACCGCGCCGACCTCAAGGCCTGGACGGCGCTCGGCTACCGCGTCGGGCAGCAGATCACCGTCGACGGCGTCCTGCTCGGCACGATCGCCTCGCTCGTCGGCAGCACGATGACCTACCACGGCGCCGCCCAGCCGCTCGGCACGCGCACGGTGAACATCGCCGTGTACGACCCGGCCGACGCGGTCGCCGTCGGCGGCAACGTCATCACCGTGCTCGGCGGTGGTGGACCCGGGGCCGGGCCGAGCACCCCGACCTACGACGGCACGGTCACGGTCACCGGCCGGACGCTGACGTCGAACGGCGCGCACTGGGCGCAGCTCGGCTTCGTCTACGGCCAGATCGTCCAGATCGGCCTGGAGGCCAAGTGGACCGTGACGTCGGTGCACGGCACGCAGCTGGGCCTGTCGGGCCCCGAGCTGCCGGCCGGCCTGACGGCGGGCGCCGTCCGCGTCCAGGGCTTCGCGCCGTCGCCGCTCGTCGTCTTCGGCGGCACGTCGCAGGACGGCGCCTGGTACTCCGGCGACGCCGAGAAGCAGGTCTCGCGATCGTTCGGCAGCAAGCCGTACCCGAGCCAGCTGGGCAACGGCACGCCGGACTTCGTCTTCCCGGTCGCCGCGCCGTTCCGGTACTTCGGCAACAACGTGATCGACGCGAGCCGCCTCTACGCGGGGGCGGCGGCCGACCAGGTCCCGGCGTTCGGGATCACCGCCTACGGTGGCGCGGGCAACGACGTCATCATCGGCAGCCGCACGCGCGACATCCTCGTCGGCGGCAGCGGCGGCGACGTCATCACCGGGGCGAACGTCGTCGTCGGCGATCTCGTCGACCAGAACAGCGGCGTCAACGTCGACGTCATCACCCGCGCGCTCGCGCTGCCGACGACGAACTACAGCGCGCACGCCGTCGCCGACCCGCTCGTCCCGTCGATCGGCCTCGTGCCGATGATCCTGGGCCTGCCGCCGACGCTGTCGGGCATCGTCAACGGCATCGTCGGCGGGCTGCTGCCGGGCCTGCCGCCGCTGCTGCCGGCGATCCCCGGCGTCACCGTGACGCCCGGGACGACGCGGCCGCCGACCCCGACGGTCACGCTCGACCCGGCCGACCGCAGCATCGACGCGCCCGGCGTGTGGGTGACGAGCAACCGCAACCCGCGCCTCGTCGTCATCCCGGCGCTGCTGACGTCGCTGCCGCTGTACGCCAACGGCCAGTACGGCTATGCCGTCAAGGTCTACCTCAACAGGGTGCTCCAGACCCGCGAGCCGCTCGCCGACGGCGACTATGTCGTCACGGCGACGCTCACCGACTACTACGGCAACACGTCGGCCTTGGCGACCGGCGTGAAGATCCTGCGCGTCGACGGCGGCGCCCCGGCACCGCCCGGTGGCGCGTCGCAGTGGGGCCTGCCGCCGAGCGGCGGACCGGTGAGCGGGCTCGCGCAGCTGCTCGTCCCCGGTGGCACCGCGACCTCCGAGCTCTCGCTGCTGCAGGGCCTGAGCCCGGTCCTCGCACCGGCGCTGCGGATCACCCAGGACCTCACCACGTGGTTGCTGGCCCCGCTGGCGCAACAGCTCGCGGCGCTCGGCCTGTCGCCGGCGATCCCGATCCTCGACAACGTCAACCGGATCCTCGCGCCGCTCGAGATCGTGCTGCAACCGATCGGCGAGCTGCTGTTCCACACGTTCGCCGACGTCCCGCCGTTGCCGTTGCCGGAGCAGGTCGCACCGTCGTGGATGCTGCCGGACCTCGACACCGGCATCGTGCTGCCGCCGATCCTGCCGGACCTGTCGTGGGCTTGGACGCTCGTGCCCGAGGCGCCCCCGCTGCCGCCGCTGCCCTGGCGTCCGCCCACCGACCCCCTCCAGATCCCGCTCCCGGTGAACCCGGACGGCCTGGCGCTCCCGCCGTGGCCGGCCGGCGTGCCACTGCCCGATCACCTGGCGTGGCCCGAGTGGATGGCGTGGCCGACGTGGCTCGGCTGGCCCCCGGTGCCGACGATCGACCCGGTCGACCTGCCGGCGCTGCCCGGCTGGGATCCGGACGGCCTGCCGGACTGGGCCGCACCCGACCTGGTCGGGGCCCTCGACGCGCTGCCCTGGCCGGAGATCACACCGCTGCCGCCCCTGACGTGGCCGCCGCCGGCGGACGACCCGACGCCGGATCCGCCCGATCCGGACGATCCGTCACCGGACGATCCGGAAGCGCCCGCGCTCCTGCCGCCGCTGCCCGACGCGGGTGACCTCGGGCTGCTCGAGGTCGAGCTCGACGACGGGCTCGACGTCACCGTCGCCGGCGGGCTGCTGGGGGTCGAGGTCGGAACGGAGGCGCTGGCGGTCGAGGTCGCCCTGCCGGTGCTCGGGGGCATCCGCATCGGGCTCTGGTGACGCGCGCCCCCGGGCGATGGGGCGCATCGGACGGTGCGGCGACCATCCGCGTTACGGCTGGGCGCCCTTTGTTCACACCGTCGCGTCGTGGGCGGGTACGGTGGCGGAGGGTATGGGGAACGGGGAATCACCTTTGGGGGGCCGGGGGTCGGCTCCGGCCGTCATGGCGTTGACGCTCGCGCTGCTCGGCGCGACCGCGTCATCAGCGAGCGCGACGGACCGGGCGAGCCCGTCGAAGGCGCCGTCGACGGACCGCACGCTCGTCCGCAAGGCGCTGCCGAACACCACGGCGACCGCCCGCTGGCTCCCCAATCCGGCCAACGCGACGTGGACCTACGCCTGGCGTGACGACACGTTCCTGCGCACGGTCGTGCGCGAGCGCTACACCGTCGCCAAGCGGACGGATCGCACGGTCGACCTGCAGTGGACGACCCAGGACGCCGGCAACGGACCGGATGCGCCCCCCTCGCAGGGGACGATGAGCTACGTCTACTCGGACTCGGGCCTCGTCAACACGAACTGGACGAGCACCGCACCGCCGCCGGCGTTCCCGGTGCTGTGCGCGTCGGCGACCCAGTGCGGCAACTCGCTGGCGTCGGCCCACTACCAACTGATCTGGGGGAGCCGCGCCCCGGTGCTCCAGGAGCCGCTGGTCGCCGGCGGAAGCTGGTCGTCCACGGGCGGGCAGGGTGGGGACGTCGCCAGTCGCAGCCGCTACGCCGGCCGCGAGCGGGTCGTGGTGCCCGCGTTCCCGCGCGGCGTCTACGCGGCGAAGGTCGTCACCGAGATCGCCCAGGCGGGGGCGATCGGCGATCCCTACGGCAGCGGCACCCGGACGACGTGGTGGGCGTTCGGGGTCGGCCCGGTCCGGATCTCGCTGGCGCACGCCGGTGGCCAGTCGACGTCGGCCGAGCTGCAATCGACGAACCTCACGCCGCGGTCGGCGCCGTCCGACAGCGGGTACTTCCCGCTGGTCGAGGGTGACGTGATGCGGTTCAGCTACCGCAACTCGCGCCATCTGCGCACGCCGTCCCGGCAACGGTTCACCGTCGCCCGCGTCGCGAACAACAGCGCCCGCGTCGACGTGCGCGACACCCGTGGACCGATCCGCGTCGCCGGCAGCTACGTCTTCGCGAGCGGCCTGTCGGGCGTCGTCAACACGACGACGGCGACGAGCGCCCGGACCCGCGTGCGGTTCCCGCCGCTGGGCCCGCGTCGGCTGCCGACGAAGAGCCGCCGCCGGTTCTTCACCCCGATGGACCTCCTGACCTACGGCTACAACCCGGTCGTCCCCGCCTACCCGGCCAAGGGCCAGACCTGGCGCAGCAAGCGCGGTGGTCGCGATCGCCAGATCTACGGCGTCACCGGCAGCACGAAGGTCGTCGGCCGGGCCCGGGTCAAGGTCCCGGCCGGGACCTACCGGGCACTGCACCTGCGATCGACGCTGCGGCAGTCCGGGTTCCGGTACGGGTCCGGGACCCGTGACGTGTACCTCGCGCCCGGCGTCGGCCTCGTCAAGCTCCGGTTCCGGCACGGGGACGGGAGCGTCTCGACCGTGGAGCGTCTGCGATGAAGCGCCTGCTGGTGGTCCTGCTCGTCGTCGTGGCCGCCGTGGTGGCGACGACCGCGACCGCGCAGACCGCGTCGGCGGTCACGATGTCGATCGGCGACGTGTCGCAGACCGACGTCACCGCCACCAACCCGGACGGGACCGAGGGCACCGGGGCCAACACGACGATGACCTTCCCGGTCACGCTGTCGGCGCCCGCGCCGCAGGGCGGGGTGAGCGTCGACTACACGACGATCAGCGGCACGGCCACGCCGGGCGTCGACTACCTCACCACGAGCGGGACCCTGGCGATCGCCGAGGGCGAGACGCAGGGGTCGATCGTCGTCACGATCGTCGGCGACGCGCTCGACGAGCCGGACGAGACGTTCCGCGTCGCACTGAGCAATGCGGTGCCGCAGAGCATCACCATCGACGGTGGCGGGGTCGCGACCGGGACGATCCCCGACGACGACGATCCGCCGTCGATCACGGTCGCGGACGCCGACGTGCAGGGCGGCGCCGTGACGACCGGCACCAACCGGCTCGTGATCTTCGAGGTCAAGCTCTCGGCGCCGAGCGGCCGCACGGTGCAGGTGGACTACGCGACCGAGGACGACACCGCGATCGCGTGCACGAAGCAGACCTGCGACAGCCCCGACGACGGCGACTACGTCCCGCTGTCCGGGACGCTGACCTTCAACCCCGGGGTGACGAGCCTCCAGGTGTCCGTCGTCGCCATCGGCGACTCGCTCGACGTCAACAAGCGGTTCCGCCTGAAGCTCGCCAACGTCACGCACCTGCGGTCGACGTCGACGCCGTTCCGCGCCGCCGACGTCGGCCTGCCGGTGACGATCCGGCCCGACACCCCACAGGAGCAGACGACGACGATCACCGGGCTCACGCCCGGCAACGCGTTCGACGTCACGCTCGCCGACCCGGTCGCCAACGGCCAACCGGTCGCGTTCCGGTTCCGCCCGACGTACGTCGACGGAGTCCTCGCCGGCGGCACGACGCTGTCGTCGGTCAGCGCGCGGTTCACGGGCGCCGACGAGGGCAAGCCGATCACCGTCGGCGGCGTCCCGAACACGATCGCCGCCGTCACGACGTCGAGCCAGATCACGCTCGCCGACGACCCGGGGCTCCCGACGAACACCGGCATCGCGTTCTCCTACGACGTCGACCGGAGCGACGGCAGCCTGCTCGGCGGCGTCCACCAGACGCTCGCACGCGAGGCCGCCTTCGGTCGGATCGCCAGCGCCGGACCGGTCGCGTCGATCGCCGACGCGACCGTCGCCGAGGGACCGGCGGGACGCGACACGCCGGCCACCCTGACGGTCACGCTCGACAACCCCAGCCCGCAGGCGTTGAGCGTCGCCTACGCCACCGTCGACGGGACGGCGAAGGCCGGGCAGGACTACCGGCCGACGCAGGGTCGCCTGACGTTCGCCCCCGGACAGACGAGCCGCACGATCACGGTGCCGATCGTCGGCAACGACCTCCACCAGGCGGACCGGGCGTTCACCGTGCAGCTCAAGGACCCCACCGACGTGCGCCTGGGCGCCACCGGCACGACGGCGACGGTGCGGATCACCGACGACGACGCCGCCCCGCGCGTGGTGGTCGCCGACGCCGTGATCGCCGAGCCGCGGGCGGGCACGGCCACCGTCGACGTCGCCGTGTCGCTCAGCGCGCCCAGCGGTCGTCCGGTCGACGTCGAGTACCGGACCGAGGACGGGACGGCCAAGGCCGGGCTCCACTACCAGCAGAGCAGCGGCAGGCTCACCTTCGCCCCCGGCGAGACGGCCAAGGCGATCTCGATCGCGGTCGCCGGCGACGGCGTCGTCACCGACGACCAGACGTTCCACGTCGTCGTCACCGACACCGACGGGGCGCCCCGTCGGGCGACGGTCACCCTCGTCGACGGCGACCTGACCGACGAGCTGACGCCGCGCGCATCGATCAACGACGTCACCGCCAGGCTGGGGGAGGACGGGGGCGTGGCGCGCTTCACCGTGCGGCTCGACCGCCCGCTGACCCGGACCTCCCTCGTCGCCTGGCGCACGGTGGACGGGAGCGCCAAGGCGCTGCGCGACTACGTGCCGGGCACGGGGTTGCTGCTGTTCGCGCCGGGACAGCTCACCGCGACCATCGACGTGCCGATCCTCGCGGAGGACCTACCGGGCAACCGGACGTTCTCGGTCTCGCTCTTCGCGCCGGTGGCGCTAGCGATCGGCGACGGCACCGGCGAGGCGGTGCTCATCCCGACCCGCGAGCTCCGGCTGGCGGGACGCGTGTCGGGCGGGTCGGTCCGGGCGCGGGACGTCCTGTGCCGTCGCGGTCGACGCTGCGCGGGGTTGCGCGTGCGGTGGACGGCCCCGAGCGGTGGACGGGTCCGGGCGCAGATCCGGGCGACGGTCCCGCGGACGGGCGCCAAGCGCTCGTCCAAGCCGACGACGGTCGTCGTCGCCGACCGCCGGATCACCGTCAGGCGCAAGGGCGCCGGCAGCGCCCGCGTGAAGCGCGCGTCGGGCGCCCGTGCCGAGCGCCTCGCGCGGCGCCTGCGTCAGGCCAGGGTCCGGCGGGTGACGGTGCGCGTCACCCACGTGGACCGACTCGGCCGACAGCGGGCCTACTCCCAGACCATCCGGCTGCGACAGTGATCGTGGAGCGCGTCCGCGGTTCCCGTCCCGGGGCCGGCCTCGCGGCGCGCCGGGTCGCGGTCGCCGTCGTCGCGGCCGCGATGGTGGGGTGCGGGTCCGATCCGCTCGACGCGGAGCGGGACGAGGTGATCCGCTACATCGACGCGGTCAACGCCGTGCAGACCGCCGCGGCGCCGACCCTCGACGCGGCCCGCGAGACGTACGGCCGGTTCGCCGAGCAGAAGCTGACCGGCATCACGGCGCAGCGCCGCGTCGAGGCGATCGAGCGACGGCTGCAGGGCGTGCGCGGCCAGGTGGCGGCCGTCGCGGCGCCGGCGCCGGCCACGCGGCTGCGCGCGCGGACGCTCGAGGCCTACGACGCCAACGCCGCGATCGCCCAGCAGACGGTGCTGATGGCGCGCTACGCGGTGGAGGAGAAGCGGGCGCTCGGGCCGCTGCCGACGCTCGGTCGTCGCCTGGAGCGGCGGCTCCGGACGCGCGCCGACGACCCGTCCGGGCAGGCGTCGGCATTGTCGGCGTACGCGGCCGGCTTGCGGCGCGTGCACCGCCGCGTGCTCCGGCTGCGTCCACCGTTGCTGCTCCGACCGGCCCGCGACGCCCAGGTCGATCGCCTGACCCGGTCCCGCGCGATCGCGCTGCGACTGCGCTCGGCGATCCTCGCCCGCGACCCGGAGACGGTCGTCGAGCTGCTGGACCGGTTCGAGGCCGTGAACCGTCGTCCGGTGAGTCGCCGCGCGCTCAAGCGGGCGTTCCGCAACTACCGTGAGTTCCACGAGGCGCTCGGCTACGCCGAGCGCGCGGTCCACACCGAGACCGCCCGGCTCAACGCGCGCTACCTCGGGCACGACTGACGGCCCGCCACTGCCGTGCGTGAGCCACTCCGCCGTGGAATGTGGCGTGGCCACAGGGGAGAACGGCCCCGATGGTCCGTCTCCACAGCCGGTAGCGGGGCCGCGCCACGTTAGGCTCGGGGTCGGGTTCAACGGACGAAGGGGAGGACCGCGACATGGCGACGATCGAAGCGCCGACGGATGTCACGACGATGCACGAGGCGTTCCGCCGGGGGGTGGAGGCGCACCCGGACCAGGTGCTCGTGCGCACGCTCGACGACGCGGTGTCGTGGACGTGGCGCGAGGTGGCCGAGCGCGCCGGTCGCATCGGCGGCGGCCTGCGGGGGCTCGGGGTCGAGCACGCCGACGTCGTCGGCGTGATGCTGAGCAACCGTCCGGAGTTCTTCCCGGTCGACCTCGGCATCATGGGCGTCGGCGGGGTCCCGGTATCGCTCTACCAGACCTCGTCGCCCGAGCAGATCGCCTACATCGTCGAGGACGCCGCGGTCCGGGTCGTCATCACCGAGCAGGCGTTCCTGCCCGTCGTGCTCGCCGCCCGTGAGCGCGTTCCCACGCTCGAGCACGTCGTCGTCGTCGACGGCGACGTCCCCGACGGCGTCCTGTCGGTCGGCGACCTCGAGGCGCGGGCGCCCGAGGGCTTCGACGCGGCGGCCGAGGCCGAGAAGCTGCGGCCCGACGACCTGCTGACGCTCATCTACACGTCCGGGACCACCGGTCCGCCGAAGGGCGTCGAGCTCGAGCACCGCCACCTGCTGGCCGCGATGAGCGCGATCGGCAAGGTCGCGCACCTCGAGCCCGGGGGCAAGGTCATCTCGTGGCTGCCGGCGGCCCACATCGCCGAGCGGGGAGCGCACTACTACGCGCCGATGATCTTCGGCCTGGAGGTCACGACCTGCGCCGACCCGCGCCAGATCGCGGCGTACCTCCAGGGCGTGCGGCCGACGTGGTTCTTCGCCGTCCCGCGGATCTGGGAGAAGCTCAAGGCCGGGCTGGAGGCCCAGCTCGGCGCCCAGCCGCCCGAGCAGGCGGACGCGGTCCGCAAGGCGCTCGACGCGGCGATCCAGCGGGTCCGGTTGCTGCAGGCCGGCGAGCCGGTCCCGGACGAGCTGGAGGCCGCGGTCAAGGCCGCGGACGAGAAGGTGTTCTCGAACCTCCGCACGATGCTCGGCCTCGATCGCGCGAAGGCGATCAACGTCGGCGCCGCGCCGACCCCGACGCCGGTGCTCGAGTTCTTCCACGCCCTCGGCCTGAACGTCGCCGAGATCTGGGGGATGTCGGAGGGCTGCGCCTGCGGCACCCTCAATCCGCCGGAGCGGATCAAGATCGGCTCGGTCGGCCCGGTCGTCCCCGGGATGGAGATCCGCCTGGCCGACGACGGCGAGGTCGAGCTGCGCGGGCCGACGCTCATGCGCGGCTACCGCAACCAGCCCGAGAAGACCGCCGAGGTCTTCACCGACGACGGCTGGTACCGCACCGGCGACGTCGGCCGGATCGACGAGGACGGCTACCTCTGGATCGTCGACCGCAAGAAGGAGCTCATCATCAACGCGGCCGGCAAGAACATGTCGCCGGCGAACATCGAGGCCGCGATCAAGTCCGCGCACCCGATGATCGGCCAGGCCGCCGTCATCGGCGACGCGCGCTCCTACAACGTCGCGCTCATCGTCCTGGACGCCGACCTCGCGCCGGCGTGGGCGAAGGCGCAGGGGATCGAGGACGTGTCGCTCGAGGCGCTCGCCGTGAACCCGGCGGTGATCGCCGAGGTCCAGAAGGGCGTCGACGCCGGCAACGCCACGCTGTCGCGCGTCGAGCAGGTGAAGAAGTTCCACCTCGTCCGGGGCGACTGGGCGCCGGGCGGCGACGAGCTCACCCCGACGATGAAGCTCAAGCGCAAGCCGATCGACGCGAAGTACGAGCAGGAGATCGCCGCGCTCTACGCGTAGGCGCGCCGGACGCGCCCGGCCGCCGCGCTCCAGGGCGCGGCGGCCGCCCACGGGACCGGGAGCGCCGGTCCCGTCCCACGACGTCCGCGCGGTGTGGGAGTGTGCGGCAGATCGACGGCGAGGGCCTCGTGGGCCCTCCCGCCGGTCGGCCGTCCCTCCGTCCCCAGGACACCGACATGGCCACCGAGGCCGCCCCACCCACGCCCGACGGCGATCCACCCCTCAAGCGCGCGATCTCGCGCAACATGCTCCTGCTGTTCGTCGTCGGCGACATCGTCGGCGGCGGCATCTACACGCTCGTCGGCGTCGTCGGCGGCGAGGTCGGCGGCCTCGTCTGGCTGCCCTTCGGCCTGGCGCTCGGGCTCGCCTTCCTCACGGCCACGGCGTACGCCGAGCTCGTGACGAAGTATCCGCAGGCGGCCGGCGCCGCGCTGTACGTCAACAAGGCGTTCCGCAAGCCGTTTTTCACGTTCATGGTGGCGTTCGCCGTCATGGCGTCGGGGATCGCGTCCGCGTCGACGCTGTCGCGCGGCGTGGCCGAGACGTACCTGCCGCGACTCTTCGACGCCAACCCCTCCGACGGCCAGATCGTCCTCATCGCCCTGGGGTTCCTGCTCATCGTCGCGGCGGTGAACTTCCGCGGCATCAGCGAGTCGGTGAAGCTCAACGTCGTCCTGACGATCGTCGAGGTCGCGGGCCTGTTGCTCATCATCACGATCGGCGTCGCGGCGCTCATCGACGGCGTCGGCGATCTGGGCAACGCGTTCTCCACCGCCGACGCGAAGGCGGCCGGCAACGACGTGAGCCTCGTGCCGGCGGCGCTGGCCGGCACCGCGCTGGCGTTCTACGCCCTCATCGGGTTCGAGGACTCCGTCAACGTGGCGGAGGAGGCCAAGGACCCGGGCCGGGACTTCCCCCGCGCGCTGTTCGGGGGGATCGCGTTCGCCGGCGTGCTGTACCTCGTCATCGGGGTGATCGCCCCGGCGGTCCTGCCCTACGCCGAGCTCGTCGACCCCGACACGACCCCGCTGCTGGAGATCTCGCAGGTCGGGCCGCTGTCGGTCGAGATCCGGATCTTCGCGGCGATCGGGGTGCTCGCCCTCATCAACGGGGCGCTCATCAACATGATCATGGCGTCGCGGCTGACCTACGGCATGGCGCGCCAGCGGATCGTGCCCGCGGTCCTCGGCCGGGTCCACCGCGGCCGGCAGACGCCGTGGACGGCGATCGTCTTCACCAGCGCCCTGGCCCTCGTCCTGACCGCCACCGGCGACGTGTCGGAGCTGGCGACGACCACGACGACGCTGCTGCTCGGCGTGTTCGCCGTCGTCAACGTCAGCGTGCTCGTGCTGCGCCGGGACCCGGTGGCGCACCGGCACTTCGTCGCGCCGACGGTGATGCCGGCGATCGGGGCGGTCGTCTGCGTGAGCCTGCTCGTCTACCGCATCGCCGACGGCACCGACTCGTTGGCGCGACCGTTCCTGCTGCTGGCGCTCGGCGTCGTCTTCTGGCTGGCCAACTGGGTCGCCACGCGCCGCGACCCGTCGGAGTTCGACACCGGGCTCATCGAGAGGATCGAGCACCCGGAGGACCTGGACGATCCGCCCGCGACGCGATAGCGGGCGACCGGGGACCCGATCCGCCCGGTGGTCGTCAGGCCACCGGATCCCGGAGCGGGTCGACGCGGCCCGCCGGGATCTGTCGCACGACGATCCAGCTCTTCGTCAGGGGACCCAGCCGCTCGCGGTGGACCGTCGCGCCGGGGAAGAGCGCCGCGACCTCGCGGCGACGGAGCAGGTGCACGTCCTCCCAGTGGCCCTGCGCTCCCAACCGCCAGTACGGGCGCCGCAGCGCCGGCGGGAGCCAGTGCGCGACCGGCAGCAGCGCGTGCGGCTCGATCGGGAACGAGAACGCCGGGGTCTGGACGAACAGCCCGCGCCCGACGCGGGCGATCTCGCGCGCGTACGCGGCACGGCGCTCCGGCGGGACGTGCTCCACGACCGAGCTCGAGTACACGAGGTCGAACGCCCCGTCGTCGAACGGCAGGCGCACCGCGGCGTCCGCCCGGACGAACGGCCCCGGGTAGGACGGGCGGTCGTCCAGGTCGACGCCGGTGATGTCGAGGTCGGGCGCCTGGGCCCGCAGGCCCAGGGCGCCGCAGCCGACGTCGAGGATCCGTGGCGGGTGGGGGAGCGCGTCGATCCCGGTGAGGGAGAAGAGCAGGCGGTGACGACGCGCGCGCGTGCGCGCGGCCACGGGGCCGGCGATCCGGGCGAGCGGTCCCCGCGCGGTCGCGTAGACGTCGGCCACCGGCTCAGCCCTCCAACAGCTCCAACGCCCGCTCGATCGGACGGGCGAGCACGGCGCGGTCGCCGACGACGACCACCGGGCGCTGCAGCAGCGCGGGGTGCTCGACCATGAGCGCGACGAGCTCGTCCGGGTCGGTGTCGGGGCCCAGGCCGCGCTCCTTCACGAGCGGCTCGCGACGGCGCAGCAGCTCGTGCGGCGGCAGGCCGGTCTTCGCGAGCAGGTCGCGGACCACCGCCTCGGTGAGCCCGTCGACGTGGTAGTCGATCCGCTCCGGCTCGACGCCGTGCTCGGCGAGCAGCGCGATGAGCTTGCGGCACGTCGTGCAGGTCGGCTTCTCGTAGACGGTGACGGTCGCCATGCGCGCATCTTCGCGGGCCGCGGGCGGCGGCGCCGGGCCGCGACACGCGGTCGGCGCGATCCCGGCGCCGGTTCGGCGCCGTCGACCCCTGGTTCCGTCACGGGGCGTCGGCGCACGATGCGCCCATGCCGAGCGAGCCCGTCCTGTCGTCGCGTCGTCCCGCCCGCCTGCGGGGCGGCAGGCCCTCCGGGCCGCTCGACGCCACCCGCGACGATCCCGTCCCGTCGGTCGTCGCGGCGCTGCGTCGGTGGGCCCCGCGGGTCGGCGGGCCGCTGGCGGCCGAGGTCCTCGCGTCGACGACGGTGGGGCGGTGGCCGGCGCGCACGCCCGACCCGGTCGTGGCGCGGTACGGCACGCGGACGGCCCGGCGGCTCCTGGCCGCCGCCGATCCCCCGGCGCTCGCGGCCCTGCGCGCCCTGCAGCTCGGGGGGCCCGACGGCGTCGCGCCCGCGGCCGCCGCCGCGGCGGCGCGGCTGGCGGCCGCCGGCGTGGCCGAGCCCGACTGGTGGCCCGACCCGCCGGCGACGCCGCGCGGCGGCGTGGGCCTCGTGGCGCCCGACGCGGCCTGGGGCGCCGACGCGCTGCGGGCGACCGGCGCACGGGTCGGCCACCCGGCCGACGGCTCGGCCCGCCGGGTCGTCCTCGTCGAGTTCCGGGGCCGCGGCGAGCCGGTCCATGCCGTCGCCGCCGTGATCGCGCCGGACGGCGTCGCGACCGGCCTCCAGATCGTCGGGTCGTTGGCGTCGTTCGCGGCGGCGCTCCCCGACGATCCGGACCCGGCGGCGATGCAGCTGCCCGACGAACGGCCGTCGGACGCCGCGCGCCGGATCGCCCGGGCGCTCGGCGCGACCGCGGGGCGCGGCTCCGACGCCGACCGCGCCGCCTGCGACGAGCTGTGGGGCTTCGTCGAGCGGCGCCTCGCCACCGTCGCCGCCGGCGTCGAGGATCCGACGCCGCGGGAGCGCCCGCGGCGCGACGCGAGCCGTTGACGGGCCCGCCGCGATCGGCCCGTACAATCAGGGCATGGCCTCTGAGCGGCAGATCCGCGTGGGAGACGTCCTCATCGGTGGGGGCGCGCCCGTCGCGGTCCAGACGATGACGAAGACCGAGACGGCCAACCTGCCGGAGACGCTGGCCCAGATCCACCGGGTCGCCGAGGCGGGCGCCGACCTCGTGCGCTGCGCGGTGCCCCGCAACGAGGACGTGGAGGCGTTGCGGACGATCGTGCGCGAGTCGCCGATCCCGATCATCGCCGACATCCACTTCAACCACACGCTGGCGATCAAGGCGATCGAGGCCGGCGCGCACTGCGTGCGCCTGAACCCCGGCAACATCGGCGGGCCCGAGAAGGTCGCCGAGGTCATCGCCGTCGCCAAGCGCCACGACGTGCCGATCCGCGTCGGCGTCAACTCCGGGTCGCTGCCCAAGCACCTGCGCGACCTGGAGTTCACCGACCCGGTCGAGGCGCTCGTGCGGGCGGCCGAGGAGACGGTCGCGCTCATGGAGAGCCTGGACTTCCTCGACTTCAAGATCTCGATGAAGTCGACGTCGGTCCCCAACACGATCGCGTCGAACCGCCGCCTGAGCGAGCGGGTCCCGTACCCGCTGCACCTCGGCGTGACCGAGGCGGGCACGAAGTACACCGGGTCGCTGAAGAGCGCCGTCGGCCTCGGCACGCTGCTCGCCGACGGGATCGGCGACACCGTGCGCATCAGCCTCTCCACCTTCCACGCGGAGGAGGAGGTCAAGGTCGCCTGGGAGATCCTCAAGGCGCTGAAGCTCCGCGAGAAGGGCCCGGTGCTCATCGCCTGCCCGACCTGTGGCCGGCTGCAGTTCGACATGGACTCCGTCGTCGCCGAGGTCGAGCGGCGCCTGGAGGCGTACGACGACCCGATCGAGGTCTCCGTCCTGGGCTGCGCGGTCAACGGCATCGGCGAGGCCCGCCACGCCGACTTCGGCATCACCGGGGCCAAGGACGCCGGGATGATCTTCTCCAAGGGCGAGCCGCTGAAGAAGGTCCCCACCGACCAGCTCGTCGACGAGCTGTTCCAGGAGATCGACCGCTACTACGCGTCGGGCAAGCAGGTCGTCGTCGACGCGGCCGAGCAGGCCGAGGCGACGCGGTGGCTCAGCGAGAACGAGGACCTGTCGGCGATGACGCCGGAGCGGCTCGCGCAGCTCGAGAAGGACAAGCTCCGCGAGGAGCAGGACGCCGCGGCCGCGGCGGCGGAGCGGCCGGCCGGGGTCGACGAGACCAGCTCGCCGACCGCCGGGCGCCGGTTCAGCCGGACGGCCTGACGGCCCGGCCGACGTCCGGCCCGACCCGCCGCCCGCGTGCGGCGCGCTACCGCGCGTTGCGCATCTTCGCGACGCCGCTGGTGACCTTCGCGCCGGACGCCGGGTGCGTGTAGACGTAGCGGTAGCGGTCCGCCGTCCGGGGGACCCGCAGGCGGAACAGGCCCTTCGACGTCGTGCGGACGCGCTTGTAGCGCCGGTACTTCGAGCTCCCGCGCTTGCGCCGCTCGACGGTGACGGTCATCTTGCCGGTGGCCGGACGGACGTGGCCCCACACGTAGCCGCGCCTGGCGTTGCGGTAGGCGAAGATCGGGTGCTCGAACACCCGCGCGAGCGGCTTCGCCTTGCCGTCGACGAAGTACAGGCCCGACTGCCAGCGGTTGAACGTGGCCTCCTCGTCGGCGATCGGCTCGTCGAACCACTCGTACTGGGTCAGCGACTCCACCCGCGGGTTGCGGGCGGCGACCGACCAGCCCCACTGCGAGAACAGCGCGGCGCGCGACGGCGACACCCGGTCCTTCTGCCGGTCCGGCGGGTTCGTCTCGTACGCCCACTCGTCGAGCCACAGGCGGATCTTCGACGCGCCACGGGGGCGCAGGCCGCGGGTGCTCTTCGCCCGGTCCAGGGCCTTCGTCAGCCGCGACAGGTCGGCCATCCGCGCGTTGTCCTCGACCTTGTCGCGTCGGTTGGGCGAGTAGTCGATCGAGTGGGGGTGGTAGGCGTAGGCCTCGGCGCTCAGCCGCTTGAACGAGCGGCAGCGGCCGGACCGCGTCCGCTTGTACTTCGAGCTCATGCAGAAGAGCTCGCGCAGGAACCGCAGCGGCGGGGTGGTGGCGTTCTCGGTGATCGGGTTCTGCGTGCCCTTCGACGACGTCGCGCCGATCGCCACGCGGGCCTTCGGATCGTTGGCGTGGATCGCCTCGTACCCCGCCTGGGCGAGCTCGCGGTAGAGGTGCGGGGCGTACGGGCTGCAGCGCGCGTCCAGTCCGCGGCCGGAGCAGAGGAACTGCGGCTGCAGCCACGTCTGGACGTTCGGCTCGTTCCAGACGATGTACCGGTCGACGCGGTCCGCGACGTGCTTGGCGACCGCGGCCGAGAACTCGCCGAACAGCGTCGGGTTGGGCTTCCAGCGCTGGTTGCGCCGCGCCGGCTCCTGGGACGCCCAGACCGGCCCGGGTCCGGTGACGACGAGCGTCACGCCGAGGCCGTGCCGCCGCACGAGGTCGATCCGGGCGTCCATCGACGAGAAGTCGTACGACGACGGCGCGTCGCCGTCGAACCCGGCCGGGACCGTCGTGGCGTTCTCGTCCGGGGCGTGGCGGTGCCACTGGGCGAAGATCCGGACGTCGTCGATCCCCGCGGCCTTCCACTTGGCGACCGTCTCGTCGGCGCCGCCGGGCGTCAGGCCCTGGAGGACGTTCTCGTCCGCGATCCCGACGACGAGCGAGTTCGCGGCGGTCGCGGACGGCACGAGCGTCAGCAGGGTCATCAGGGCGGCGACGAGCGCCGCACGGAGGGTGCGTCGGGGCATCGGGAGGATTCTCCTGGGTGGCTCGGACGCGCTGCCGACCGGTCCGCTCCGGGCCGGTGGCCGGGACGGGCGCGTCGCTTCACCACCACGAACCCCTCCGGGCCCCCGGGGTTGCGGTGCCGGCGGGGTCGTGGCCGAACGGCCCGGTCGCGTCCCGGCCCCCCGGGATCCCGCGCGGGGGCGGCCGGTCGCGCCCGATCCCGGCGATCCATCGTCTAGATTCCGTCCGCGATGGCGCGCCTCTCCGACCTGTTGCTGCCGACCGAACGGCAGCCGCCCGCCGACGCCGAGGCGATATCGCACCAGCTCATGGTGCGCGCCGGGCTCGTCCGGCAGCTCGGCGCCGGCCTGTGGAGCTGGCTCCCGGCGGGCTGGCGCGTCCATCAACGCGTCGTCGCGATCATCCGCGAGGAGATGGAGCGGATCGGCTCGCAGGAGGTCCTGTTGCCGCTCCTGCAGCCCGCGGAGCCGTGGCGGCGCACCGGGCGCTACGACGCCGTCGGCGACGAGATGTTCCGGCTCGCCGACCGTCGAGACGCCGACATGGTCCTGGCGATGACGCACGAGGAGGCGATGACGCACCACGTCGCCCAGGTCGTGCGGAGCTACCGCGACCTGCCGTTCAGCCTCTTCCAGCTCCAGCTCAAGGAGCGCGACGAGCCGCGGCCGCGGGCCGGGGTCCTGCGCACCCGCGAGTTCGTCATGAAGGACGCCTACTCGTTCGCCGCCGACGTCGAGGGGCTCGAGGAGCAGTACGCGCGGTTCCGCGAGGCGTACGCCCGCATCTACGACCGGTCCGGGCTGCGCTGGTACGAGGTCGAGTCCGACACCGGCATGATGGGCGGCCGCCGCGCGCACGAGTACATGGCCCCCTGCGCGGCGGGGGAGGACGACGTCGTCCTGGCGGTGGACGAGGACGGGGCGACGCGGTACGCGGCGAACGTCGAGGTCGCCGAGGCGACCGCGGCGACGGTGCCCCTGCCCGCCGCCGGCGACGGTCCCCGCCCGGTCGACACGCCCGGCACGGCGACGATCGCGGCGCTCGCCGAGCAGCTCGACCGGCCCGCCGGCACGTTGCTCAAGGCGTTCCCGGTCGTCGTCGCCGAGCGGATGGCGCTCGTCCTCGTCCGCGGCGACCACCAGGTCGAGGAGGTCAAGCTCGCCCGGGCGCTCGGCGGACCGGTGCGACAGGCGACCGAGGAGGAGATCGGCGCGGCGATCGGCCCGGCCGGGTTCATCGGCCCGGTCGACCCGGCCACGCCGATCCGGATCGTCGTCGACCGCGCGGTGGTCGAGTCGACGGCGGCGTCGCCGGACGGCGGCTGGGTCGTGGGCGCGAACGTCGTCGACCGGCACCTCGACGGCGTCGTGCCCGGCCGCGACTTCGAGCACGAGGTCGCCGACGTGCGGCGCGTCGTCGCCGGCGACACCGTCGAGGGCCTCCCGGTCACGATCGAGCCGGCGATCGAGGCGGGCAACATCTTCCAGCTCATGACCCGCTACTCGGAGCCGTTGGGGGCGACGTTCCTCGACGCCGACGGCGAGGAGCGCCCGATCATCATGGGCTCGTACGGGATCGGTCCCGCGCGGATCGTCGCCGCCGCCGTGGAGCAATACCACGACGACCGGGGCATCAGCTGGCCGAAGGCGATCGCGCCGTGGGACGTCCACGTCGTCGCGCTCGGCAAGCCCGGGACCGAGGAGCAGGAGGTCGCCGCGCGCGTCGCGACCGAGCTCGAGGACGCCGGCCTGCGCGTCGTGCTCGACGACCGCGCGGGTGGTGCGGGGCAGAAGCTCACCGACGCCGAGCTCCTCGGCTGCCCGCTGCGGATCACCGTCGGCCGCCGCTCGCTGGCCGCCGGGACCGTCGAGGCCCAGATCCGTCGCGGGCAGGAGGACGTCGAGGGCGGCCTGCCGCTCGAGGGCGTCGCCGACGCGGTCCGTGACCTGTGGGAGCGGATCCCCTGATCCCGCAGGGCCAGCCGGGGGAGGGCCCCGACCGCGAGGGCCCGGGCGACGCCCCCGGTGCCGACGTGGGCGACGTCGATCCGCCCACGGACGACGGCGCGCCGGGTCGGGTCCGCGAGCGGGCCGAGCAGGTCCGCGACCGCACCCGCGAGCGCACCGAGCAGGTGCGCGAGAGGACCCGGGAGCGCACGGAGCAGGTGCGCGAGAGGACGCGGGAGCGGACCGAGCAGGTGCGCGAGAAGACGCGCGAGAAGGCCGAGCAGGTGCTCGAGCGGACGGAGCACGTCCGCGAGCGCACCCGGATGACGGTCTACCGCACGTTCGGCCTGGACCGGTCCGGCCCCCCGCCGCGGCAGACGCTGCCGGGCGCGCCGCTCAACCCGTGGACGATCCCGAACGCCGTCGGGTTCCTGCGCCTGGCCCTCATCCCGGCGTTCCTCGTGCTGGCCCTCGGCAGCGACGCCGGGACCGACGCGCTGCCGGCCGTGATCTTCGCGTTCATCGCCGGGAGCGACTACCTCGACGGGTTCCTCGCCCGCGTCACCGGGCAGTACAGTCGCCTGGGGACGCTCATGGATCCGTTGACCGACCGCTCGCTCGTGCTCGCGGGCGGCGTCGTCTGCTGGCACTTCGAGCTCCTGCCGCGGTGGGTGCTCGCGATCCTCGTCGCGCGCGAGCTGTACGTGCTCCTGGAGGGGCGTCGCGGCGTCCGCAACAACCTGACCCTGCAGATCAACTGGTGGGGACGGCTGGCGGTGTGGCCGACGATGGGCGGCCTGTTCCTCGGCCTCTGCGGGGTGGGGTGGCCGGCCCACGCGACGCTCTACGTCGGGGTGGCGATGGGGCTCGTCGCCGCGTACCGCTACACCGTCGACGGACGCCGCGAGCTCGCGGAGCGTCGCGCCGCCGCGACCGCGGGGAGCTGACCCTCAAGCGGAGGTCGAGAGCACCGCCGCGGGCGCTGCTATGCTCGCCCCGACGGGCGCATCCCGCGCCCCCTGCGTGTTCCATGGACGAGACCTTCACCGACCTCGGCAGCCTCTCGGACGAGGCGCTCAAGGCCCACATCGACCGCCTCACCGCCGAGGAGACCGAGGTGAGCTACCGGCGTCGGATCCTGCACGGCCAGATCGACATCCTCCGCGCCGAGCTCGTCAGTCGCCTGCGGCAGCGCCACGACCACGGCGAGGCGGTCATCAGCGGCGCCGACGTCGACCGGCTCTCCGAGATCCTCGGCGGTCGCGTCGGCGGGCTCCGGGCGGTCGACGGGGGCGCGGCCGACGGCGACGACGGCACGGGCGGAGACGGCCCGAGCGCCTGATGGCCCTGCACTGCCCCGAGTGTGGGTTCGCGGCCGGCGAGGGCGCGAACTTCTGTCCGAAGTGCGGGGCGTACCTCGCGGCGGCGCCGGCGACCGACGATCCCACGACGGCGACGTACGCCGTCGCCGAGGGCGACGACCCGGGCGTCGTCGCCGACGTCGACGCCGCCCCGGCCCGGGGCGCGGTCGGGGCGTCGCTCGTCGTCCGGGTCGGTGGCGGGCGCGAGGGCGAGGCGTTCCCGCTCGACACGGAGCGGATCGCGATCGGCCGTCGCCCCGAGAGCGACATCTTCCTCGACGACGTGACCGTGTCGCGCGATCACGCCCTCGTCGTCGCCCGCAGCGACGGCTGGCACATCGACGACCTGGGCTCGCTCAACGGCACCTACGTCAACCGGCGGCGGATCGACAGCGCGCTGCTCGGCGACGGCGACGAGGTCCAGGTGGGCAAGTACAAGCTGACCTTCCTGGCCCGCTGAGGGCGATGGTCGACCGACCCACTCCGGGACCGCAGGGCCGACCGCGCTCCGCGAACGGGGATGCGGCCCCGGACCCACGGACCGGTGGCGGGCGGCCGCTCACCATCGGTCAGGTCTGCAAGCTCCTCGCGCCCGAGTTCGAGGACATCTCGATCTCGAAGATCCGCTACCTCGAGGAGCAGAAGCTCCTCCATCCGCGGCGCACGAGCGGCGGCTACCGGCTGTTCGGCGCCGACGACGTCGAGCGGCTCCGCACGATCCTCCGGCTGCAGCGGGACGAGTTCCTGCCGTTGCGCGTCATCCGTCAGGAGCTCGCCGCCGGCCGCGGCCGCGAGGCCCCGCGGGTCGGCGGCCCCACGTCGGACGACGACGCCGTCGACGACCGGCCGGTCGAGCCGCCGTCGGTGACGGGGCCGGTCGAGCTGCGCGCCGGCGCCCGACCGCTGCACACGCTCGAGGCGCTCTGCGAGGACACGAGGGCGGACGCGGCGCTCGTGAAGGAGCTGCGGGACTTCGGGATCGTGCGCGGCACGACGACCGACGGGGTCGTGCTGTTCGACGACGAGGAGCGCGAGATCGTCCGGGCGGCGGTCGGGCTGGCCCAGTACGGCGTCGGCGGGCGGCACCTGCGCGTGCTGCGCAGCTCGGCGGACCGCGAGGGCGCGCTGCTCGAGCAGCTCGTCGGGCCGGCGTTGCGGTCGCGCAGCCCGGAGCGCCGCTCCGAGGCGGTCGACGCGCTCGAGACGCTGACGGCGACGATCACCCGCCTCAAGCACCTGCTGCTCGTCCGCGACCTCCGGCGGCTCGTGGCGTGAGCGACGACCTCGACGGCGTCCGCGGGCTGGTCGCCGACCGGATCGCGACGATCCACGACCATCCGTCGCCCGGGATCGTGTTCCGGGACATCACCCCGGTGCTCGCCGACCCGGTGACGCTCGCCGGCGCCGTCGACGGCCTGACCGCGATGACGCGCGACCTGGGCGTGCAGCGCGTGATCGCCGCCGAGGCGCGGGGGTTCCTGCTCGGTCCCGCGATCGCCCGCGAGCTCGACGCCGGGTTCATCCTCGCCCGCAAGCCGGGCCGGCTCCCGCGGCGGACGGTCGCGGTCGACTACGCGCTGGAGTACGGCCAGGACCGGCTGGAGGCCCACGCCGACCTGCTCGACCCCGGGACGCGCGTCCTCGTCCACGACGACCTGCTCGCGACCGGGGGCACCGCCGGTGCGCTGTGCGCGCTCGTCGAGGCGCTCGGCGGGGTCGTCGTCGGCTGCTCGTTCCTCGTGGAGCTCGACGGGCTCGGCGGGCGGGAGCGCCTGGCCGGGCACGACGTCCGTACGCTGCTGCGCTACGCCGATGGCTGACCGGCCGTCGTCACGCGGCCGCGCGTGACCGAGCGACCCGACCCAGACCCGACGACCCGAGGACCGACGAGACGATGCCCGCCCAGGTGGACGCGACCGCCAGCACCGTGATCGATGCGACCGCCGAGGAGGTCTGGCACCTCGTGTCGGACGGTCGCCGGATCGTCGCCTGGTGGCCCAAGGCGGAGCGGGCCGAGGACGTGCAGGGCGGACGGTTCACGCTCGTCCTGCGCAGCTCGCGCGGGGTGCCGGTCCGGTTGGACTGGCGGATCGTCGAGGCGCGTCGGCCGCGCCTGCTGCAGCTCGAGCAGGACATCGCCGGCACGCCGTTCGAGCGGGCGCTGAGCCACAGTCGCGTCGAGATCGCGCTCGAGGCGACCGACGACGGGCGCTGCCGCGCGAGCCTCACCGTCGATCGCGGCCTGCAGCAGCGGGGCGTCGGCGTGAAGCTCCTCGGGCGTCGCGCGTCGCGCCGCCACGCCCGCGAGCTCCTCGACCGCCTGGCGCACGTCGCCGCCGCGGGCGACGACGACGCCTGACCGGACGGCCGCGCCGGGCCGGGGCCGGCCACCGGGGGCGACGACGCCGGTGGCGCGGGGCCGCGCGCCGCCCTACTTCTTCAGCGACCCGCTGACGACGGTCTTGCCGGGGGTCGCGGACTCCCCGGTCTCCTCGCTCACGACGATCGTGTCGAACCGCGTCACGTCGATGAGGGCGGTCTGGCCGTCCTCGCCCTGGACGGTGAACGGGAACCAGGCGTTCTCGACCTTGCCGTCCTTGTCGATCGTGGCGGGGGACTCGCCGTCGCCGCTGCTGAACCACCCGAGCCGGACCGGCTGGCGGCCCTCGCCACCGGTGAGCCACACGGCGTACAGGCGCTTCTCGGTCATCGGCCGGAAGCCCTCGCCCTGGAAGACGATCCCGGCCTCCTCGCCCTCGGCGGTCGGCAGGCCGACGCCCTTGGTCTTCGCCGCGGAGCCGGTGGCGCCGGACGGCGCCGTGAAGTTGATCTGGGCGGGGATCGCCTGCAGGACCGTCGCGGCGTCGCCCGACGCGAACGGCACGTCCGACGCGCCCGCCGTCGACGACGCGGTGGTCCCGGTGGACGCGGTGGGGGCGGAGTCGTCGTCGAACACGCCGACGGCCCACAGCACGAGCACCGCCACGAGCAGCGCGGTGGCCGACACGACGAGGCTCATCCCGAGCCGCGAGCGCTTGACGTCGCGGCCCTCGGCGGTACGGCGCGCGTCGAGCGCCTCGAACGCCTCGCGGACGTCCTCGCCGTCGCCGGGGATCGCGGGCAGCTCGCCGCCGATCGGCCGCAGCCCGGCCGACACCTGGCGGGCCCAGGTGCGCGCGGGCGCGGAGTCGTCGAGCAGGCCCCGGGTGGCGCGACGGTCGCTCGCCTGCTGCTGGCCGAGGAGGTACTCGGCGATCCGGTCGCGGTCGTCCATCTCCAGGCCGTCGACCTCGTCGGGCGCGAGGCCGTCGACGGCGTCGAGCGCACGCTCGCGCACCTGGTCCGCCGGGATGCCGAGCACGTCCGCGAGGTCCGCGTACGCCATCCGGCGCTTGAGCAGGAGCCGTAGCACGGCCTGCTGGTCGGGGTGGAGCTCCTCCAGGCGCGACATCGGCGGCAAGCCTAGCGGCGTGGCGACGCCGATGGCGCCTGTGAACCGGCTGGGAACGTCGACCGGCGCACGCCGCACGCCCGCGTGGCCCGCCGCGGGAAACGGCGGACCCCGGCCGATCGTCGTCCGCGCCCCCTAGGATCGCCGGATGGAGCTCAACCCGTTGATCGACCCCGGCAAGACCCTCGACGGCCTGCTCGGCCTGCGGATCGGGGAGTCGGGCGACGGCTGGATCGAGGCGACGATGGAGGTCGGCGACCACGTCAAGCAGCCGATGGGCCTCGTCCACGGCGGCGTGTACGCGTCGATCGCCGAGTCGATCACGTCGCAGGCGACGGCGCTCGGCGTGCTCGCCGACGGCAACGCCGCCCAGGGGCTGTCGAACACGACGAACTTCCTGCGGCCGATCCTCGAGGGCACGATCCACGCCCGGGCGGAGCGGCTGCACAAGGGCCGCACGACGTGGGTGTGGGACGTGCGGATCACCGACGACGCGGGACGCACCTGCGCGATCACGCGGATGGTCGTCGCGGTGCGCCCGATGCCGGAGGAGGCGCGGCGCGCGCTGACCGGCGGTGGCGATCAGCCGCGGTAGCCGCTCGTCACCGGCAGTCGCCGGTCGCGTCCCAGGCCGCGCGGGGTGATCTTGACCCCGGGCGGCGACTGGCGACGCTTGTACTCGGCCAGGTCGACGAGCCGGATGACCCGGTCGACGTCGTCGGCCGGCAGGCCGCGGGCGACGAGGTCGTCCCGGCCCAGGTCGAGCTCGACGTAGCCCTCGAGGATGCGGTCCAGCACGTCGTAGGGGGGCAGCGACTGGTCGTCGCGCTGGTCGGGGCGCAGCTCCGCCGACGGGGGCCGCTCGACGATCGACGCCAGGACGTCGTGGCCGTCGGCGTCGGTCCACGCGTCGGGCCGCCGGGCGCGGCGGTGCTCGACGAGCTCGTAGACGAGCGTCTTGGGGCAGTCCTTGATCGGGGCGAACCCGCCGGCGCTGTCGCCGTACAGGGTGGAGTAGCCGACCGACATCTCGCTCTTGTTGCCGGTGGTGAGGACGAGCCACCCGAACTTGTTCGACAGCGCCATGAGGAGGTTGCCGCGGATCCGGGCCTGGAGGTTCTCCTCGGTGAGGTCGGGCTCGGCGTCGGCGAACGGCCCGGCGAGGATCGCGTCGTAGGCGTCCATCGCCGGCTTGATCCCCAGCCGCATCCGCTCGACGCCCACGGCGTCCGCCAGCCGGTCGGCGTCGGACTGGGTGCCCTCGGACGAGTACGGGGACGGCATGACGATCGCGCGGACCCGGTCCGCGCCCAGGGCGTCGACGGCGACGAGCAGGACGAGGGTGGAGTCGAGGCCGCCCGACAGGCCGAGGACGACGGTCGAGAACCCGTTCTTCACGACGTAGTCGCGGGTGGCGAGGACGAGCGCCTCGTACGTCTCGGCGAGCGGGTCGAGGACGTCGGGCAGCGGGCCGGCGCCGTGGGGGCTGGGGTCGCCGGGCCGGCCGCTGCGACCGGCGGCGGTGGGGGCCAGCTCGCGGCGGCGCTCCGGGTCGTCGCGCCCGGCGACGGCGGACGGGGGCGGCGTCTCGGGCGCCGGATCGAGGGTGATCTCGGCGGCGACCGTCACCCGATCGACGGCGGGGCGGGGCGACGAGAGCCGCGCGCGGGGGTCGCGCCGGCGGGCCGCGGCGGCCGCGCCGGGGTCGACGTCGCACAGGACGAGGTCCTCGGCGAACTGCGCGCCACGACCGATCGTGCGCCCGTCGTGGTCGAGGACGACCGAGTGGCCGTCGAAGACGAGCTCGTCCTGGCCCCCGACCTGGTTGCACAGCGCGACGACCGCCAGGTGGTCGCGGGCGCGCTGGGCGAGCATCCGCTCGCGCTGGTGGCCCTTGCCACGGTGGTACGGCGACGCGCTGGTGTTGACGATGACCGTCGCCCCGGCACCCGCCGCGGCGGCCGCGGGCCCGTCGGGCAGCCACAGGTCCTCGCAGATCGTGATCGCGACGGACACCCCGTCGACGTGGACGATCGTCGCGCCGTCACCGGCGCCGAAGTACCGGTACTCGTCGAACACCCCGTAGTTCGGCAGTCGCACCTTGCGCGCGATCGCCCGCACCTCGCCGTCGGCGATCACCGCGGCGCTGTTGTAGACGGCGTTCACGCCCCGCTCGGGGAATCCGACCACCGCGACGGTGCCGCGGACGCCGGCGGCGATCTCGTCGAGGGCCGCCCGGGCGTCGTCGAGGAAGTGCTCCTTGAGCAGCAGGTCCTCGGGCGGGTAGCCGGTGACGGCGAGCTCCGGCAGCACGGTGAGCCGGGCGCCCGCGTCGGCGGCGCGGGCGATCGCGTCGCGCGACCGGGCGACGTTGCCGTCGAGGTCGCCGACGACGAGGTCCAGCTGGGCGAGGGCGAGGCGCATCGCGAGGGAACGGTACCCGCTGACCGCCGACCGCTCACGTCGGTCGGCGCCGCGTCCCGCCGTGTCGGCGACGCCCGTGGCCTATCCGCCGAGGCCCTGCTCGAGGAACGTCCGCAGGCGCGGGTCGTCGGCGGCCCGCACCCGCAGCACCCGGTCGCCGATCCGGGCGGTGACGTCGTCGCGGGAGCGGTCGGTGCGCACGAGCACCGCCTGGCCGGCGGCCCGCAGCGCCGGGGTGTCGGGGGCGCCGAGGTCGCGCGCGACCCGCCGGACGGTGCGGGCGTCGGCGGCGTCCGGCACGGTGACGACCGCGTTGCCGGCCGTCAGCGGCGCGGCGCCACGGTCGGGGGCGGTGGCCAGCGGACCGGCGGCGGGGGAGGTGGCCGCGGTCGGGTCGTCGCTCGTCGCCAGCCGCACGACGGCGACGGCGATGGCGACCGCCAGGGCGACGGTGACGACGCCCCCGAGGAGCCTCCGTGGCAGCGTGGTCGCGGGCACGCCCCCCATTGAACCCCACCGGTCGCGCCGGGCCGGTCGCCGTGGCGCGTCGACGGTGGCCTGGCGTCGCGGTACAGTCTGGCGTGTCGGGTGTCGTCCCCACCCGGCGTGGCGATGAACCTGCGTGACCCCCAGACCTTTGCCCGCGTCTACGCCGAGCACGCCCCCGCGGCGGGCCGGGCGGCCGCGGCGGTGCTGGGCCCGGCGGGCCGTCGGTCCGACGTCGAGGACGTCGTGCACGACGTGTTCCTGCGGTTGTGGCGCGACCCGGCCGTCTACGACGCGGCGCGCGGCACGTTGGCCACGTACGTGCCGATGGTCGCCCGGTCGCGGGCGATGGATCTGTGTCGCAGCGCGGGGGCGGCGTCGCGGGCGTCGGAGCGGGTCGGCGCGCGGTCGCCCCGCCCGGATCCGTCCGCGGACCCGGTCGCGGCAGAGGTCGAGCGCGACGTCGCCCGTGCGGCGCTCCTGCGCGCCCTGGCGACGCTGCCGACCGCCCAGCGCGACGCGATCGCGCTGGCCTGCTGGGGCGACATGACCGCCCGCCAGATCGCCGACCACGCGGGGGTGCCGGTCGGCACCGTCAAGGGCCGCATCCGCCTGGGCCTGGCCCGTCTGCGCGGCGAGCTCGACCGCTCCGAGCTGCCGGTCGCGAGCATCGTGTCGATGATCGCGTCGATCCTGTAGCGGGCACCGGATCGCTCCCGCAGGCGGCGGAGCGTGCTGGGCGAGGCCGACCGACCCGGGTCCCTCCGTCGGTGGGGTTGACGGGGGGGTCGACAGGGTGACAACGTGCCGGGCGATCGCTGGCCAGTCCGTCGCGGCGTTCGTCCCGTCCGGGTCTGCTGCACGTTCGGGTGTCACGGTTGGTTTGGGGTTCAGGCCGCCCAGATGGCGGCCTGAAAGCTCATGAGCGTGTGGTATTCGATCGGCGTCGACCTGTCGTGATGGTCTGCCCGGGCGGCACAATCGACGTGAGAGCGCCGGCGCGGCCCGGATCAGCACGACAAGCGGGCCCCGACGTCTGTGCGCGATCGCACGCGTACGCCGGATTCCGTTCTCTAGGTTGTCGTAACCCACCGACGCCGAGTCGGCGCGCGTCAGCGCGTGCCGAGCGGGGGACCCAACAGCCGGACACCGCCACGGGCGGAGACCGGCACGGGGCGAATCGGACGCATCGCGCGTCCGTAGCGACCGACGGAGACCGCCCACCCGGGCGGCCCGTGGGCCGCGAGCCCGTCAGCTCACCTCGTAGGCGTCTCCACAAGGAGAGACCACCGATGACCCGTGACTCCCTCGTCACGCCGTCCCGTGCCGCCGTGCTCGCCGGGACCGCCATGGCCGTGGCCGCCGCCGTCCCGGCGCTCGCCGCCACCCCCGAGGACCCCACGACCGCCACCACCGGCGCCGTCCCCGCGTCCGGCGCCGCCGCGACCATCGCTCCAGCGCCGCTCGCGCAGGCGACCACCACGACGCCGCTCGCCCGCACTCCCGCGAAGGTCGCGAAGACCGAGATCCGGGTGCGCCGCCAGCGCGTCGCCGGGCGGGTCGGCCGGCGCGCCGCCTACTCCGGACGGGTCACGAACGCCCCCAAGCGCCTGTGGGTGCGCCTGGAGACCCGCGAGGACGGCCGGTGGAAGGTCGTCGCCCGCGACGCCGTCGACCGCAAGGGGCGGTTCCGCATCACCAAGCGGATCGACGACGTCGGACGGGTCCCCAGCCGCCTGCGCGTCGTCAAGCGCGCCGGGATCACCGGCGACCGCCGCGGCGTGAAGGGCCTGCACGGGTTCCGTCGCGCGTACGCGTCGTACTACGGCCCCGGCCTGTACGGCGGACCGCTCGCCTGCGGCGGGCGCCTGTCGCCGGGCACCCACGGCGTCGCCCACAAGTCGCTGCCGTGCGGGACGAAGGTCACCGTGCGCGTCGGCAAGCGCCAGATCCGCACCCGGGTCATCGACCGCGGACCGTACGTCGGGCGCCGCGAGTTCGACCTCACCGCCGCGACCCGCAACCACGTCGGGTTCGGCGACGTCGGCACCGTCCTCGTCGACCGCTGATCCCGCCCGCTCCCGCCGCCCCCCGGCGTACGCTGGAGGGGTGAGCGGGAGTGCCCGATCCCGGCGCGTCGTCGGCCACCTCGACTGCGACGCGTTCTTCGCGTCCGTCGAGCTGCTGCGACGACCGGAGCTGCGCGGCCGGCCCGTCATCGTCGCCCACGACGGACCGCGGTCGGTCGTCACCACCGCCACGTACGAGGCGCGGGTGCACGGCGTCGGGTCGGCGATGCCGCTCGTCACCGCCCGCCGCCGCTGCCCCGACGCGATCGTCGTGCCGCCCGACCTCGACGCGTACCGCGACGCGTCGGCCGGGGTCATGGCGATCGTCCGCGACGAGGTCGACGTCGTCCAGCAGCTGAGCCTCGACGAGGCGTACGTCGAGCTCACCGGGCTCCTCGCGCCCAAGGCCGCGATGCGCCGCGTCGTCCACCGGGTGCGCGACGAGACCGGGCTGCACGTGTCGGTCGGGATCGGACCGAGCAAGCTCGTGGCGAAGCTCGCCTCCGACGCCGAGAAGCCCCGCGGCTTCGTCGTGCTGGACCGCCGCGACGCCTGGCGGCGCTGGGCCGACGATCCGCCGTCGCTGCTGCCCGGGGTCGGCCCGCGGACCGCGGCCGCGCTCGCCGGGCGCGGGGTCGCGACGATCCGGGCGCTCGCGGCGGTCGACGTCGACGTCCTCGCCGACTGGTTCGGCGAGCGCAACGGGCCGTGGCTCTGGCGGCGCTGCCGGTTCGACGACGACGACCCGGTCGTCCCCGTCCGCGAGCCGGTGTCGGAGAGCCGCGAGACGACGTTCTCCGTCGACATCGCCGACCGCGACGTGCAGGAGGCCGAGCTGCGCCGCCTGGCCGAGCGGCTCGTCGCCGCGCTCGACGACCAGGGCCGCCGCGGCCGCACCGTCGGGATCAAGGTGCGCCTGGCGGACTTCACGACCGTCACCCGGTCACGGACGCTCCCCGTCGCCGCCGACGACGTCGAGCTCGTCGTCGAGACCGCGACCGCGCTGCTGCGCGAGTACGACCCGCCCGCGCCGGTGCGGCTGCTGGGGGTGCGGATGGCCGGCCTGGAGCTCGTCGACGGGCCCGGCGTGCAGCTCGCGCTCGCGCTCTGACCCCGTCGGCCCGCCGGCATCGGTCGGTGCGTCGCGGCGCACGCGCACGGTGCGGCAGGATGGGGGCATGTCGCTCTACGTCGAGGACGCGGGAGAGGGACGGCCGGTCGTGCTGCTGCACGGCCTGACCGCCAGCCACCGGTACGTCGTCATGGGCAGCCGCCACCTGGAGCGCCACGGGCACCGGGTCATCGCCTACGACGCCCGCGGCCACGGCCGCTCCGACCCGGCCGACGACCCGGCCGCCTACCGCTACGAGGACCTGGCCGACGACCTCGTCCGGGTCCTCGACGACCACGACGTCGACGCGGCGGTGCTCGTCGGCGCGTCGATGGGGGCCCACACCGCGGTGCGGCTGGCGCTCACCGATCCGTCGCGGGTGGCGGGGCTCGTCCTCGTCACCCCGGCGTTCCTGCCCGGCAACGAGGCCGACCCGCGCGCCCACGCCCGCTGGGACCGGCTCGCCGGCGGCCTGGACCGCGGCGGCGCGGAGGGGTTCGTCGACGCGTACCGGTTCGACGACCTGCCGGAGCAGTGGCGCGACACCGTCCGGCGCGTCGTCGCGCAGCGGCTCGCCGTCCACGAGCATCCCCGGGCGGTCGCCGACGCGATCCGGGCGGTGTCGCGCAGCGCGCCGTTCGACGACGTCGCGCAGCTCGGATCGATCACCGCGCCGACCGTCGTCGTCGGCGACCGCGACGAGGCCGACCCGGGGCATCCGCTCGCCGTCGCCGAGCGGTACGCCGCCGCGATCCCCGGCGCCCGGCTCGTCGTCGAGGAGGAGGGCCGGTCGCCGATCGCGTGGCAGGGCGGGCAGCTGTCGCGGGTCGTCGCCGAGCTCACGGCGACCCTCGACGACTGAGGCGGCCGTGGACCCCGCCACCGCCGATCCCGCCGACGACGGCGCCTGGATCCTCGACCCGCCGGGGATGCTCTTCGTCTACGAGCAGGGCGCGTTCCCGATGGACACCTGCGACGCGGAGGGGCGGTTCCGCGTGGCGGCGTACCGCAGCGACCCGCGCGCGATCCTGCCGCTCGACGCCCCCCGGTTGCCGCGGACGCTCGCCCGGACGCTGCGCCGGCACGCGTACGCGCTGACCGTCGACCGGGCGTTCGCCGACGTCGTCGACCGCTGCGGCGAGCGGCCCGGCCTGGCGAGCGGCGAGGTGTGGCTCACCCCGCGCCTGGCGCGCGCCTACCGGGCGCTGCACCGCTGGGGCCACGCGCGGAGCTTCGAGGTGTGGGACGGGGCGCGCCTCGTCGGCGGGGCGTTCGGCGTCGGGATCGGGCGTGCGCACACCCTGGAGTCGATGTTCCACGACGCGCCCGACGCCGGCAGCGCCGCGGTCCTGTCGGCGGTGGTGCGGCTCGCCGACGCCGGGCATCGGCTCCTCGACGTCCAGCAACGCACCCCGCACACGGCGCGGCTCGGCGTCGTGGAGGTGCCGGAGGGCGAGTACCTGCGGCGGCTGGAGGCGGCGATCGGCGCTGGCGTCCGGCCGCGACGGCTCGACCCGGCCGCCGGGCCGCGGACGACCGCCGCCCTCGTCGCGCGGCTTCGCGGCTGACCGGACCCGGGCATCCGGCCCCGTGCCACGCGCCGACCGTCGCCGTCGCGCGCCGGTGGCGTCGGCGCCGGCTAGCGCAGGTAGCGGAACGTGCGCCAGACGCGACGGACGGGTCGGCCGGTCTCCGACTGCAGGCCCGACGCCCACGTGTGCTCCGCGCCCGGGTCGCGGAGCTGGTACCAGAAGAACGACCGCACCCCGTGGCGCTCCGCCTCCTTCCACGCCCGGCGCAGCCACGTCGCCTGGCGTCGGTCGCCGGTCCGGCTCGACCCGCGGCTGCGGTAGGCGAACTCGGTGATGTGGAGGTTGCGCGACGCCTTGCGCGAGATCCGGCCGGCGTCGGCCATGCGCCCGAGCTGCCGGCGGACCTTGGCGAGGTTGCCGATCGTCCACGCGTCGGCGGGACGGCGTCGGTAGCGCGGGTTGTGGACGAAGTCGTGGGCGTGGATGCCGATCCCGTCGCCGAGCAGGCGCTTGCGGCAGCTGCGCGACGGGGTGCGGCTGCGGTAGCCCGACGTCAGGCAGAGCGCCCGCCGCATGAAGAGCCCGGGGTCCTGGCCCTTGCGGCTGCGGCTGTACGGGGCGGTCTCGCCGACGAGCACCTGCGTGCGCCGGTCTCCGGCCTTGAACCCGCGGTACCCGGCGTTCGACATCGTCACCCACCGGCGGGGGTGCTTCGCCGGCCACATCGTCCAGTAGTTCGGCTCGTTCCACGTGAGGTACGCGTAGGGGCGCAGGTCCTCGACGCCCTTCGCGAGGGCCTTCGTGAACCGGCGGAACCGCGACACGAGGCGGCTCGTGACCTTGATGTCGCCGTTGGTGGGGTTGGCGATCGGGGCGTAGATGCCGACGATGGTCCGCGCGCCGTGATCGAGGCCCTCGCGCATCGCGCGGCGCACGCGGTCCAGCACCACGGGATCGGGGCGCACCGCCGACCCGTACCAGTTGACGAGGATCCGGATCCGGGTGACGCGGGCCCGCTCGACGGCGACCCAGAAGTCGTCCCGCACCCGCGGGTCGTCCGACAGCGACATCGCCATGTCCTGCAGGCCCTTCGGCGGCGTCGTCGACCGGCGGAGGGTGGACGTCGACGACTGCTTGCCCTTGGAGGACGAGCGTCGGGCGTCGTCCGTCGAGCCGCCCTGCTGATTCGACGACGCGGCGACGGCGGTCGATGGGCCGGAGAGCGGTCGGGCCGTCGGGGCGACCCCGACGAGGACGACGGCGACGGCGAGCGACGCGAGGACGAGGCGGAGGCGCATCGCCGGGCATGGTAGGCGGCGCGCCCGTCCGCGGCGCCACCGCGAGGCCCGCGACGACTCGTGCGGCATGCCCGCCAAACGGTTGGTAGGTTGAACGCGTGTCGCGTCCCCGGCCGTCCGATCCGTCGTGGTGGAGCCCCGCCCGGGCCGTGGATCCGCCGTCGTCGGCGGCTCCTCCGGCCGCCGTCGTGCACGCGCCGCTCCCCATCGGACCGGTTCGGCATACTTCGCAACGCTTCGGGGCCGGAGCGCGACGCCAGTGGGGGCGTCTCGTGGGCCCCGACGAACGCCGCGCCAGAGGAAGCGGCGTCGCCGTCAACGACCTTGGAGGTCCGTTCGTGTCCCTTGCAACTGCCGTGCGTCGAACGAGAGCGGTGGAGCCATGACCGTCACCGTGGGCGTACCGCGCGAGGTCGCCGCCGACGAGCGTCGCGTGGCCCTCGTGCCCGACGTCGTCAAGCGACTGGGCGGCAAGGGCGTGCAGGTGCTGGTGGAGCCGGGCGCGGGCGAGTCCGCGCTCATCCCCGACGCGCTGTACGCCGAGGCCGGCGCGACCGTGACGCCCGACGTCTGGTCCGCCGACGTCGTCGTCAAGGTCGCTCCGCCGACCACCGAGGAGATCGGACGGCTTGGGGGGTCGTCCCTGCTCATCGGGTTCCTCGCGCCGCTGTCGTCGCCGCAGACCGCCACGGCGCTGCGCGACAAGGGCGTCACGGCGTTCGCCATGGAGGCGATCCCGCGGATCTCGCGGGCGCAGTCGATGGATGCGCTGTCGTCGCAGTCCAACGTCGCCGGCTACAAGTCGGTCCTGTTGGCCGCCGACCACGCCACGCGGTTCTTCCCGATGCTCATGACCGCCGCCGGCACGATCCCGCCGGCCAAGGTCCTCGTGCTCGGCATCGGCGTCGCCGGCCTGCAGGCGCTGGCCACCGCCCGCCGCCTGGGCGCGAAGACGACCGGCTACGACGTGCGGCCCGAGACGGCCGAGCAGGTCGAGTCGCTCGGCGCCACCTGGCTGGACCTCGGCATCGACGCCGCCGGCGAGGGCGGCTACGCCCGCGAGCTCACCGCCGAGGAGCGCGCGCAGCAGCAGCAGGCGCTGACCGACGCGACGAAGGGCTTCGACGTCGTCATCACGACCGCGCTCGTGCCCGGCCGTCCCGCGCCGCGGCTCGTGACCGCCGAGGCCGTGGAGGGCATGCGCCCCGGCTCGGTCATCATCGACCTGGCCGGCGAGACCGGCGGCAACTGCGAGCTCACCGAGCCCGGCCAGACCGTCGTCAAGCACGACGTGACGATCGTCTCGCCCGCGAACCTCGCGGCGACGATGCCCGAGCACGCGTCGCAGCTCTACGCCCGCAACGTCCAGGCGCTCATCGAGCTCATGCTCGACACGCCCGAGGGCTCCCAGGAGCCGGTCCTCAAGCTCGACTTCGAGGACGAGATCATCGCCGGCGCGGCGATCACCAAGGACGGCGAGATCGTCCACCCCGGTGCGAAGAAGACCGTCGAGGGAGCCGCCTGATGTCCCTGCAGATCCTGGCGAGCGCCGCTGCCGGTGAGCCCGGCACGCTCGTCATCAACCTCTCGATCCTCGTGCTCAGCGGGTTCGTGGGCTACGCGGTGATCTCCAAGGTCCCCAACACGCTCCACACGCCGCTCATGTCGGGCACGAACGCCATCCACGGCATCGTCGTGCTCGGCGGCCTGTACCTGCTGGCGGTGTCGGCCGACCTCGACACCGCGACGACGATCATCCTCTTCGTCGCGCTCGTGTTCGGCGCGATCAACGTCGTCGGCGGCTTCGTCGTCACCGACAGGATGCTCGAGATGTTCAAGCACAAGCCCGAGCCGAAGAAGGACGCGGCGGGCGAGACGAAGGGCGGCAAGTGATGTCGGCGACCACCACGCCCGTGGCGTCGCTGCTCACCGACGCCGACTTCAAGGTGGCGCTGTACATCGTCGCCTTCTCGCTCTTCATCTACGGCCTGTCCGGCCTGACCGGTCCGAAGACCGCCGTGCGCGGCAACCGGATCGCCGCGGTCGGCATGGTCATCGCCGTCATCGCGACGCTGCTCGTGGACCCGTTCCACAACACGGCGCTCATCGTCATCGGCTCCGCGATCGGGTTCGCCATCGGCGTCCCCGCTGCGCAGAAGGTGAAGATGACGGCGATGCCGCAGATGGTGGCGCTCTTCAACGGCGTCGGCGGCGGCGCGGTCGCGCTCATCGCGTGGGCGGAGTTCCGCACCACCAACGGCTTCGAGTTCACGTCGACCTACGTCGTGATCTTCTCGCTGTTCTCGCTGCTCATCGGGTCGATCTCGTTCTGGGGCTCGAACGTCGCGTTCGGCAAGCTCCAGGAGCTCATCACCGGGTCGCCGGTGACGCTGGGCCCGCTCCAGTTGCCGGTCCAGGCGCTGGTCGGCCTCGGCGCGATCGCGTGCACGGTCGCGATCGCGGCCGGCTCGACGAGCGAGATCCTCATCATCGGCGCGCTCGTGCTCGCCGCGCTGTTCGGGCTGCTCCTCGTGCTGCCGATCGGCGGCGCCGACATGCCGGTCGTCATCTCGCTGCTCAACGCGTTCACCGGCCTGGCCGCGGCCGCCGCGGGCGTCGCGCTCGACAACCAGGCGCTCATCGTCGCGGGCATGATCGTCGGCGCGTCCGGCACCATCCTCACCCAGCAGATGGCGATCGCCATGAACCGGACGATCATCAGCGTCATCGCCGGCGGGTTCGGTGGCGGCGGTGGCGAGGCGGCCGCCGGCCCGACCGGCGCCGGTGGCGGCACCGTCCGCGCGACGAGCGCGTCCGACGTCGCGATCCAGATGGCGTACGCGCGCCTCGTCGTCGTCGTGCCCGGGTACGGCATGGCGGTGTCGCAGGCCCAGCACGCCGTCAAGGAGATGGCGAACCTGCTCGAGGAGAAGGGCGTCGAGGTGAAGTACGCCATCCACCCGGTCGCCGGGCGGATGCCGGGGCACATGAACGTGCTGCTGGCCGAGGCGGACGTGCCGTACGACCAGCTCAAGGAGATGGACGACATCAACGGCGAGTTCAAGCGCACCGACGTGTCGCTCGTCATCGGCGCCAACGACGTCACGAACCCCGACGCGCGCAACAAGGCCGACAGCCCGATCTACGGGATGCCGATCCTCAACGTCGACGAGTCGCAGTCGACGATCGTGCTCAAGCGGTCGATGAGCTCCGGCTACGCCGGCATCGACAACCCGCTGTTCGTCGATCCCAAGACGAGCATGCTCTTCGGCGACGCCAAGGCGTCCGTCGAGGCGATCACCGAGGAGCTCAAGGCGCTCTGACGCCCACGCCGCGACGCGTCCGGTCCGTCGTGGGCCGGGCGCGTGCGGCCACCGGCCGCCCGTGCCTCGCGCGGCCGGCCGCCGCGCGGCGCACCGGCGCCCCGGCGCACCGCGGTCGTCAGTCGATCCCGGCGATGTGCGACCGCAACCGCTGCATGCCGCCGATCCAGCGGTCGTAGTCGGAGCCCTTCTGGCGGAAGTACTCCAGCACCTCGGGGTGGGGGAGGACGAGGAACCGCTCCTCGCGCACCGCGTCGACGGTCATCGCGGCGACGACGTCGGGGGAGAGGATCTCGCCCGCGGCCTTGACGACGCTCGTCGCCAACGGGTCCATGCCGTCCTCGCCGGGCGCCAGCAGCGGCGTGTCGACGCCCATCGGGCAGAGGCAGCTGACGCCGATCCCGCGGTCGCCGTAGGTCACCGCCAGCCACTCGGAGAACGCGAGCGCGGCGTGCTTCGTCACCGCGTACGGGGCCGACCCGATCTGGGTGACGAGGGCGGCCGCCGACGCGGTCGACAGGAAGTACCCGGACCCGCGCTCGAGCCACTCCGGCACCAGGAGGCGTGCGGCGACGACGTGCGCCCGGACGTTGACGGCGAACGCGCGGTCCCACACGTCGTCGGGGGCCTGCTCGCTCTCGCCGATGCCGATCCCGGCGTTGGCGCAGAAGAGGTCGACCGGCCCGAACCGCTCGTCGGTGACCGCGATCGCGTGGGCGACGTCCTCCTCGCGGGTCGCGTCGGCGCGCACCCCGACGACGACCCCGCGGCCGGCGTCGACCTCCGCGGCGACGGTGGCCGTCGCGCCGGGGTCGAGGTCGACGATGACGACCCCGCGCGCGCCGTCGTCGGCCAGGCGCGCGGCGAGCGCGCGTCCGATGCCGGACGCGCCCCCGGTGACGATGGCGACCTTCCCCGCGGGATCCATGGCGCAAGCGTCGCGCATGGGGCGGTCGGCGTGGGAGCGGGGTGCCGTCAGGCACCGTCGGCGGCGCGCTCCAGCTCCGCGACGTCGAGGCGTCGCATGCCGTACATCGCCTGGAGCGCCCGTCGGGCCCGAGCGGGGTCCGGGTCCTGGATGAGCTCGACGAGTCGCCGGGGCACGACCTGCCACGACAGGCCGAACCGGTCCTTGAGCCAGCCGCACCGGCTCTCGCTCCCGCCGTCGGCGGTCAGCGCGTCCCAGTAGTGGTCGACCTCGGCCTGGTCGACGCAGGAGATCTCGAACGACACCGCCTCGTCGAACGTGAAGTCCGGACCGCCGTTGATCCCGACGAAGCGCGTGCCGTCGAGCTCGAACTCGACGGTCAGCACGGTGCCCTCGGGCCGTGGGGCGTCGGGGCCGTAGTGGGTGACGTCGACGATCCGGGAGCGCGGGAAGATCGAGACGTAGAGTTCGGCCGCCTCCAGCGCGTCGGAGTCGAACCACAGGTTGGGGGTGATGCTCGGCACGGGCATGCTCCTCGAGGTCACGGGTGGTCGTGGGCGAGGACGGTCCGCGGACGCGGAACTCATCGGTGACCACGCCCGGGGACCGGCCGTCCGCGACCCCGGGCCGGGCCGCGAATCGGCGTGCCTCTCCGGGCGCGGGCCTGCCGCGTCCCGTGAGTGGGCACCCCCGTCCGCGGGCCGGGGCCGCGACGCGCCCGGCCACGCGGTGACGGCCGCCGTCAGCGCCGTCGGGCCTCGAACACCAGGCCGCCGTTGCAGCCGGTGATCGTCGACACGTGGATCGATCCACGGAACCGCGTCGCGGTGACGAACACCCCCTCGAACGTCACCGTGCCGCCCTTGTGGCGGTACTGCGACTTCACGCGCCCGCGCTTGACGGTGGCGAACTTCTTGACCGTCGCGGCCGGCCAGTTCTGGATCGTGCCGAGCGACCCGTTCGGGCAGAAGACGCTGATGACCTTGCCGACGACGTCGCCGACGCGGTTGCCGCGCACGGTGAACGTCGCCTTCGACCGGCTGCTCGCCCCCGACCTCGGCGACCACTTCGTCGCCCGCCAGGCGCCCGCGGTCGGCTTGCGGCCCTTGCCGTGCGGGACGAAGCTCGTGTCGGGCACCTTGAGGGTCCGCGAGAACACCTGCTCCGGGATGTCGGACGCGCCGCCACCCGGTGCGGCGAGGTACGTGCACAGGCGGTACGTGCCCGGCGTGGAGAACGTCACCTCGGTCTGCTTGACGTTGAACGGACCCTCGGCCGCGACCACCTGGTTGCCGACGAGCACCGCGCCGGTCGCCTCGAGGTACGCGCGTGAGGACGCCGGGCAGGCCTTCGTGCCCCGGTACGCCACCGACGTGAGCAGCCAGGAGCGCCAGCCCGGTTCGCTGTCGGGCGCCGGGTCGGCGGACGTGCCGGTGAAGGTGAACGTCAGCTCGCGCTCGGTGCCGAGGTTCTTCGGCGCCTTGACGTCGACCGACGCGGCCGACGCGGTCGCGGGGACCATGGCGAGCGCGACCGCGGCGGCGAGCAGCGGCCGTGCGACGGCGTGCCGGGCCCGGTGGGTCGCTGACGGGGCGGTGCGGGAGTGGGTGGATCGCATGGCGCGCATCCTAGGCCCGGGGTGCGCGGCCGTCCGGTCGCGGAGCCCCCGGACGCCGCCGCGCCGACGACCGGGGCGCGGCGCGCGAGGGTCGGACGGCCGGCGGCACGGGCCGCACCTGCGAGGGTCAGACGGCGGGCGGCACGGGCCGCACCTCGTACACGCACGCGTGGTCGCCGCTGACGATGTGCGACACGCGTCGGACGTCGGCGTCGGGCAGCACCGCGCGCAGGAAGTCGATCTCGCTCGAGCACGCCTGCGGATGGCGGCCGGCGACGGCGAGGATCGCGCAGTTGTGCTCGCGGATCCGCCAGCCCCCGTCCGCCAGCGGCTCGGCCTCGGCGAGGTAGCCGTCCTCGTCGAGGATCCGGGCGAGCGCGTCGACGCGCTCGGGACCGGACAGGTCGCCGAGACGCCGCCGGGTGCGGTCGATCCGCGCGTCGCGGCGGCGGGCGAAGAGCCGCTCGACGAGCGCCGGGTCCTCGTCGTCGACGTACCCGAGGAGCTCGGTCGTCAGGTCGCCGTACGCCTGGGGGAAGAGCGCGTCGGCGGCGGCCGTCAGGCGGTGCAGCCGTCGCGGCCTGCCGGGACCGCGTCGCTCGTCGCGGTGGTCGACGAGGCCGGACGCCGCGAGGACCTGCAGCTGCTGGCGGACCGCGCCCGGCGTGACGTCGAGCCCGCGCGCGAGGTCGTCGACCGACGCCTCGTCGAGCTTGCGCAGCGCGACGAGCAGCGCCCGGCGGGCGGGGGAGAGCTCGCGCAGCGCGGACGCGGGGCTCGGACGGTCGCCGGGGCGGCGGGGATGTGGCGCGGAGGCCATGTTGACGAGTTTAGACAGGAAGTACTATGTTTACTAGGAGTACCCGGGAGCGTCCCGCCGACGCGCGATGCTCCCGGTTCCGAGATCCGCAGCACCGAGCACAGGGAGTCCCTCATGGCCTTCACCGTTCCGCCCCTGCCGTACGCCTACGACGCGCTGGAGCCCCACATCGACGAGGCGACGATGCGGGTGCACCACGACAAGCACCACCAGGCGTACGTCGACAAGGCCAACGCGGCCCTCGAGGGCACGTCGCTCGCCGACGCGCCGGTCGAGGAGGTCGTCGCGAAGCTCGGCGAGCTGCCGGCCGACAAGCAGGGCCCCGTCCGCAACAACGCCGGCGGCCACTTCAACCACACGCTCTTCTGGGAGGCCCTGTCGGGCTCCGGCGGCGGCGCGCCCGAGGGCGCCCTGGCGCAGAAGATCGACGAGGCGTTCGGCTCGTTCGACGCGTTCAAGGAGCAGTTCGAGGCCGCCGGCGTCGCGCGCTTCGGCTCCGGCTGGGTCTGGCTCGTCCAGAACGGCGACGGCACGCTCGAGGTCATCTCGACCCCCAACCAGGACACGCCGGTCGCCGAGGGCAAGACGCCGCTGCTGGGCAACGACGTCTGGGAGCACGCCTACTACCTCAAGTACCAGAACAAGCGCCCCGACTACCTCAAGGCGTTCTGGAACGTCGTCGACTGGTCGGTCGTCGCGGGTCGCCTGCAGGGCTGATTCCGCGGGCGCCGGGAGGGGCCACGGCCTCCCCTCCCGGCGGTGACCTCGCGGTGTGACGAACCCCGTCGAAGGTGGCGGTGAACGTCGCATCGCGCGAGTGGCCTCGACGATGTGACGAACCCCGCCGGAGGTGGCGGCGAACGTCACATCGTGCCGGTCCTCGGGGCCGGCCCGTCCGGACGATGTGACGAACCCCGCCGGAGGTGGCGGCGAACGTCACATCGTGCCGGTCCCCGGGGCCGGCCCGTCCGGACGATGTGACGAACCCCGCCGGAGGTGGCGGCGAACGTCACATCGTGCCGGTCCTCGGGGCCGGGCCGTCCCGACGGTGTGACGAACCCCGCCGCAAGTGGCGGTGAACGTCACATCGCTTCGGTCCCCGGGCCGGCCCGTCCGGACGATGTGACGAACCCCGCCGGAGGTGGCGGTGAACGTCACATCGCGCCGGTCCCCGGGCCGGGCCGTCCCGACGGTGTGACGAACCCCGCCGCAAGTGGCGGTGAACGTCCCATCGTGCCGGCGGTCCCGCATGTCGGGCATGAAGAACGGGGGCCAGGTGGATCACCGGTCGCCGTGTGGTGGGGTCTTCCACGTGGGCGTCGTAGAACGTCGTCCCGGTGGAGCGGCGTCTCGTGGAGGTCCCGGTGATCCACGTGAGCCACCCCGGCCGGCGCCTCGCCGCTCGGAACGCACCGCTCGACGCGAAGCGCGGGTGCGTCGCGTGGTGCCCGTCAGGTCCAGAGCCGCTCGACGGGGAGCGAGTGGATGCGGTCCTCGGCCTCATAGCCGACCTGGCCGAGGTGGAACGCGACGCCCGCGACGAAGGCCGTCCCGAGCCGATCCCGGAGCTTCCTCAACCCCGTCAGCTGCCTTCCGTCGACGCGCTCGCCGGCCATGAATCCGCAATCAGCCGCACTCGTAGATCGGATCTAGCCGGGGCCCATATGCGGATCTGGCCGAGCACGATTCCCGGATCTGGCCGGGGCAGGTGGGCGATCATCTGGCGCACAGGGCAAGTGCAGCACATGAAGAACGGGGGCCAGGTGGATCACCGTTCCCCGTGTGGTGGGGTCCTCCACGTGGGCGTCGTAGAACGTCGTCCCGGTGGAGCGGCGTCTCGCGGAGGGCCGGGTGATCCACGTGAGCCACCCCGGTCGGCGCCGCCGCACGTGGCGGTGGACGTCGGATCGCTCCGCCGGCGCCGCGCCCGGGGCCGGGCCGCCTCGACGATGTGACGAACCCCGCCGAAAGTGGCGGTGGACGTCGCATCGCTCCGCCGGCGCCGCGCTCCGGCCCGGCCACCTCGACCATGTGACGAACCCCGCCGAAAGTGGCGGTGAACGTCGCATCGCCCCGCCGGCGCCGTGCCATGGGCCCACGAGTTGCGACCGTGGGTAGGACGGGTCCGCGCCAGGTGCTACCCTCGGTAGGAAATTGCGGTCGGACGACGTCGGGCGCCCTCGGGCGCGGCGCGGCCGGCCTCCACCGCGACCGCTCCCCGGCCGGGCCGGGGGACTCCTATGAGCGTCACCAATCGAGGTTTGGCCGTCGGGATCCGCGCGCTGACGCGGTTCGCCGGGATGGACGTCATCGACCGGCTGGGGCTGCGCAAGCCGTCCGAGCGGGTCCTGCGACGTGCGACCGCGACCGGGTTCCGCACCGCGGGCGCGGCGGGGCGCACGTTCCGCGCGACGCAGAAGCTCGCGTCCGCCCGCCGTCAGGCGCCCGAGACGGCGTCGAAGGCCAAGGGGCTCTTCGACCTGACCCCGACCGACGACCAGCAGATGCTGCAGGAGGCCGCGCGCGAGTTCGCCGCCGCCGAGATCCGCCCCGCCGCCGAGGCCGCCGACCGGGCCGACGCGACGCCGGCCGAGCTGCTCGACGCCGCCGCCGAGCTGGGGATCGCGTCGCTCGGCGTGCCCGAGGAGCTGGGGGGCATCGTCGAGGAGCGCTCGGCGGTCACCGCGACCCTCATCGCCGAGGCGCTCGCGCACGGGGACCTGGGCATCGCCGTCGCCGCGCTCGCGCCCGGGGCCGTGTCGACCGCGATCGGGCTGTGGGGGGACGCCGACCAGCAGGCCACGTACCTGCCGGAGTTCGTCGGTGACGAGCCGCCCGTGGCGGCGCTGACGATCCAGGAGCCGACCGCGCTCTTCGACCCGTTCGCGCTCGGCACGGTCGCCCGCCGTCAGGGCGACGGCTGGACCCTGGACGGCGTCAAGTCGCTCGTCCCGCGCGTCGCCGACGCCGAGCTCTTCGTCGTCGCCGCCCGGATCGAGCCGCAGAACGGGAGCGGCCCGCGGACCGGCCTGTTCATCGTCGAGTCCCGCACCGACGGCGTGACCACGTCGCCCGACCCGGCGATGGGCCTGCGGGCCGCGTCGACCGGCCGACTGCACCTCGACGGGGTCCGGCTGCCGGCGTCCGCCCTGCTGGCCGACGGCGACGACGACGTCTACCGCGACGCGATCGCGCTCGGCCGGATCGGCTGGGCGGCGCTGGCCGCCGGCACGACGAAGGCCGTCCTCGACTACGTCATCCCCTACGTCAACGAGCGCGAGGCGTTCGGCGAGCCGATCAGCCACCGACAGGCGGTCGCGTTCACCGTGTCCGACATCGCGATCGAGGCCGAGGGCCTGCGCCTGGTGACCTACCGCGCCGCCAGCCGCGCGGACCGCGGGGCGTCGTTCCGCCGCGAGGCGGCCCTCGCCCGACGGCTCACCGCCGACAAGGGCATGTGGATCGGGTCGCAGGGCGTGCAGCTCCTGGGTGGCCACGGCTACGTCAAGGACCACCCGGTCGAGCGCTGGTACCGCGACCTGCGGGCCGCCGGGATCCTCGAGGGGACGTTGCTCGTATGACCACGGCCGACCCCGACCACGCACCCGTCCACCCGGCCGCCTGAACGGACCTCCACGATGATCAATCTCGAGAACCCCAAGAAGTTCCAGGGCCTGGTCAACATGACCCGCCAGGTCTCGGAGCAGATGTTCCGCCCGATCTCGCGCAAGTACGACCGCGCCGAGCACGTCTACCCCAAGGAGCTCGACGGCCTGCGCGCCGTGCTCGAGGGCATGAACGAGGGCGACCCCGGAGGCGGCGTCAGTGCGTCCGGCGGCCGCGGCAACAAGGTCAAGGAGGGCAACGTCAACGGCGGCAACGTCTCGACGGTGCTGTCGGTCGCCGAGGCCTGCTGGGGCGACACGTCGTTCGTGCTGACGATGCCCGGTCAGGGCCTGGGCAACGCCGCGATCGCTGCGGTCGCCGACGACGAGCAGCTCGCCCGGTTCGGCGACAAGTGGGCGTCGATGGCGATCACCGAGCCGCACTTCGGATCGGACTCCGCCGCGGTGCAGACGACGGCGATCCTCGACGAGGAGGCCGGCGAGTACGTCCTCAACGGCACGAAGATCTTCGTGACCTCGGGCGAGCGCTGCGACGTCGTCGTGGTGTGGGCGTCGGTCGACCCGAGCAAGGGCCGCGCGGCGATCAAGTCGTTCATCGTCCCGCGCGACAACCCCGGCCTGGAGCTCGTGCGGCTGGAGCACAAGCTCGGCATCCGCGGATCGGACACCGCGCAGTTCGCGCTCACCGACTGCCGGATCCCCAAGGAGAACCTGCTCGGATCGCCCGAGGTCGACGCGAAGAAGTCGTTCGCCGGCGTCATGCAGACGTTCGACAACACCCGCCCGATGGTCGCCGCGATGGCGGTCGGCGTCGCCAAGGCGTCGCTGGAGCGGACGTTCGAGCTCTTCCGCGAGGCGGGCGTCGAGGTCGACTACGACCGTCCCGCGCACCTGCAGACCGGGGCGGTCGCGGAGCTGCTGCGCTTGGAGTCCGACTTCGAGGCGTTCCGGCTGCTGACGCTCGAGGCGGCGTGGATGGCCGACAACCGCAAGCCCAACTCGGTCAACGCGTCGATGGCCAAGGCCAAGGCCGGTCGGGGGGCCACCGAGATCGCGCTGAAGTGCGTCGAGCTCGTCGGGCCGCTGGGCTACTCCGAGGACGAGCTGCTGGAGAAGTGGGCCCGCGACGCGAAGATCCTCGACATCTTCGAGGGCACCCAGCAGATCCAGCTCCTCATCATCGCCCGCAACCTCCTGGGCAAGAGCTCGGCCGAGCTGAAGTAGGCGTGGGGATCGGCTGGCGAGCGGGATCTGCAAGGGTCCCGGGATGCCCGCCGAGCCCGAGCTGCCCCCGCCGGCCCCGCTACCGGTGGGGGAGCGGTACCCCGGGGACGGGCCGCTGCGGCCCCACCACGCCACGTGCTTCGGGTGCGGGCCCGACAGCCCCTGCGGGCTGCACATGGCGATGGTCCGCGACGGCGACGTCGTCCGGACGCACCTGCGGCTGGACGGGCGCCACGAGGGCGCGCCGGGGTTCGCGCACGGTGGGATCGTCGCGACGATCCTCGACGACCTGTCCGGCGAGCTGCTCCTCGTCCTGCGGCGGCCCGCGGTCACCGCCCGGCTCGAGGTGGACTACGTCGCCCCGGTGATGCTCGGGCGCGACCTCGTCGCCGAGGCGTGGGTCGCGTCGATCGACGGCCGCAAGTACCGCCTCGTCGCCCGGATCACCGACGACGGCCGCACGGTCGCGACGTCGCAGGGGCTCTTCATCGCCGTCGGCCGCGAGCACTTCGAGGCCGGCGACCCGGACCGCATGGCGATCCTGCAGGACCCGGTGGCGGGGGCGTCCGGGGGGCCGGTGGACGCGACGACCGGTGGCGGCGGTGCCGGCGCCGGTCTCGGGGGCGAGCCGCCGACGATCGTCGGGACCTGACGCCGGACGGGGCGGAGCCGCCGACGACCGTCGGGACCCGACGCCGGACGGCGCGGGCCCGGGCGCGGCGCTCCTGTCAGGCTCCTCGGCATGTGCGTCCAGTGCGCGGCGGGGGCGATGGCGGCGGTGGCGGGGGCCGGGGGCGCCCGGATCTGGCTCCAGGCGCGGTTGCCGTGGCTGGCGCGCCCGGCCGCCCGCCGCTGGGCGACCCGCACGTCGGTGGTCGTCGCGGTCCTCGCGGCCGGCGTGCTCGGACCGTCCGCGCACGCGGAGGCGCCCGCGACCCACGGGGCCGCCCCCTCGCACGTCGAGCCGACGGCACGGGCCGTCGCACCCCCGGACCGCTAGCCGGGACGGGGTGGAGCCGCGCTGCGAAGGAGCGCACGACCGCCACGTCATCGTAATGAGACTCAGTCTTATATATTCGGGTCATGGCGACTACGACGACCGACCGGCGGCTGCCGGTGACCGTGCTGTCCGGCTTCCTCGGCGCGGGCAAGACGACCCTCCTCAACCACCTGCTCCGCAACCGCGAGGGTCGCAGGATCGCGGTCATCGTCAACGACATGAGCGAGGTCAACGTCGACGCGGCGCTCGTGGAGCGGGGCGATGCGGGGATCGAGGGCTCTCCCACGGGCGGGTTCTCCCGGGTCGAGGAGCGGCTGGTGGAGCTGTCCAACGGCTGCATCTGCTGCACGCTGCGCGAGGATCTGCTCGTCGAGGTCACGCGCCTGGCGCGCGAGGGGCGGTTCGACCACCTCGTCATCGAGTCGACGGGGATCAGCGAGCCGCTGCCGGTGGCCGAGACCTTCACCTTCGAGGGCGAGGACGGGACGAGCCTCGGCGACGTCGCCCGGCTCGACTCGATGGTCACCGTCGTCGACGCGGCGCGGTTCGTCGACGACCTGGGATCGGTCGACGACATCGCCGCACGCGGCGAGTCGCTGGGGGACGACGACGAACGCACCGTCGCCGACCTGCTCGTCGATCAGGTCGAGTTCGCCGACCTCATCGTCCTGAGCAAGGTCGACCTCGTCGACGAGGAGCGGCTGCGGCGGACCGCGTCGACGGTCCGCAAGCTCAACGCCGGCGCGCAGATCGTGCACGCCGAGCACGGTCGCGTGCCGCTCGACCAGCTGCTCGACACCGGACGGTTCGACTTCGACCGCGCCGCCGAGCACCCCGGGTGGCTGCAGGTGCTCCGCGGCGAGGAGCAGCCCGAGACGGAGGAGTACGGGATCGGGAGCTTCGTGTACCGGCGGCGGCGACCGTTCCATCCCGAGCGGCTCTGGTCGGCGGTCCACGAGGAGTGGCCGGGCGTCGTGCGGTCCAAGGGGCTCTTCTGGCTCGCGAGTCGCCCGGCGATCGTCGGCGAGTGGTCGACCGCCGGGCCGATCATCGATCTCGGCGCGGTCGGCACGTGGTGGGCGACGGTCCCTCCGTCGGCCTGGCCGCGGGATCCCGAGGTCGTCGCGCGGCTGCGGGCCGACTGGCACCCGGAGTTCGGCGACCGCCGGCAGGAGCTCGTCTTCATCGGCCACGACCTGGATCGCGACCGGTTCGTCGCGCGGCTCGACGCGGCGCTGCTCACCGACGGCGAGCTCGCCGCCGGTGCGGAGGCGGCCCTCGCGTCGGTCGACCCGTGGCCGCGCTGGGGCAGCGACGGGATGCAGCGGTACGGGCGCGCGGCGGACTCGTCGATGGCGGACGCCGCCTGACGTCGACCGGACCGGTGGGCGCGGTGGCCGGGCGGCGGGCTCGGATCCGCTCCGGGACGTGGTCGCCACGTGACCACCTGGCGGAGCGGGTCGCGGCGCGGCTCGCCGGGCCGCGCGGTCAATGGTGGTGCGCGTGGCCGCCGTCGAGGGCGTCGCGGGGGACCCGCCGGACGAGCAGGGCGGCGAGCAGCGTCGACAGCGGCACCGCGACGACCAGGGCGATGCTGCCGACGAGCGTCGCGACGACCGGCTCCGCCAGGTCGGGGTCGTTGAACGCGTCGCCGACCCCGACGCCGTTGGCCGACACGACGAGCAGCAGCGGCAGGGTCGCTCCCGCGTAGGCGAGGACGAGCGTGTGGATCGTCGCGGCCAGGTGGTCACGGCCGACGGCGAACGCCTCGCGGTACAGCCGGCGCACGCCCATGCGGTCGTTCGCGCGGTGCAGCGCCGCCACCGTCGACACCTGCGACACGACGGTGTCGGTGAGCACGCCGAGCGCCCCGATGACCATCCCGGCCAGGACGATCCCGCCGAGGCCGAGCGGCGAGCCGCTCTGGATGACGAACGCGCCGAGCTCGCCCCCGGTGCCGTCCAGGTGCGCCAGCTCGCTCCACAGCACCCCGACCCCGAGCGCGACGAGCAACGACAACCCGATCCCCGTGACCGCGGCCAGGCTCTGCGTCGTGACGCCGTACGTCAGGCCGGTGGTGATGAACATCACCGCGAACGCCCCGACGAGGGCGACGAGCACCGGCGGGTGGTCGGAGAGCAACGCCGGCACGAGCCAGACGACGACGAGCGTGATGCTCGCCCCGGTGCCCAGCAGCGCCAGGGCGCCCCGGGACCGCGCGACGACGAGGCCCAGCACGGCGAAGAGGACGCCGAGCCACACGAGCGGGGCCCGCCGGTCCCGCTCGGCGTAGGAGTACGCCGGGGCCGGCGACGTCGCCGCGCCGGGGCCGCCCGCGTCGCCCGCGGGCGGGTCGTCGAGCGCGTCGGCGGCCTCGCCCTCCAGCGGCGCCTGGCGCGCCAGGCGGATCGCGTCGCCGACGTCGAGGTCGGGCGACACCTCGGGCGGTCCCAGGACGATCTCGGCCTCGTGGCCCTCGTCCTCACCCTCGGTCACCCGGGCGACGACGGTGCGGCAGCGCTGGTCGGTGGGGCCGCCGCACGGCGCCAGGCGCACCCCGACGACCTCGCCGGACACCGTCGGCCCGCCGGCGCCCTCGACCCGGGGACGGTCGCCGTCGGGCCACAGCGCCACGAGCCCGACGGCCGTCAGGACGAGCAGGAGCGACACGAACCCGACGAGGCCGCGACCGCCCGGGCTCGACAGGAGCGCCCGGAGCGCGTCGCCGCGACCCGGGGAGGGGTGGTCGTGATCGTGCTCGTCGGTCACCGGCCGACAGGGTGACCGGTCGGTCGGCGGAACGGGACGCGGGCGACGAGCACGACGACGAGGTACGTCGCGACCGTCACGAGGGCGATCGACGCGCCGGCTGCGGTGCCGGCGTGGAACGACAGCAACAGGCCGCCGACGCCGGAGAGCACGGCGAGCGCCACGGCGATCGCCATCGTCGCCGCCACCCGTCGGCCGAGGGCGTGCGCGGCCGCCGCCGGGCCGACGAGCGTCGCGGCGACGAAGAGGTTGCCGAGCGCCTGCACGCACACGAGCGTCGCGACCGCGATGAGCGCCACGAGCGCCAGGTCGACCGTGCCCGGGCGGACGCCGAACGACCGGGCGGCGGAGCGGTCGAACGCGGTGGCGGTCAGGCGTGGGTGCAGCGTCCACAGCGCGACCGCGACGACCGTCGTGAGCCCGGCGGCGACGAGCAGGTCGCCGTCGGTGAGCCCCAGCACGTCCCCGAAGAGGAGGGCGCGGACCGCCGCCGGGGAGTCCGGCGACAGCGCCAGCAGCACCCCCAGGCCGAAGAGCGACGTGAAGACGACCGCGACGGCGGTGTCCCGGTCGATCGTCTCGATCCGCGACGCCAGCGCGATGAGCACGGCCGCGACGAGCAGCCCGACCGCCCCGCCGACGACGAGCGGGACGCCGAGCAGCGCGGCGCCGACGAGGCCGGGGAACATCGCGTGCGGCAACGCCTCGCCGGTGAAGGTCAGCCGGTTGGCGACGATCCACGTGCCGAGCAGGCCGCCGGCCGTGCCGAGCAGCAGCACCTCGAGGAGCGCCCGTCGCATGATCTCGCCGTCGAACGGGTCGAGCAGCGGCCCGAGCGCCCCGGCGACCGTCGTGAGCGTCGCGCTCATCCGTGGTGGTGGTCGGTGACGACCGCCAGGCCGCCGTCACGGTCCAGGCGCAGCAGGTCCTCGCCGTACGTCGCGGCCAGGACGTCGGTCGTCAGGGTCTCGACCGGGTCGCCGAACGCCACCTGTCGGCCGTGGAGGCACAGCACCCGGTCCCACGCGCGGCACTGGGCGACGTCGTGGGTGGCGATGAGCAGGGCGTGACCGGCGTCCGCCAGGTCGGCGATCAGGCGGTCCAGCCGCTCGGCGCTCGCGGCGTCCAGGCCGGTGTACGGCTCGTCGAGCAGGAGGATCCGCGCGTCGCGGGCGAGCGCCCGCGCGACGAGCACCCGCTGGCGCTGCCCGCCGGACAGCGCGCCGAAGGTCGCGTCGGCCCGGTTCTGCAGGCCCACCGCGCGCAGGTGGCCGCGCGCGCGCTCGCGGTCGGCGCGCGACGCCCGCCGCCACCACGGTCGGCGGGAGATCGTCCCCATGAGCACGACGTCGAGCGCGCTGACGGGGAAGTCGAGCCGTGACCGGTCGGTCTGGGGGACGACCGCGACGTCGGCGGCGCGGTCGAGCGCGCCGGACCGGACGGCGAGCTCGCCGAGGATCGTGCGGAAGAGCGTCGTCTTGCCGCCACCGTTGGGGCCGAGCACCCCGATCCGCTCCCCGGCGTGCGCGGCGAAGGTCACGTCGCGTAGCGCCGGACGCTCGTCGTAGCCGGCGCTCACCCCGTCCAGCCGGAGGAGCGCGCGCCGGTCGACGGTGGACGGGCCATCGGCCGACGGGCCGGACGGGGGGCCGTCGGCCGACCGTGCGGGGTCGGTGGGGGACGGGTCGCTCACGCGGTGATCCTCACAGGCCGGCGATCTCGCAGCCGCGCCGTTCGCCGGTGATGCCGCCGACGATCGCGTCGGCGTTGTGCGCCATCGCGCCGAGGTACGTCCCCCCGGCGCTGCCCGGATCGCCGAGCGCGTCGCCGTACAGCGTGCGGTCGGCGGTGGCGCCGGTGGCCTTGGCCAGCGCCTCGGCGAGCTTGGGGCTGACGGCGGACTCGGGGAAGATCGCCTTGACGCCCTCGGACCGGACGAGCTTCGTCAACCGGTCGACGTCGGCGGCGGACGGCTGGGCCTGCGTCGTCTGGGCGGGGATGACCGCCCCGACGACGGTGATGCCGTACCGCTCGGCGAAGTACCCGAACGCGTCGTGGCTCGTGACGATCCGGCGGTCCTTCGCGGGGACGTCGGCGAGGCACGCGCGGATGCCGCGGTCGAGCGCGCCGACCTTGGCGAGGTACGCGTCGGCGGAGCGGGCGTAGTGGTCGCGGTGGTCCGGGTCGGCCCGCACGAGCGCGTCGCGGATCGCGCGCACCGCCGTCGGGACGTTCGTCGGGTCCTGCCACCAGTGCGGATCGGTGCCGGACTCGTGATCGTGGCCGGCGTGGTCGCCGTCCGCGTGGTCGTCGGCGTGGTCGTGGTCGGCGTGGCCATCCGCGGCGTGATCGTGGTCGTCGACCGCGTGGTCGTCCTCGCCGCCGCCGTGGTCGTGGTCGTGACCGCCGCCCTCGCGGTGGTGGGGGACGTCGTCGCCGAGCTTCGCGAGCGGTGCGTCGGACCCGGCCTGGCGGCGCACGTCGTCGATCCACCCGTCGAGGCCCAGGCCGGACGCGACGACGACCTTCGCGCGGGACGTGGCGATGACGTCGTCGGGGCGGGGCTCGAACTCGTGCGGATCGGTGCCGGGGGCGATGATCGTGTGCAGGTCGACCCGGTCCCCGCCGACGTTGCGGACGAGGTCGCCGACCATCGAGGTCGTCGCGACGACCCGCAGGCGGTCGTCGTCGCCTCCTCCGTCGTCACCGCACGCCGAGATCCCCAGCGCGGCGACGAGCGCCAGGCCGATCCCGACGGCCCGCCGGCCGGGACGGGTGGTGGGGCGGCCGGGGCCGTGGTCGCGCCGGCGACGGCGCAGGGCGTGGGCGGTGTGGCTCATGGCGAACAGGCCTCCGGTGAGGACGGCGATGGTGGCCCCGGGCGGGGCGTTCGTGCGGGCCGACAGCCACAGGCCGACGACGCCGACGAGGGCGGTGAGGAGGACGGTGGCCAGCTGCCACGTGGGCATCCGGGCGACCCACGGCCGCACGGTCGCGGCGGGCACGACGAGGAGCGCGGCGGCCAGCAGCGACCCGAGCGCCGACAGCGACGCGACGGCGACCGCGGCGACGAGGAGCAGCAGCGCCATCGTCGGGACGCCCGACCGCAGGCCGAGCGCGGTGGCGTGGGGCCCGGCGAATCCGGCCGTCAGCCAGCGCGGGCCCAGGAGGAGCGCCACGACGAGGACGACGACGCTGACGGCGCCGGCGACGACGAGGTCGCCGTCGTCGATGAGCAGCAGGCTCCCGAAGAGCAGCGAGTTGACGGACGCCTCGTGGGGGAAGACGTCGCTGGCGAGGATGACGCCGACCGCGAGCGCGCCGACGAGGACCATCGCGGTGAGCGTGCCGTGCTCGCCGTCCGGGCGGCCGCGTCCGAGGCCGCCGACGCCGAGCGCGAACGCGACGCCGCAGGCGAGCGCCCCGAGCGGCCCCGAGAACCCCAGGCCTGCGGCGAGCACGAGCCCGGGGAAGGTCGCGACCGCGACGCCGTGGGCGTAGAACGACAGTCCGCGTAGCACGACCCACGTGCCGAGCACGCCGGCGCCGGCGGCGAGCAGCAGGATCTCGGCGATCCCGCGTTGGACGAAGGGGAGGGAGAACGGTTCGAGCACGGGCCGCGGGGCAGTATATGGGATCGAGTCTCATGATCGTCGGAGGACCGGCGCGTCCCGCCGCGCCGATCGCGAGGATGGGGCCATGCCGACGTGGTCCCGTCCCGTCCGTCGCGCGCTGGGCTCGGTGGCCCGGGGGACCGTCGGGCTCCTCGTCCTGGGGCTCGTCGGGGCCGGACCGACGACGGCGGCGCCTCCGCGACCACCGCTGACGCCGACGATCGTCGGCGAGGCGCCACGCGCGGGCGGCGTGGTGCGCTTTCCGCAGGCGGTCGGCGTCGACCCCCGCAACGGCGACGTCGTCGTCGGCGACCAGTACTCCGGAACGATCCAGACGTTCGGCCCCACCGGCACCCCGAAGAGGAGCTTCGGCGGCTACGCCCACCGGGGCGAGCCCGGACGGTTCGACGTCGTCGGCGGGCTGGCGCTCGACCGCAGCGGACGGATCTTCGTCCTCGACAGCGCCCACGACCGGATCCAGGTCATCTCGGCCGACGACGGCCGGTTCATCACGACGATCGGCGGCCCCTCGACGCTCAAGCTCCTCAACGGCAGCCGCCCCGACCGCGGGATCATCGCCGGCGGGATCGCCGTGCACCAGGCCGCGCCCGGCCGCACCGTCGTCGTGTTCGTCGCCGACAGCGGCAACCACCGCGTCGTCCGCTGGGCGCTCGACCCCGTCACGCTCAAGCCGTACACGTCGCCGCGCGTCACGTCGCGCGCCGGCGGGGTCAACCTGCAGTACCCGCAGGGACTGGGGGTGAGCCCGGACGGCCGGCGCCTGTACGTCGCCGACAACCAGCACCACCGGATCCTCGTGCTCGGCTCGCGGTCGCTGCAGGTCGTCGGGCGCGCCGGACGCCACGGGACCGGCCCGGGCGAGATCAACGCGCCGTATGACGTCGCCGTCGATCGCAAGGACCGGTTCTACATCGCCGACAACCTCAACGGCCGGCTCAACATCCACGACACCGAGACGCTCGACTACGTCGGCACCGCGGGCGGACGGGGACGCACCGTCGGCCGGTTCGCGATCGTCCGGGCGGTCGCCACCGACCCCACCGACCCCGAGGGCGGGGCGATCGTCGCCGACACCTCGAACAACCGGATCCAGCGGGTCCGCCCCGACGGGACCGTGTGGGCGGCGTGGGGGATCGCAGGGCGCGGGCCCGGGTACTTCACCCGCCCGCGTGGCGTCGCCGTCCACCCGGACGGGACGCTCGCCGTCGCCGACACGTTCGACCACCGCGTCGCGCTCATCGCGTCCGACGGCACCTACGTCGACCAGCGTGCCTACATCAGCCGCTCGACCGGGTTCGCCCACTGGGGACGCGAGCGCCGCGCGCAGATGCTCCTGCCCGGCGCGGTCGCATGGGACCGGGCCGGCGGGCTGTGGGTGGCGGACACCTACAACAACCGGCTGCAGCGGCTCGCGCCCGACGGCGTCCCGGTGCTCGTCACCCCGCCCGGGTTCGTCAAGCGACCGCGGGGCATCGCCGCGCACCCCGACGGCAGCGTGTGGGTGGCCGACACGAACAACGGTCGCGTGCTGCGCGTCGACATCGGCGGCAACGCCACCACCATCCGCAGCGGCCTGGGGCGGCCGTACGCCGTGACCGTGTCGCCGACCGGCCAGGCGTACGTCACCACGACCCGCTCCATCCGCGACGTCGCGACGAACGAGAAGGTGCCACCGCCGCCCGGCGCGACCCGCTGGGACCGCCCCGAGGGCCTGGCGGCCGCCGCCGACGGCACGCTGTACGTCGCCGAGGCGCGCCCGAAGGTGCCGGGGGGCGCGCGGATCCTGCGCGGCGTCCCGCACGTCGACGGCCGCTGGACGTGGGACGTGCTCGCGTCGGAGGCCGGACCCGGGACGACCGTCGTCGAGCCGGGCACCCTCGCGCTCGCGCCCGGCGACGGCACGCTCTACGTCGCCGACGCCGGGCAGGACCGGATCCTGCGGTTCGACAAGCCCGGGATCCGCGCCCCGACGACGGTGCCGCTCGGGGTGACCCTGGAGGGCGGTGGACCGCTGCGAGGGACGGTGACGAGCCAGCCGCCGGGCATCGACTGCGGGACCGACTGCGGGCAGTCGTTCGCGCCGACCCGCACCGTCACGCTCACCGCGCGGCCGCACGCCGACTCGCGGTTCACCGGGTGGGGTGGCGCCTGCGCCGGCGCGACGAACGGCCCGACCTGCACCATCGCGATGGGCCAGGCGCGGCACGTGACCGCCCGGTTCGACGCGCTGCCGCCCGATCCGGTCCGGATCCGTACGGCGTCGGTCACGCCACGCCGGTGGCATCTGCGCCGCAAGAGCGGTCCGCGGTCGCGACGGGCCGCCACGAAGGCCCGGCTGACGATCCGCGTGACCGAGGAGTCGCGGGTGCGGGTGCAGGTCGCCCACGCCCGGGCTGGCCGCAAGACCGCCAAGGGCTGCCGCAAGGCCCCGAAGGGTCGGCGGGTGTCGCGGCGCAAGGCGTGCACGCGGTTCGCCGTCCTGCCGGTGAAGCGCGACCTCGAGCTCGTCGAGGGTCGGACGCGGATCGACGCGGGGCCGCGGTTCGGCCGCCGGACGCTGACCCCGGGTCGCTACCGGCTCGTCGTCACCGCCACGAACGAGACGGGAGAGCACCGGCGCCACACGCGGTCGTTCCGGGTCACCCGGTGAGCGCTCAGGCCTCCAGCGCCCGCCGGACCTTCTTGGCCGACGCGCCGTCGCGGACGCCGAGCGCCTGGGCGAAGTGGCCCACGCGCAGCTCCTCGAGCATCCACCGCACGTCGCGCAGCTCGGGGGTGACCCGGTCGCCGGCGGCCTGCAGGCGACCGGCGTAGGCCTGCTCCAGCTCGTGGATCGCCCGCATCCGGTCGCGGTCGGCGGGGATCGCGGTCGGCAGTCGGTCGAGGCGCTGGGCCGCCGCCGCGAGGTACCGCGCCAGGTCGGGCAGGCGGCGCGCCCCGGTGGCGAGGACGAACCCCGGCGGCAGCAGCCGCGCGAGCTGGGCCTGCACGTCGCGCAGCGCGGGGTCGAACGCGCCGCCGGGGGCGGGGCGCTCGGCCAGGCGCTCCAGCCGTCGCCGCACGTCGGCCTCGGCGCGCAGCACCCGCACGACCTGCTCGGTGACCTTGACCGTCGCCCCGGCCAGGTGACCGGCGACCCGGTCGCGCAGCGCCCGGAACGCGGCCTCGTCGAACGCCGGCGCGCCGGCGTCCTCGGCCAGCACGTCGAGCGTCGCATCGACGGCGTCCTCGAGCACCGCGGCCAGGCCGCCCTGCGCGAGCGACAACGTGAGCTGCGCGTCGTTGTCGAGCGCCTTGCGGACGTGACGGATCGGGGAGGGGATCGTCAGCCGCAGCAGCCGCCGGGTGCCGGCGCGCATCGCGGCCGCCTGCGCGGCCGCGGTGTCGAGCACCCGCACCCCGACGGCGTCGCCCTCGTCGACGAGCGACGGGTACGCCCGGACCGAGCCGTCGGTGCCCGGCAGCGCCACCGCCCGCGGGAGCGTGCCGATCGTCCAGTCGGTCAGCCCGCGGCGCTCCAGCTGCGGCGTCGCCTTCGCCAGCTCGGCCCGCAACCGCGGGCGGACCTCGGCCCGCAACGCGTCCAGGTCCTCGCCCTCGGCGACGGCGTCCCCGCCCTCGTCGACGACGCGGAACCGCATCCGCAGGTGGCTCGGCAGCGTCGACAGGTCGAGCATCGACGGGGTGACCTGCACGCCGGGGCGGCGCGACAGCTCACGGGCGACCGCCTTCGTCAGCGGCTCGCGGCCGGGCTCCAACCGATCGAGCACCCGCGCGGCGGTGTCGGCGATCGGCAGCAGCTCGCGGCGCACGTCCTTGGGCAGCGACCGCAGCAGCGCCACCACGAGCTCGTCCTGCAGCGCGGGGACGAGCCACTCGAACCCGCCGGGCCGCAGTCCCGGCAACGCCTTGAGCGGCACGATCGCGGTGACGCCGTCCTCGTCGGTCCCCGGATCGAACCGGTACTCCAGGTCGAGGACGACATCGCCCTGACGCCACCGCGTCGGGCGGGCGTACGGATCGACCTCCGCCGCGGCCGCACGGTCGACGAGCACGTCGCGTTCGACGGTCAGCAGGTCGGGGTCGGCCTGCCGGGCCTTGCGCCACCAGCGGTCGAACTCGACCGCCCCGACGACGTCGGCCGGGATCCGCTCGTCGTAGAACGCGTACAGGACGTCGTCGTCGACGAGCAGGTCGCGGCGGCGGGCCCGCTCCTCCAGCTCCCGCACCTCGTCGCGACGACGGGCGTTCTCGGCCAGGACCTCGGCGCCGCCGGCGCGGCCCCCGTCCCAGTCGCCCTCGACGAGCGCGTGACGGATGAAGAGGTCGCGCGAGGCCACCGGATCGATCCGGCCGTAGGCGACGGTGCGGTCGGCGACGATCGGCAGGCCGTACAGCGTGACCTTCTCGGTCGCGACCGCCGACCCGCGCCTGCGGGACCAACGCGGCTCGAGGTGGGTGCGCACGACGAGGTGCCCGGCGAGCGGCTCGATCCACGCGGGGTCGATGCGGGCGACGGTGCGACCCCACAGCCGCGTCGTCTCGACGAGCTCGGCGGCCATGACCCACGGCGGCGGACGGCGGGTGGGGATCGACGATCCGGGGAAGATCGCGAACCGGGCGTTGCGCGCGCCGACGAACTCCGCCTGGGGGCGACGGCCGCGTCGCGCGTCGCGCGCCGCACGCTGGTCCTCGTCGGCGCGGTCGTGCATCCCGACGTGCGACAGGAGCCCGGTGAGCAGCGCCTGGTGGACGTGGTCGCCCGTGGCCGGCTCGCGGTTGATCGTCACCCCGGCCTGGCGCGCGGCGCGACGCAGCTGCGACACGAGGTCCTGCCACTCGCGGATCCGCAGCACGTGGAGGTACTCGGCCCGGCACCGCTTGCGGAACCGGTTGCCCGACAGCTCCCGCTGCTGCTCGCGGAGGTACCGCCACAGGTTGAGCAGGGCGAGGAAGTCGGAGTCCTCGTCCTTGAACCGGGCGTGCGCCTGGTCGGCGGCGGCCCGGTGCTCGGCCGGGCGCTCGCGCGGGTCCTGGATCGACAGCGCCGCGGCGAGGACGATCACCTCGTCGGCGCACCCGAGCCGGTCCGCCTCGAGCACCATCCGCGCCATCCGTGGGTCGACGGGGAGTTGCGCGAGCCGACGCCCGAGCGCGGTGAGGCGTGGGCCGTCGGCGCCCCGGGCGTCGCGCGGGCGGCGCCGGCGACCGCGACCGTCGACGGCGTCGCGGCTCCGGTCGGCGCCGGCGGCGTCCGTGGGGTCGGCGCGTCGGGCGTCGGGCGCGGTCCGGTGGAGCGCCCCGAGCTCGTGGAGCAGGTCGAGGCCGTCGCGGACCTGGCGGCGGTCGGGCGGGTCGAGGAACGGGAACGCCTCGACGTCGCCGAGCCGGAGCGACGCCATCTGGAGGATGACCGACGCGAGGTTCGTGCGGAGGATCTCGGGGTCGGTGAACCGGTCGCGGCCGTCGAAGTCCTCCTCGGAGTACAGCCGGACGCAGACCCCGTCGGCGGTGCGGCCGCAGCGGCCCTTGCGCTGGTCGGCGGACGCCTGCGAGATCCGCTCGATCGGCAGGCGCTGGACCTTGAGGCGCGAGCTGTAGCGACTGATCCGGGCGACGCCGGTGTCGACGACGTAGCGGATGCCGGGGACGGTGAGCGAGGTCTCGGCGACGTTCGTCGCGAGGACGATGCGGGGCTTGCCACCGGCGCCGCGGAACACGCGGTGCTGCTCGTCGTGGGCCAGGCGGGCGTACAGCGGCAGGACGTCGACGCCGGCCCCGAACCGGCCCGACAGCGCCTCGGCGGCGTCGCGGATCTCGCGCTCGCCGCTGAGGAACACGAGCACGTCACCGCGACGGCCGGGCAGCGTCGGGTCGGTCCACAGCTCCTCGACCGCGTCGCCGATCGCCTCGTCGACGTCACGCTCGTCGTCGGCCCCGTCGTCGGACTGCAGCGGCCGGTAGCGCACCTCGACGGGGTACGTGCGGCCGGACACCTCGATCACCGGCGCGGCGTCGGGATCGTCCGGGGCCGCGCCGGGGGACGGGGCCGTCGCCGCGGTCGCCGAGGAGGGGGTCGGCGTGGTCGGCGGCACGGGGGTCGGCGGGCCGGTCGTCGCGGTCGGCGGGACGGACGCCTTCCGTGCGCCGGCCGATCGTCCGCGGCTCCCCGGACGGTCGATCGCCCCGAAGTGACGCCCGAACCGGCCCGGGTCGATCGTCGCCGACGTGATGATGAGCTTGAGCTCGGGGCGCGCCGGCAGGATCTGGTGGATGCACCCGAGGAGGAAGTCGATGTTGAGCGAGCGCTCGTGCGCCTCGTCGACGATGATCGTGTCGTAGCGACGCAGCAGCCGGTCGCGCTGGATCTCGGCGAGCAGCAGGCCGTCGGTCATCAACCGGACGAGCGTGTCGTCCTTGGCGTGGTCCTGGAACCGGACGCTGTAGCCCACGGCGTCGCCGAGCGGCACCCCGAGCTCGTGCGCGATCCGCTCGGCGACCGTGCGCGCCGCCAGTCGTCGCGGCTGGGTGTGCGCGATCGTGCCGCGGACGCCGCGGCCGAGCTCGAGGCAGATCTTGGGCAGCTGGGTCGTCTTGCCCGACCCGGTCTCGCCGGCGACGACGACGACCTGGTGCGCCTCGATCGCGGCGCGCAGGTCCTCGCGCCGCGCGCTGACCGGCAGCTCCTCGGGATAGGTGATCGTCGACGGCACGGCGGCGGCGCGGCGGGCGACGAGCGCCTCGCCGGCGGCGATCTCGGTGAGCAGCCGCTCTAGGTCGCGGCCGCGCCGCTCGGGGTCGCGCGTGCCCCGCAGGCGTTGCAGGCGGCGGCCGAGCCGGTCCTCGTCGCGGTGGGTGAGCTCCGCGAGTCGACGGCGGAGCGCGGCCGTGTCGACGTCGCCCGACCGCGGATCGCCGGCCGGCGAGGAGAAGGGGGCGGGACGGCCGGGCATCGCTCCCGGAGGGTAGGAGGTGGGCAAGGGGTGGTGCGTGGCCGTGCGGAGCCGGTCAGCGCAGGTCGAACTCCTCGGCGCCGTCGTCGACGACGGTCGCCGAAGCGGACCCGCCGGTCGTCGATCCACCGCCGGTCGATGCCGCGCCGCTGGATCCCGTGCCGGTCGCCCCGGCGCCGGCCGAGCCGCCCGGGGTGGTGGCCGTGGGGCCCGTCGGCGGTGGCGCGGTGGTCGTGGCCGTCGACGGCGCCGCGCCGGACCCGGCGCCGACCGACGGCGCGGTCGCGGGGGACGTCGCCGCGGCGCGTGCGGCGGTGCGGTCGGATGACGCGCGACGGCGTGCGGCCGCCCGCCGTCGGCGGAGGTCGGCGGCGCGGCGCGCGACGGCCCGCTCGCGCGCCGCGCGGCGCCCGCGGGCGGCGAGCGCGTCGACGTCGGGTGCCTCGGCCGAGAGCGCGCCGGGACGGTCGCTCACGGTCGGCACGGCGCCGTCCGGTCCGATCGCGATCGCGGTCGGCGCCACGACGTCGTGCGTGCCGCCGTCGTCCCCGCCGACCGTGGCGAGGGCGATCGCGACGGTGACGGCGACGGCGACCAGCGCACCCGCCGTGACGAGGGCCGCGCGGCGGCCGGACCCGGCCCGGCGCGCGACGGCGCCCAGGCGGGGGGCGGCCGCCCCTGCCGACGCCCCGCCCGTCGCCCGGGCGGTCGCGCGGACGCGGGTCCCGGTCGCCGCCCCGGCTGCCGCCGCCCCGGTCGGCGCGGCTCCGGCCGCGGCCGCCCCGGCCGCGGAGGAGCCGGCGCCCGATGCGGTCCATGCCGAGCCGTCCGTGTCGGGAGCGCCGTCCGCGGCCCCGACGCCGACCGCTCCCGTCCCCGCCAGCAGCGGCAGCGGTGGGGCGAGCGACGCGATCCCCCGCAGGCCGAGCACGCGGCGTCGACAGGCCGAGCAGTCCTCGAGGTGACTGGCCGCGAGCGCGTGACGCTCGCCGTCGGGGTCGAGGACCCCCAGGGCGTACGCCAGGATCATCGACCGGCGCTCCCGGCACCAGTCGCCGGACACGTCCTCCACCAGGCGACCCATCCGTCGGGAGACCCCGTCCATGACCTTCTCCATCCGCCGGGGCGTGAGGCCCATGCGGCGGGCGGCCTCGGCACGGGTGTGGTCGTAGAGGTAGCAGAGCGTGGCGGCCTCGAGCTCACGGTCCGACAGCCGCTCCCGCATCCCGTCGCGCAACGACCGCAACCGCGTCCGGTCGTCGATCCGCGCGTCCAGGTCCTCGGGTGGGGCGGGGAGCTCGGGGGCGAGCTCCGCCCGCCGGTCGACGTGGCGCGACCGGTGGTCGTCGAGCGCCCGACGGTGCGTGATGGTGACGAGCATCGCGACCCGGCTCTCCACCGGCTCGCCCGCCTCGAGCTTGACGTAGAGCGCGTGCCACGCCTGGTTGTACGCCGCGTCGAGGTCGCTCTCGTCGAGGATGACGCCCGCCGCGCGGAGCTTGCCGGCCACCGTGCGCAGCACCTCGTCGCGGACGGCGCGGTACTCGCGGGCGACGACCCGCTCCGAGGACCGGCGTCCGGGCGCGCGGTCACCGCGTCGTCCCGTCGGCGCGCTGCGCAGCGACCCTCGGGCCGGTCCGGGGCGACGATCGGCCGACACGGTCAGCGCGGGTCCACGCGGACGCGCACCCGCTTGCTGCGGTGGGTGCCCCACGGCCAGGCCGGGGACGACGCGACGGTCGCACGGAACGAGAACCGGGTCGGTCGGGTGACGCCGTTGAACCGGTACCGCCAACGCCAGGCGCCGCGCCGGTCCGCGCGGACGGTGCCCACCGCGCGGTAGCGGCCACGGACGATCGCGTCGATCCGGACGACGGCGCCCCGGGCCGACTCGCCGGCGCCGGTCAGGCGGCCGCTGAGCGTCAGGCGCCCCCGGTTGCGCAGTCGCCTGGGCTTGGCGGTGGCGCTGACGGCGATGCCGGTGTGCGCGCGTCGGGTGACGCGGACCGTGGGCTCGGCGCCCTCCCACGGGGCGAACGTCGCGATGATGCGGTTGGCGCCGGCCGGGCCCCGGGCGAGCGCGAACCGGCCGTCGGCGTCGGTGCGCAGCGTCCGCAGGCGCCGCTCGGTGGTCGTGCCCGACACGCCGAGCGCCTGGCGGTGGAGGACGATCGCGGCCCGCCGGACCGGGACGCCGTCGGCGGTGGTCACCCGCCCCGATATCCGGGGCCGCTTGCCCCGCTTCGGCCTGCTCGACGAGAGGGTGAGCTTCGGACGCGCCACCGCGGGGACGCCGTTCGTCGGCGTCGGGGCGGGGGCGGGGGCCGCCGGCGGGTCGTCCGCGACCGGAGGCACGGGGACCGGCTCGGGCGTCGCGACGGTGAACGCGACCGGTCCCCAGGGCGTGACGTTGCCGGCCGCGTCGGTGACCGTGCCCGACGCCTGGTGGGCGCCGGGGGTCAGCGCCGACGCGTCCACGGTGAAGGTGCGCTCGGTCGAGCGCGGGCACGGGCGGGCGTCGCCGTAGGGGACCCGGCACGTCGGGTCGGTCGTGCCGGAGTCGACGACGGTCGACGCGCCACCGTCGACGGCCATGGTCACGGTCGCGATCCCGCTCTGCGGATCGGCGGCCCGCACGAGGAGCGTCTGCGGGCCCGTCACCGGACCGCCGTCGACGAGCGGTCCGGACACCGCGGTGACCGCCGGGGGCGTCGGGTCGTCCAACGTCACCATCGCGCGGAACAGCCGGGTCGTCGTCGGTGGCGACGGCGACGACGCGCACGGCTGGGCGGCGTTCGGGGGTTGGCAGCGGACGAAGAGGCGGAGGCCGTGCAACGGGCCCAGGTCGGTCCACGCCGGATCCGCGTAGCGGACGAACCCCACCGCGTCGGCGTCGCCGCGGACCTTGCGGGCGACGTTCGCGGGGTCCATCGGGGCGGCGGAGAACGACGGGCACCAGGACGCGTCGTCGCTCCAGCACATCCGGGTGTTGAGCCCCGGGACCGCGGCGACCTCCTCGACGCCGGCGTGGTATCCGGGAGACGTGGTGGTCATCGCGTGGTCGCGTCGCAGCTCGTAGTCGGTGATCGCCGTGCCGGGGGGCGCGAGGAACCGGAGCAGGCCGGTCGACGTCTGGTGGTCGCGTCCCGGCGTCATCGCGATCGACAGCGCGCCGTCGTCGGACGCGCACGTGTCGGCGGACGCGAACCCGTCCACGGGCCCGTAGTGCGTCTGCAGGTCGACGAACCAGGCGCCGGTCGCGAAGCCGGGGGCGCCGAGCGGGTCGCGGCAGGACCACACGTCGTAGGTGGCGGCGTCGGCCCGCGGCGCGACGCTCGCGATGAGCGTCATCAGGAGGGCCGTCACGAGCAGGAGCGACGATGACCGCCTGCGTACACCGTAGCTCGACGCCGGACCCCGACCGCGCGTGGCGGTCGACGAGGGCGGGGATGGCAGAGCCACCGGGCCAATGTAGCGATCGGGGAGCGGCGTGCCGCCCCGTCCGGCGTTCCGATCGGCGGTGCCGACGAGGACGATCGGCCGGCCCTATCGACCGGCGGGGCCGGCCGAGCGGTCGTCGGTGCGACCCGCGCCCCGCGACTCCGGTCGACGCGGCGGTCGACGCCCCTCGGGAGACGCGTCGTCCAGGCGCTCGAGCGCCCCGTCGACCCGCGCCCGGAACGCCTCGACGTTGCGGACCTTGATCGCCTCGTACCCGCGGACGAGCCCGGCCGCCGCGGCGACCGTCGTGACGTCGCCGACCGTCTCGGGCGCCAGGTGGGCGAGCGCCGCGTCGACGTGCCGTCGGTACTCCGCCGCGAGCGCGCGCTCCAAGCGCCGCACCCGGGCGTGACCGAACGGGTCTAGCACCGTGCCGCGCAGGCGACGGAGCCGGTACAGCACGCCGAGCGCCGGGTAGAGCCAGCGACCGTCGAGCGCGACCTTGCGTCGCAGTCCCAGGGTCCGCAGCAGCGGCGGCTGCAGCAGCACCCGCACCCGGGCCCGCGGCCCGTAGGCGTCGACGACCCGTGCCCGCTCGATCCCGTCGCGGTGGAGCCGCGCGATCTCGTACTCGTCCTTGTACGCCGTCAGGTGGAACAGCCCGCGCGCGAACGCCTCGGCGACCGCCGTCGTCCCGGTCCGCTCCCGCTCGATCGCGGCGACGCGGGCCACGTCGTCGAGGTAGGCCCGCGCGGTCCGGTCGTCCTGCCACGCGACGAGCTCCGGGATCCGCGCGTCGAGGATCCGGCGCAGGCTCGGCCCGGCGGACGCGACGAGGTCGCGCGCGTCGACGGAAGCGTCGGCGAGCACCCGGTCGACGGTCGCCGTCGCGCTCCGGTGAGACCCGTGGTCGGTCGCGTCGCCGTCGACGTCGCCGCCGGCCACGTGATCGTCGGCTGCGCCGCCGTCCGTCGAGCCGCCGCCGGGCGCCATGCCGCCGGTCGGGGCGCCGTCGATCGCCGCCCACGCCGCGTCCGCGTCGACCGCGAGCGCCCGGCCCCACCGCAACGCGGCGAGGTTCGTCGCGACCGCGGCCCCGTTGAGCTCGATCGCCCGCTCGACCGACGCGACGTCGAGCGGCAGCGCACCGTGCTGGAGCGCCGCCCCGACGAGGATCATGTTCGTCGGCATGTGGTCGGCGAAGAGCCGCTCGGACAGCGTGCCCGCGTCGACGGCCAGCTCGTCCTCGCGCCGGGTCACCGCCCGGATCCGGCGCAGCGCCCCCAGCAGCGACATCGCCGTCGCGTCGACGCGGGTCACCTCGGCGGCGGTCGGCACGTGGTGGCGGTTGAGGACGGCGATCGTGCGCGTGGGATCGGCGACCGCCAGGGTGTCGGGCGACGCGGCGCCGAGGAGGTCCAGGCCCAGCAGCACGTCGACGCGGCCGCGACCGGCGCGGAGCTGGCCCTCGACCGGCCGCGACCCGAACCGCACGTCCGACAGGACCGGGCCGCCCTTCTGCGCCAGGCCGATCTGCTCGAGCCCGGCGGCGTGACGGCCCTCGAGGTGGGCGGCCATCTGCAGCACCTGCGACACCGTCACCACCCCGGTGCCGCCGATCCCCGGCATCCGCACGAGCACGTCGTCGCCGACCCGACGCACCGGGTCCGGCAGCGGGAACGGCACGTCGGGGACCGGACGCGGCCGGCGCCGCGGGTCCGGGGTGACGAGGAGGAACGACGGGCAGTCGCCCTCGAGGCACGTCATGTCCTGGTTGCACGACGACTGGTGGATGCGCGTCTTGCGGCCCAGCTCGGTCTGCACCGGCTGCACCGACAGGCAGGACGACACGTCGCCGCAGTCGCCGCACCCCTCGCACACCCGCTCGTTGATCCACGCCCGCTCCGCCGGGACCGGCAGCAGCCCGCGCTTGCGCCGCCGACGCTTCTGGGCGGCGCACTCGTCGTCGTGGATGAGGACGGTGACGCCGGGCGTCGCGGCGAGCTCGCGGAGCGTCTCGGGCAGCCGGTCGCGGTGGCGGACCTCGGCGATCGACGCCAGCCGCACCCGACGGTAGCGCCGGGGGTCCGGGGTGGTGACGACGACCCGGCTGACGCCCTCGACCTCGAGCCAGCGGGTGATGCGCGGCACGCCCAGCCCACCGGTCGGCTCCTGGCCCCCGGTCATGGCGACCGCGTCGTTGTGCAGCAGGCGGAAGGTCATGCTCACGCCGGCGGCGACCGCCGCCCGCACCGCCAGCGACCCGGAGTGGTGGAACGTGCCGTCGCCCATGTTCTGGACGAAGTGCGGGTCGTCGACGAACGGCGCCAGCCCGAGCCACTGCGCGCCCTCGCCGCCCATCTGCGGCATCCCGAGGAGCCGGCCACGGCGGCCCTCGCCGTCGAGGGCGACCATCGTGTGGCACCCGATGCCCACGCCGACGAGGCGGTCGGCGTCGGCGCGGGTCGACACGTCGTGCGGGCAGCCGGAGCAGAAGTACGGCGTGCGGCGCGGCAGCGGCGGACCGTCCGGCACGGCGGGCGGGGTGGCGGGCAGGCCGACCCCGCCGCCGGCCGGGATCTCGCTCCCGAGCAGCCGCCGGAGCGCGACGGCCACGTCGTCGGCCCCCACCGACCCGCGTGCGGGCAGCAGCGGCCGGTCGTCCGCATCGCGGCGCCCGACGACCAGCGGGGCATCCGCCCGCCGGTAGTGGGCGTCGCGGACCATCGGCTCCAGGAACGGCAGCTTGTCCTCGACGACGAGCACCCGCTCGACGCCGGAGGTGAGGTCGCGCAGGTCGGCGGCCGGGAGCGGCCACGGCATCCCCACGCGCACGAGGCGGATCCCGAGTCGCTCGCGCGCGTCCGCGTCGACGCCCAGGTCGTCGAGCGCCCGGACGACCGCGGCGAACGCGAGGCCCGCCGCGACGATCGCCAGCCGGGGCCGCGACGGCTCGGCGACGATCCGGTTGAGCCCCGCCGCCCGGGCGTACGCCGCGGCGCGGTCGAGTCGCGCCTCCATGAGGTCGAGCTCGGCGTCGAGGTTCGTCGGCGGCAGCAGCACCGGTCGTGGCCCGGCGACCCGCACCGGCAGGTCGGGGATCGCGTCGAGCGTCCGGCCGACGTCGACGGTGGCGGTGGCGTCCGCGAGGTCGGCGACGACCTTCACCGCGCACCACGTCCCGGCGTGGCGCGACAGCTCGACCGCGTGGACGCTCGCCTCGAGGAGCTCCTGCACCGACCCGGGCGTCAGCACCGGCACCATGAGGCTGCGGCAGAGCGGCTCGCAGCTGCTCGGCACCGTCGACGACTTGCTCGCCGGGTCGTCGCCGATCCACGCCACCGCCCCGCCGAGCGGCGCGGCGCCGCTGAGGTTGGCGTGGCGGATGGCGTCGGTCGCACGGTCCAGGCCCGGGCTCTTGCCGAACCAGAACCCGACGACCCCGTCGTGGCGGCGTCCCGGGACCTCGTCGAGCAGCTGCGTGCCGCCGACCGCCGTCGCGGCGAGCTCCTCGTTGAGCCCGGGGCGCGCGACGATCCCCGCCGGCTCCAGGTGCGCCCGGGCCCGCTCGAGCTCCTGGTCGAGCCCCGCGAGCGGCGAGCCCTGGTACCCCGACACGTACACCGCGGTGTCCCGGCCACGGCGCCGGTCGAGGCGGCGCACGTCGAGCGTCGCGCGCACGAGCGCCTGGATCCCGGACAGGAGCACCGGGCCGTCCTGCGCGACGTAGCGGTCGTCGAGCCGGACGTCGCGTCGCGGGTCGTGCCGACGGACGACGAGGGGCGGGGGCGGACCGGTCGACGGGCCCAACATGGACCGATGCTGGTCGGTCCCGTCGGCGTCGTCCATCGGGTCGACCCTGACCGCACGTTCGCGCACGAAACGATCCTCGCAGGCCGATCCGACGCAAGGAACGAGCGCGAAGGGCGTAGAATGCGTGCATGTCCGACCATCTGGAGCTGGACGACACGGACCGCGAGATCCTGCGGCTCCTCACCGAGGACGCCCGCCGGACGGTCCGCGAGATCGCCGACGCCGTGCACCTGTCGCCCGCCCCGGTCCGCCGACGGATCGACCGGATGGAGCGCGGCGGGCTCATCCTCGGCTACACGACGATCCTCGACGAGAGCCGGGTCGCGCCGAGCATCGACGCGTTCGTCGAGTTGCGGTTCCAGGGCGACACCGACGTCGCCGACATGGTCCGGGGCGCCACCGACCTGCCCGAGGTCCTCGACGCCTACACGACCGCCGGCGATCCGGACATGCTCGTGCGGGTACGGGTGGCCGACGTGGGGGCGCTGCGCCGGGTCGTCAACCGCCTGCGACGCAGCGGACGCGTGACGTCGAGCAAGACGTTGATCGTCCTGAGCCGTTGGACGCGCGCCCACGCCCACACCGCCCGGGCCCGAGGCACGGCGGGCGGCGCACGGGGCGACGGCTCCGGCGACGAATGACGGATACCCTTGGGCGCCTCATGGCCCGCAAGACCAAGCGTCGCACCAAGCACCGAGGCAACGCCGCGGGCATGATCGAGTCCCGTGGTCGCACGTCGTCGCGTGGATCCGGTGGCGGCGCGGCCGGCCGCGGCGGTGGCTCCCGCGGTGGGGCCCGGCGCCCCGAGGCCGACCCGCGCCTACGCGAGCCGACCTGGAAGGCCGCCTTCTACCGGGCGATCTTCGCGTCGGTGATCTTCGTCATCGTCATGATGCTCATCGGCAACGGCAACGCGGCCGCCGCGATCTTCGTCGGGTTCATCCTGCTGGCCGTCTACACGCCGTTCGGGTTCTACACCGACCGGTTCTTCTGGAAGCGCCGGATGGCCCAGGCCGGGCGTCCGGTCCCCGGCCCCGCCCCGCGCCGGCCGCGCAAGTGACCCCTCACCCCGAGACCCCCGGGAGGCACACCGTGGACGTCCGCATGTTCACCGTCGGCATGATCCAGGAGAACGCGTTCCTGGTCCGTCGGCCCGACGCGACCGAGGCGGTCATCGTCGACCCCGGCGACGAGGCGCCCAAGCTCCTGCAGGCGTTCGAGCAGCTCGGGGTGACGCTCGCCGGGATCCTCGTCACCCACACGCACTTCGACCACATCGGGGCGGTCGCCGACCTCCACGACGCCACCGGCGCCGAGGTGTGGTGCCCCGCGGGCGAGGTCGAGATCCTCCGCGACCCCAACGCCGTCATGCGGTGGGAGGGGTTCGGCCCGTTCCGCGGCTACGACCCGGAGCACCTCGTCAAGGGCGGCGACGTCGTGTCGCTCGCCGGGCTCGACTTCCACGTCGTGTCGACCCCGGGCCACAGCCCCGACCACGTGACCTACGCGCTGCCCGACGAGGGCGCGCTGTTCTCGGGCGACGTGCTGTTCCAGGGCTCGGTCGGCCGCACCGACCTGCCCGGCGCCGACCACGCGACGCTCATGCGCTCGATCGTCGGGTTGTTCGAGCGGTTCGACGACGGCACCCACGTCTACCCCGGCCACATGGGTCCCACGACCCTGGGGCAGGAACGACGGACCAACCCGTTCGTGCTGGACGCGCTCGGCTCGTGAGCGCCGCCAGGATCACCGCCCCGCGCGGCACGCACGACGTCCTGCCCGACGAGCAGGACCACCGCCGGCGGATCGAGGACGTCGCCCGCCGCGTGCTCGAGGGGGCCGGCTACCGGCGGATCGAGACCCCGACCTTCGAGGACACCGACCTCTTCGCCCGCGGCGTCGGCGGATCGACCGACGTCGTCCAGAAGGAGATGTACACCTTCACCGACCGGGGCGACCGGTCGCTGACCCTGCGTCCCGAGGGCACCGCCGGGGTCGTGCGCGCGTACCTCGAGCACGGCATGCACAAGCTGCCGCAGCCGGTGAAGCTCTGGTACTGGGGCCCGTTCTTCCGCTACGAGCGGGCGCAGAAGGGGCGCCAGCGCCAGTTCTGGCAGCTCGGGATCGAGTCGCTCGGCTCCGACGACCCGTCGGTCGACGCCGAGGGCATCGTGCTGCTGCACCGCATCCTCGACGCGCTCGGCGTGCCCGGCCTGCGGCTGCGCCTGGGGTCGCTCGGCACGCCCGCCGGTCGCGAGGGCTACCGCGAGGCGCTCGTCGCGCACCTGCGCGCGCACGAGGACCGGCTCTCGGACGAGGTCCGCGGGCGGATCGACCTCAACCCGCTGCGGGCGTTCGACAGCGACCACCCCGGCACCCGCGAGGTCATGGAGACCGCGCCCCTGCTCCTCGACCACCTGCCGGCCGAGGACGTCGAGCACTTCGCCGAGGTGCGGGCGCTGCTCGACGCCGCCGACGTGCCGTACGAGGTGGATCCGACGCTCGTGCGCGGCCTCGACTACTACTCGCGGACGCTGTTCGAGTTCACCTCCGACGCGCTGGGCGCCCAGTCCGGCGTCGGCGGCGGTGGCCGCTACGACGGCCTGGCCGAGCTCGTCGGCGGCGCCGCGACGCCCGGGTTCGGCTGGGGCGCCGGGATCGAGCGGATCCTGCTGGCGCAGGCCGGTGGGGCGGGCGACGTCGTCGCGCCGGTCACCGACCTGTACGTCGCCTGGACCGACGGGCACCGTCGGGCCGCGTTCGCGCTCGCCGACGCCGCGGCCCGCGAGGGCCTGACCGCGCGCCTCGACCAGGCTCCGGGCCGGGGCCTCAAGGGCCAGATGCGCCGCGCCGACCGGGCCGGTGCGCGGATCGTCGCCGTCGTCGACGACGAGGGACTGCGGATCGACCGTGGACCGGGCGGCCGCGTCGACGGCCTGTCGGTCGCCGACGTCGTGGCCGCGGCGCGCGGCTGACGCGGCGCCGGTCGGGCCGGAGCGGTCGGGCCACCCGGGGGCGGCCCGACCGGTGGATCACGGCGTGGGCTGCAGGCGCCCGTCGCCGCCGACGGGGTACCGGGCCGCGGTGATCGTGCCCTCCAGGCCACCGTCGGCCGCCGTCGCGGTGAGGTAGTGCTGCAGCGACTGCTGGTACCCGACCCCGACGGGCTCCACCGTCGGCTTGCGGAACGGGTAGTTGTCGCCGCCGTTGCCGTCCTGGCCACCCCGGGCGGTGAAGTCCGTGGTCGCGATGTTGACGTTCGGCGCGCCGACGACGACGGCGCCGTCCTCGACGAGCTTCGTGCCGTCGAGCAGCTCCACCGACCGGATCCGCTCGCCCGGGGTCGTGATCACGCCGTCGACCGTGTTGACCTGGGCGGCCCGGCCGGCGTCGTAGGTCACCTCGATGCCGGCGACGTGGGCGAACCGGCCGTTGGCCGCCGGCAGCGCCGAGACGCCCCACTCCAGCAGCTCCTTGAGGTGCGCCGGGGTGATGGCGGGGACGCGGCTGATGACGTTGTTGAACGGGAGGATCCGGAACGTGTCGCCGAGGCTGATGGCGCCCGGAGCCAGGACCGAGTTGTTGCGGATGCCGCCGCCGTTGACGAGCCCGACGGTCGCCAGGCCGTTGTCGGGGATCACCCCGGCGTCGGTCGCGGCGTCGACCGCGTGGACGAAGCCGTCGGCGACGAGGTTGCCGAGGTTGCTCTCGCGCAGGCGGATCGGGTCGGGGTTGCGGCCGTCCAGGTCGACCTCGCTCGTGCCGAGGATCGTCGCGTCGGCGACCGCCGAGAACTCGATCAACGGCTGCACGATCTGGCGGTGCAGCGCCGGGTCGGGATCGGCCTTGTCGGCGTCGGCGTCGGCGCCCGACACCCGGACCGGACCGGACTTCGCGTCGTCGACCGAGACGAGGTCCCCGTCGGCGTCGAACGTCGCGGTCAGGCGACCGACGTAGTTGTACTCGCCGGCGGTCGTCACGACCGGGACGTCGTTGCCGTCCCCGTCCTCGACGATCAGCGGGTACCCGGCGGCCGGGGTGGAGCCCGGCAGGAGCAGGTCGTCCTCGTCGGCGAGCAGCTCGTCGCCGCCGCCGGCGATGACGACGTCGACGTTGCGCAGCTGCGGCACGAGGTCCAGCTCGTGCTGCATGCCCTGCAGGTGCGACGACAGGATGATCTTGTTGACGCCGGCGTCCGTGAGCCGCTGCGCCTCGGCGTTGACCACGCCGGCGACGTCGGCGTCGAAGGCGACGTCGCCGGGCGAGGAGATCGACGCGGTCTCGGGGGCCGAGATGCCGATGATGCCGATCCGCTCGCCGCCCTTGACGACGACGGTGGAGTCGGCGATCTTGCCCGCGTCACGCAGCGCCTGGAGCGCCGGCTCCGCGGACATGTCGGTGTTGGCGCTGACGAACTGCGTCCGCGCGGTGCCGTCGACGAACTGCGCCAGGCGCGACGGACCGAAGTCGAACTCGTGGTTGCCGAGGGTCGCGGCGTCGTAGCCCAACAGGTCGAGCGCGAGCGAGTCGTACCACGACCCCTGGTTCGTGTCCCAGCGCTGGAACGACGCGCCGAGGTTCAGGCCGGCGAGGAAGTTGTCGCCGGAGCTGACGGTGACGGTCCCCTTGGACTCCTTGCCCGCCAGCTCGTCGGCGGTCTCGTCGGTCGCGGCCTCGGTCCGCAGGCGGCGCAGCACCGTCGAGAAGCGGCTGACGGAGCCGTAGCTCGCGACGCTGTCCCCGGGCTTGTACTTCGACTCGCCGTCGTTGTTGTGCAGCAGGGTCAGGCGGAACGACTTGCGGGGCGCGTCGCCGGGCACCGTGACGGTCGGACCGGGAACGGTGACCGGCGGGCCGGGAACGGTGACGGTCGGGCCGGGGACCGGCACCGGGGCCCCGGGTACGGTGACCGTCGGACCGGGGACGGAGGGGCCGGGGACGTCGCGGACGACGAGCTTCGTCGTGACGACCCGGACGCGCCGGTCGCAGTACCGCGTGGTGACCGTCAGCGTCGTCCTGGCCTTGTCGAGCCTGGACGTGCGCCGGGTGATCCGCTTGCCGGAGCGGCTCCTGCCGCAGCGCCGGTTGATGGACCTGGGCCGCTTGAGGCTCTTGCGGCTCGTCGTCGTGCGCGTGGTGCGCCGCACCACGGGCTTGCGCGTGGTGGTGCGCGCCGAGCGCCCGCGCGCCGCCGACCGGCCGCCGGCCGACCTGCCGGTCGCCTTCGGGGATCCGTGCGGGCTCGTGGCCTTCGCGGCGCCGGACGCGGTGGCGCCGGAGCGATCGCGGTCGGACGCGTCGGCGGGCGGGCCGACGGCCAGGAGCGCCAGTAGGAGCACGGACGTGATGACGGCGAGCGCCGCCATGGCACGCCTGGGGTGCGGGGCAGGGTGAAGCACGGGGTCCTCCGGAGGACGTGGCCTTGGGAGCGCCGGACGCTAGGTCGTCGTGGCCACGACGCTGTGACGGCCGTGTCGTCGTCCGGTGACGTTCGCGTGACCGCCCGTCCGTGGCCGCGGCGGGGGCGACCGTCGCGTTCCGGCGTGGGGCGGGTCGTCGGTCGTGCGGACGCGGACGCGGGACCGCCGGTACCGTTGGCCGCCAGATGCCTGCCCCCGACGCGTCCGCCGACCCCACCGCCCGCCGCCGCGCGACCGACGAGCGCGTCGCCGCGCTCGTGCAGGACACCGTGGCCGGCAGTCCCGTGCACGCCAACCGCTACCGGTCGACGTGGGCGGGCACGGTCCGCGAGGACCGCATCGGCGACACGCTCCGCGCCGCCGGCTGGGTCCACCGCCGTCGCGACCACGGCGGCCTGATCTTCGTCGACCTGCGCGACCGCACCGGCCTGCTCCAGGTCGTCTTCGACCCCGAGACCTGCGGGCCCGACGTCTTCGCCGCCGCCGAGCGGCTGCGGCCCGAGCACGTCCTGTCGGTGCAGGGCGAGCTCACCGGACGCGGGACCGAGCACGTCAACCCGAAGATGCCGACCGGCACGGTCGAGCTGCGGGCGACCGTCCTCGACGCGCTGGCCGAGGCCCGCACCCCGCCGTTCCCCGTCGACGAGGACGGCGACGTCGACGAGCTCGTGCGGCTGCGCCACCGCGTCACCGACCTGCGGCGCGAGCGCAACCGCGACGCGCTGCTGCTGCGCTCCCGGATCGTGCGCGAGATCCGCGACGCGATGGAGGAGGAGGGGTTCCTCGACATCGAGACCCCGATGCTCACCCGGTCCACGCCCGAGGGCGCGCGGGACTTCCTCGTCCCGTCGCGGCTGCAGGCCGGATCGTTCTACGCGCTGCCGCAGTCGCCGCAGCTCTTCAAGCAGCTGTTCATGGTGGCCGGCCTGGAGCGGTACTTCCAGATCGTGCGCTGCTTCCGCGACGAGGACCTGCGCGCCGACCGCCAGCCGGAGTTCACCCAGCTCGACGCCGAGCTGAGCTTCGTCGACGAGGACGACGTCATCGCGGTGTTCGAGCGGGTGATGGCCCGGGCGTTCGCCGCCGGGGGCCTCGACGTACCCGCGCCCGCCTGGGAGCGGATGGGCTACGACGAGGCGCTGCTGCGGTACGGCAACGACCGTCCCGACCGCCGGTTCGGCCTGGAGATCCAGGAGCTCTCGTCCGCCCTGGCCACGACGGAGTTCAAGGTCTTCGCCGGAACCCTCGCGTCGGGTGGCGTGGTCCGCGGCATCAACGCCGGCGGCCTGACCGTCCCCCGCAAGCAGCTCGACGAGCTCACCGACCTGGCGAAGAAGCACGGCGCCGGCGGACTCGTGTGGGGCTTCGTCGAGCCCGACGGGTCGTGGCGCTCCCCGATCGCCAAGTTCCTCACGTCCGAGGAGATCGACGCGATCAAGGGCGCCCTCGACGCGTCGCCGGGCGATCTGCTGCTCATCGTCGCCGACCGTGCGCCGACCGCCGCCGCGGTCCTCGGCGCGCTGCGCCTGGAGCTCGCCGACCGGTTCGACCTGCGCGAGGACCGCAACGACGTCCTGTGGGTCGTGGACTTCCCGATGTTCGAGCCGGCCGACGGTGGTTGGACGGCGATCCACCACCCGTTCACCCAGCCGTGCGCCCCGGGCGGCGCGGCCGTGTCGGCGGAGGACCTCGCGCCCGGTGGACGGTTCGGACGCGACGCGACCGCGACCGCCGACGCGGCCGGGACCGCCGGCGCCGGATCGGCGACCCCGGTGGGGGATGCCGACGTCGTCGGGCCGGGGGCGCTGCGCTCCCGCGCCTACGACCTCGTCGTCAACGGCTGGGAGGTCGGGGGCGGGTCGATCCGCGTCAACCGCGTCGACCAGCAGCGCGCGATCCTCGACCTGCTCGGGTTCACGCCCGAGGAGGCGGACGCCCAGTTCGGGTTCCTCCTCGAGGGCCTGGAGTCGGGCGCGCCGCCGCACGGCGGCATCGCGTTCGGCATCGACCGACTCGCCGCGCTGTGCGCCGACCGCGACTCGCTGCGCGACGTCATCGCCTTCCCCAAGACCGCGTCCGGCGGCGACCCGCTCACCGGCGCCCCGGCGCCGGTAGACGCCCCGCAGCTGCGGGATCTGGGGTTGCGCTCGACGGTCGAGCCGGGGGCGTAGCACGGCGGCGGGGCAGGAGGACCGCGCCCGGTCGGCGCGGGGCCGCGGCGCGCCACGCGTCGCGGACCGGCCTGGCCGTCGCTCCCGCCTACCCGCCGGTAGGCATCGGTCCCGCGGGCATGGCAGAGTGGGGCCATGACCGTGCCGTCCGATCACCGGGCCCGATGATGCGGGCCGTCGTCTGTCGCAACGCCACGCTCGAGGTCGTCGACCGCCCCGCGCCGGACCCGGGCCGCGGCCAGGTGCGCCTCACCGTCACCCGGTGCGGGATCTGCGGGTCCGACCTGCACGCCCGCACCGGCTGCGACCAGTGGGCGGACATGGCGTCGCGCGTGGGGTACGACCGGTTCGCCCGGTCGAGCGAGCCGGTCGTCTTCGGCCACGAGTTCACCGGCGAGGTCGCCGAGCACGGACCGGGCACGTCGCGACGGCTCAAGGAGGGCACGCCGGTCGTCGCGCTGCCGATGCTGCGGGGCGCCGACGGGGTCGACCTGACCGGGCTGTCGACGCACGCCCCGGGCGGCTACGCCGAGCAGGTGCTCGTCGAGGAGAGCCTGACGATGGCCGTGCCCAACGGGCTCGACCCGGACGTCGCGGCGATGACCGAGCCGATGGCCGTCGCCCACCACGCGGTGCGCCGCGGCGAGGTCGGCAAGGGCGACACGGCGATCGTCATCGGTTGCGGGCCGGTCGGCCTGGGGGTCGTCCTCATGCTCAAGGCGCAGGGGGTGCGGACGGTGGTGGCGTCCGACCTGTCGCCCGACCGGCGCGCGCTCGCCACCGCCTGCGGGGCCGACGTCGTCGTCGACCCGGCGGAGCGCTCGCCGTACGAGGCGTCGCCGACCCGCGGCGGCCTGGCGAGCATGGCCGACGCGTTCGAGCTGGCGGTCGGGACGAAGGAGCGCCTGTCGCTGCTGGACCGCCTGCCGCTCGTGGACTGGTCGCACGCCTGGCGGCTGGGGGAGGCGCTGGGCGCCGCGCCGAAGCACCCGGTGATCTTCGAGTGCGTCGGCGTGCCCGGCATGATCGAGGACGTCCTCGACGGCGCGCCGCCGTTCTCCCGCGTCGTCGTCGTCGGGGTCTGCGTCGGCGTCGACCGGTTCACCCCGGCGATGGGGATCAACAAGGAGATCGACCTGCGGTTCGTCTTCGGCTACACGCCGCTGGAGTTCCGCGACACGCTCCACCTGCTCGCGGAGGGCCGCGTCGACCCGCGTCCGATGCTCACCGGCACGGTGGGCCTGGACGGGGTCGCCGCCGCGTTCGACGCGCTCGGCGGGACGGGCGGGGACGGCATCCACCACGCCAAGATCCTCGTCGACCCGCGCAGCGCCGTCACGACCGTGTGACCCGGCGGCGCCGGCGGGGCGTGCCGGGCCGGCGCGGTCAGGCCGTCGCCGGCTCCGCCCGCCCGTCGCCGGCCGCGGACCCGTCGCCATCCGGGGCCTCGGCGACCGGCGTCGGGTCGGGCGGCAGGGTCTCGCGCAGGCCGATCCGGTCGTGGAGTCGTCGCAGCGGGGCGGGCGACCACCAGTTCCAGCGACCGAGCAGCCCCATGAGCGACGGGACGAGCAGCGTGCGCACGACGAACGCGTCGAGCAGCACCGCCGCGGCGGCGCCCAGGCCGAGCTCCTGCAGGAAGATGAGGTCCGAGGTGAGGAACGCGCCCAGGGCGACGGCCAGGAGGATCGCCGCGGCGGTGACGATCGCCCCGGTGTGCTGGATCCCGACCGCGACCGCCTCGCGCTCGGCGACCGGATCGTCGCCGAACCGGTCGCGCGCCTCCTTGATCCGGGTGAGGAGGAACACGCCGTAGTCGGTGGACAGGCCGAAGACGATCGCGACCATGACGAGGTAGTCCGTCTGCTCGATCCCGCCCTGGCTCCGGTAGCCGAGCAGCCCGGTGAGCCGCCCGTCCTGGAACACGAGCACGAGCAGCCCCGTCGCCGCCGCGGTCGTCAGGAGGTTCATGAGCAGGGTCTTCAGCGGCAGGATCACCGACCCGGTCATGAGCCACAGGATCGACAGCGTCAGGACGAGGAGGAGCGCGCCGCCCAGCGGCAGCATCCGGCTGATCGCGGCGCGCTGGTCGGCCGTTCCGGCCGCGGCGCCGCCGACCTCGACGGGGAACGGCACGTCGGTCGCGCGCACCGCGGCGACCGTGTCGAGCGCCTGCTCCGACACGACGCTCTCGCCGCGCGAGGCGACGTCGATCCGCCACAGGCCGTCGGCGACCGCGCGCGGGGCCTCGACGCGCTCGACGCCGGGGAGCGCGGCCAGCCGCCCGGCGTACTCCTGCAGGCGCGGCCCGGCGTCCGCGGGGGCGCGGACGGCGACGATCATCGGGTTGGTCGTCGCGGCGGGGAACTCCCGCTCGACGACGTCGTGGACCACCCGGGCGCTCTGCGACTCCGGCAGCACCGTCGCGTCGACCCCGCTCCACTGGGTCCGCAGCGACGGGGCGGCGATGAGCAGCATGAGCGCGGCCGCGACGATCGCGACCGTGCCCGGTCGACGCATGACCCATCGCGCCAGGCCGTACCAGCGACCCCGGCCCTCGGGCTGCGGCCGGACCTTCCCCAGCCGCGCGCCGAGCAGGACGAACATCCCGGGGAGCACGAGCAGCGACGTGCCCGCCGCGACGAGCGACACGAGCGCGCCGCCGATCGCCATCGAGTAGAGGAACGGCAACGGGAACACGCCGAGGCAGGCGACGGCGGCCGCGACGGTCAACGCGCTGAAGATCACCGTCCGTCCGGCGGTCGCCATCGTCCGTCGCACCGCGGTCGGCACGTCCCGGCCCTGTCCGAGCTCCTCCCGGAACCGCGACACGAGGAACAGGCTGTAGTCGATCGCCAGGCCCAGGCCGGCCGCGATGACGAGGTTGAGGGCGAAGGGGGAGAGCTCGAGCACCGTCGCGTCGACGAGGCGCAGCAGGGCGAACGTCGACATGACGGTCAGCGCGCCGACCGCGAGCGGCAGGATCGCCGCGATCCCCCGGAAGAAGAGGAGCGTGAGGAGCGCCAGGACCGGGAACGCGAGCAGCTCGCCGCTGGCGAGGTCGCTCGACGCCTGGTCCCCGACCTGCTCGAACGCGACGTCCGGCCCGCCGAGCATCGTGCCGGGTTGCCCCGCGAACGCGGCGTCGAGCCGCTCGACGGCGTCGCCCTCGCCGGCCCCGGCGCGGAGCGTCGCGGCGAGCACGACCGACCGACCGTCGGTCGACACGAGCGGGGACGCGCCCTCCGCCGGGGGGCGCCGGACGTCGGCGACGTCGGGATCGGCCTGCAGGGTGCGGACGGCGCGCTCGGTCCGCTCGCCGGTCGGGGCGTCACGGACGAGGACGAGCACGCCGGGGCCGTCGGCGACCCCGGTCGCCCGCTCCAGCGTCGTGCGGACGGACGCCGACTCCGATCCCGGGTCCTCGAATCCGCGTGGCGCGTCGAGCGCGCCCATGGCGGGGCCGCCGAGCGCCCCGGCGACGAGGAACGCGACGACGGTGAGGATGGCGATCGGCCGCGGGCGGCGGATGCCGAGGTCGGCGAGGCGTGCGAGCATGGCGGTCTCCGTTCACGGCCCGCTGTCGGGCGGGGTGAGGACTGTACATGTACAGTGTTCACCATGGGTCGTCAAGGGCGGTGACCGCCATCGGGAGGCGAACCGTCGGACTAGGGTGGAGCGCATGGAGGCACGGGCACGGAATCCGCGGGGAGAGGGCGAGCGCCTGCGCGACGGCCTGCTCGACGCCGCGACGGAGCTGCTCGCCGAGCTCCACGACGTCGACGCGATGTCGGTCCGCGCCGTCACCCGGCGCGCCGGGGTGAGCCCCACCGCGCTCTACCTCCACTTCGCCGACAAGGACGAGCTCGTCGTGGCGACGAAGCAGCGGTGCTTCGCGGCGCTGCGGGACCGGCTCGACGACGCCGCCGACGGCGCCGTCGACCCGTGGGCGCGACTGACCGCGATGGGGGCCGCGTACCTGGCGTTCGCCCGCGAGCAGCCCGGGTGGTACGCGGTCTGCTTCCACACCCGCTTCCGCGGATTCGAGCTCGAGACGTGCGTGGCCGGCGCCGACGACGTGCCGATGCCCCAGCGTCCGGGGGAGGACGAGGACGCGCCCGGGATGGACGTCTTCTTCCGCCTCGTCGCGGCCGTCGCGGCGGCCGGGGTCGGCGACGAGGGCTCGGCCGTGCTCGTCGCCACGATCCTCTGGTCGGCCCTCCACGGCCGGGCCGCGCTGGAGCGCGCGATGCCGGACTTCCCGCTCCCCGGCGAAGGCGCCTGGCTCGACCGCCTGAGCGACGTCGTCCGAGGCGCCCGCGACGATGGACGCTCCGCTTCCGACCAGCGGGCCACCGCGGAGGCCCCCGGCCCCGGGAGGGCCATGCGATGATCGATCCCCTCGGCCGCTGGGCCGCACACGGCGCCAAGCCCGACTACGCCGGCCTGCCGAGCTTCGCCGGGCAGCCGTACACCGAGGATCCCGCCGACCTGGTCGGGGTCGACGTCGCGATCGTCGGCGCCCCGACCGACGACCTCGTGTCCGACCGTCCCGGAGCGCGGTTCGGTCCGCGGGCGATCCGCGCCGCCGGTCGTCCGGGCGGTCCGCACCTCGAGGTCGGCGTCGACGCGCTCTCGGCGCTGCGCGTCGTCGACTTCGGCGACGCGCCGGTCGTGCCGGCCGACGTCGACGCCACCCACGCCGCGATCGAGGCGACCGTCGGTCAGGTCCTCGCCGCCGGGGCGATCCCGGTGATCCTCGGGGGCGACCACGGCATCGCCGAGCCCGACATCCGGGCGTGCGCGGCCAAGCACGGGCCGGTGGGCCTCGTCCACCTCGACGCGCACGCCGACACCGCCGAGTCGCTGCTCGGCGTCGCGCGCTCCCACGGCACCCCGATGCGCCGACTCGTGGAGGCCGGGCACGTCGACCCGGAGCGCTACGTCCAGATCGGGCTGCGGGGATACTCGCCGGACGCCGAGCAGCTGGCGTGGCAGCACGACCGGGGCATCACGTCGATCTTCATGCACGACGTCCGCGACCGCGGCATCGCGGCGGTCGTCGACGAGGCGCTCGCCGTCGTCGGCGCGGGCCGGACCGTGCGTCGCGGGGCCGCGCCGGTGTTCCTGTCGGTCGACGTCGACGTGCTCGACCCGGCCTACGCCCCGGGCACCGGCACCCCCGAGCCCGGTGGGATGACCTCCGCCGACCTGCTGTGGGCGTGCCGGCGGATCGCGGCCGGGGTCGACCTCGTCGGGATGGAGGTCGTCGAGGTGCTCCCCGAGGCGATCGGCGCGCGCGACGTCACGGCGCTCGTCGCCGAGCGCGCGATCCGCGAGGCGCTGACCGGGGTGGCGATGCGACGCCGTCCGCCGCACCCGCCGGTCCGCTGACGTCGCGCGCCCGGCGCCCGACGGCGGGGTCAGTCCGCGGGATCGGGCCGCTGGGCGAGCGCGACGAGGCCGGGCACGACGAGCGTCGCCATCCAGTCGACGAGCTCCTCGGCGCTGACGTCCCGCGCCTGGCGCCACCAGAACGCCAGGCCCTCGAACGCCGAGTTCACCGCGTGGGCCATCGCCTCGATCCGCCACGGCTCGAGCTCGACCCCCAGGTCGGCGACCGTCTCGGCGGTCAGCCGGGTGAGGAGCTCCGCCTGCTGCCGGCGGATCCGCCAGATCGGCTCGTCGCCCGGCTCGGGGCCGGACGTCAACAGCAGGTCCCAGCCACCGCCGCGCTCCGCGACGTGGTTGAGGAACGCGATCGCCCCCGCCCGGATCCGCGAGAGCGGGTCGTCGGTCGACTGCACCGCCTCGGTGATGACGAGCGCCAGCTCCTCGCCGGCCCGCTCGACGCAGCGGTCGTACAGCGCCTCCTTGCTGCCGACGAGCTCGTAGATCATCGGCTTGGACACGCCGGCGCGGCGGGCGATCTCGTCCATCGACGCCTGGACGTAGCCGCGCTCGACGAAGAGCTCGCGCGCCAGCCCGAGCACCTGCTCGTCGCGCTCGGCCGGGGGGACGCGCCCGCGCGGCGTCGGCCGGGTCGCGGCCGCGCCGTCGGGGGCCGGGGCGTCGGCGGCGGTCATCGGCGGGGCGGGACGGACGGCAGGTGGGGGAGCGACACGGCCCCGATCCTACGGTCGGGGGCCGGACGGCGGCGGGGCGCGCCGGCGCGTCAGGCCCCCGGCAGCTCGACGGCGTCGCCGTCGACGGACCCGGTGAGCGTGCCGCCGGCGGCCGGCAGCGCCGGCGCGGCGGCGAGCCACGTGCGCAGGTGCTCGTACGCGCGGGGGTGGCTCAGCAGGTCGAAGTGGTCGAGGCCGCCGAGGACGACCGCGTCGCCGTCGCGCAGCGGCAGGCGGCGGTCGCAGGTCGACGCGCCGGTGGCGCTCGTCGGGGTGACGAGGAGGTCGCCGAGCACCGACCGCGACAGCCACCCGTCGGGGTCGCGGCCCAGGGTCACCGCGATCGCGTGGTGACGGACGCCCGGGAGGAGCGGCACGCGCCCTCCGGAGCGTCCGGGGCGCGCCCGCCACGGCCACGCCTCCTCGGCGAGCGGTACGTCGTCGTGGTGCAGCAGGCCGTCGCGGAGGTCGAGGATCGCGTCGCTGCGCAGCTCGAGCAGGTCGCGCAGGACCCGGGTCTCGGGCAGGCGCCCGGCGAGCCACGACGCGGTGCTGGCCCATCGCTCGAGGTTGGCCCCGAGGTTGGGGCTGCCGAGGAGCACGACCTGGCGCACCCGCGACGGCCAGTGGTGCCCGGCGGCGACGCCCTCGGCGCACGCGCTGCGCGCCACCAGGCCGCCCAACGAGTGACCGATGAGCGCGAGCTCGCGCACGTCGCCGGGCCACGCGGCGCACAGGCGCTCCAGCAGGTTGGCGAGCGCCGCCCCGTTGGCGGGGATCCGGCGCCCCGACGGGTAGCGGATCGCGACGACGTCGATGCCGAGGTCGCGCTTGAGCCGGCGGGCGTACGGGTCGAGCTGCTCGGCGGGCGCGTCCGGGGCCAGCCCGCGCGGGCGCATCGACCAGCCGGCGTCGGTCATGCACAGGCCGTGCACGAGGACGGCGACCCGGCCGCTGGGCAGGGGGAACGCCCGGCGCAGCGCCTCGGGCTCCAGCGGCAGGTCCGCGCCGTGGCGCCGCACGGTCATCGGCAGCGCGAGGGCGCCGTCCTCGGCGGTGAACCGGTGACCGAACGCGCCCTCCAGCGCCCCGAGCACGGCGCCGCCGACCGGGTGGTCGCGCAGGGGTCGCGGATCGCGGGCGACGGCCGTGGACGGCGTGGCGGACGTGGACGGCGTGGCGGCCGTGGGGTCCGCGGCGGACGTGGAGCGAGCCCTCGGGCGCGCGCCGGATCCGGGCGGGACGTCGTCGTCGCGTCGCGCCCCGTCGCCGAGCCGTGCGGGGGCGGCGGCCAGGGCGCGGTCGGACCGCGCCGCCGCCAGGCCGAGCCCGACTCCGCGCAGCGCGACCGCGCCGGTGACGCGGACGGCGGCGTAGACGCCGTCGGCGATGACGTCGTGCCCGACCGACACGGCGCCGAACCCGTCGCGGACGGGGCGGGGGAGGCCACGGCCCCACCCGGTCCGTCCGGTCGCGCGACGAGCGATCGCGCGGTGCAGGGCCTGGACGTGCGTGACGCCACCGGCGAAGGCGTCGGCGGCGACGCGTCCGGCGTGCTCGATCTCGGTGGGCTGCACGGGTGGTCTCCGGGTCGCGGGGGTGGGGGCGGACGACGCCCACGCCGTCCGGTGCACAACCGTACACCCAAACCGGGCGGCGGTCACGCGGTCGGCGTCGACGGGCGACGCGGAGCCCGCCGCGAACGTGCGCTCCTCCGGACGGTCTACCCTCGTCCGGTGGCCGACTGGCGCTACGAGGAGCACCTGCGCACCCCCGAGGGCCTCGGGGAGCTGCCCGACGGAGGGCACGACGGGGTGGCCGGCGGCGCCGCCTGCGGCGACCTCGTGCGGGTCGTCGTGCGGGTGGCGGGGACGCGGGTGGTCGACGCGGGGTTCGTGGCCGAGGGCTGCGGGGCGCTGACCGTCTGCGGGTCGGTCGCCGTCGGCCTGCTGCGCGGGGCGACGGTGCGCGACGCGGCCCGGATCTCCGTCGACGTCGTCGCCGACGAGGTCGGTGGCCTGCACCCCGGCAAGCGCCACGCGGCCGAGCTCGTCGTCGACGCGCTGCACCGGGCGCTGGGCACCGCGGTGGCGGCCGACGGGTCCGCGGACGACGCGTCGTCCGTGTCCGCGGGCGACGGCCCGACCCTCGTGGCGATGAGCGGCGGCGTCGACAGCGCCGTGGCGGCGCTGCACGCCGGACCGGACGCCGTCGCGGTGACCCTGGAGCTCTGGCGGGATCCGGCCAACGACGCGGAGTCCTCCTGCTGCTCGCACTCCGCGGTGCGCCGCGCCCGCGACCTGGCCCACCGGATGGGCCTGCCGCACCTCACCCTCGACCTGCGCGACGCGTTCCGTGCGGGGGTCGTCGACCCGTGGATCGCCGAGCACCGCGCCGGACGCACCCCCAACCCGTGCGTGCGCTGCAACGGCGAGGTCCGCCTGGACGCGATGCTCGACCTCGCCGACCGCCTGGGGTGCGCGACGCTCACCACCGGCCACTACGCGCGGACGACCGACGACGGCCTGCTGCGCCTGGCGGTCGACCCGGGCAAGGATCAGGCGTACATGCTCAGCGCCCTGGAGCGGACGTCGATCGCGAGGATGCGGTTTCCGCTCGGACGGCTGACGAAGCTCCGCGTGCGGGAGATCGCCGAGGAGGCCGGCCTGCCGGTGGCGCGCACGCCCGACAGCCAGGACCTGTGCTTCCTCGCCGGCACCGGCTCGTCGACGTTCCTCGCCACCCACGGCGGGCTGGACGCGACCCCCGGACCGGTGACCGACGTCGACACCGGCGAGGTCGTCGGCGAGCACCGTGGCGCCCACCTCTACACGCTGGGGCAGCGCCGCGGCCTGGGGGTCGCCGCCGGCGAGCCGCGCTACGTCGTGGCGACCGACGTCGCGACGAACACCGTCGCGATCGGCCCGCGGGAGCGGCTGCTCACCGACCGCGTGGAGCTGCGCGACCTCATCCTGCACCGCGACGCGGCCCGCGTCGACGGGGTCAAGCTCCGCTACCGCCAGCAGCCCCGGTCGGCCCGCGTCGTCGCCGCGCCGGACCCGGGGGAGCGGGGCAGCGGCGTGGTCGTGCTGCGCGACCCGCTCGTCCGCGCGGCGCCCGGGCAGGCGGCGATGCTGCTGGAGGGCGACGTCGTCGTCGGCTCCGGCACGCTCGCCTGAGCCGACGCATCCGGACGCCGCGCTCCGGGCCGTGCGCGGCGTCGGTCACGCCGGCGACGACGGCGACGCGCGGCGGAGCGGCAGGCGCAGGGCGAGGGTCGCCCCGCCGCCCGGCGTCTCCTCTGCCCACGCGACGCCACCGTGACGACGCGCGACCTGCGCCACGATCGCCAGTCCCAGGCCGCTCCCGGGGCGCTCTCGGGATCCGTCGCCGCGCCAGAACCGGTCGAAGATCCGCTCGCGATCGGCGGGGGCGATCCCCGGGCCGTGGTCGACCACCCGGATCGTGACGTGGCCGCCCGCGTCGGCGTCGTGGGTCACCGTGATCGACCCGCGCGCGGCGGCGTGGAGCGCCGCGTTGTCCAGCAGGTTGCCCAGCGCCCGGGCGAGGCGGTCGGGTCGGGCGTCGACGGCGACGTCCGGTCCCGGGTCGACGACGAACGTCGCGTCGCGGTGGTCGCGTCGCGCCCGGGCGACCGCCTCGTCGATCGCGGCGCGGACCTCGACCGGGACGGTGCCGCCGGCCGGTCCCGACTCGTCGCGGGCGAGCTCGGTCAGGTCCCCGACGAGCCGGCTCAGCTCCTCGGCCTGGTCCCGCAGATCGACGAGGATCCGCTCGCGCTCGTCGGCGGGGATCGCGTCGCTGTCCTCCAACAGGACCTCGGCGTTCGTCCGTAGGCTCGTCACCGGGGTGCGCAACTCGTGCGACGCGTCGGCGACGAGGTTGCGCTGCTCGGCGAGGCTGCGGTCGAGCGCGTCGCGGGAGCCCTGCAGGCGGTGGAGCATGCCGTTGAACCGGGCGGTCAGCGCGCCGACCTCGTCGGTCGACGTCACCGGCAGGCGCCGGTCCAACGCCCCGGTCGCCTCGACGTGGGCGGCGGCGTCGGCGAGGTCGGTCACCGGTCGCAGCACGCGGCGCGCCGCCGCGCGCCCCAGGGCGGCCGCGACGATCACCGTGACGATCCCCAGCACGCCGAGGACGAGCGCCAGCGTCGTGAGCGTGCTGCGCAGGACGCTCACCGGCCGCCCGAACTGGATCCCGCCCCCGGGGACGCCGGCGGTGACGATGCGGATCGGGGCGCCGCCGACGTGCACCGTCCGCGGCCGGGAGGTGCCGCCGTCGCGGACGGCCCGCCGGTCCTCGTCGTCGATCGGCAGCTCGAGGTCGCCCCGCAGCGTCACCCGCCCCCGGGGGACGATCGCCTGCGCGTAGTCGGCGGGGCCTCCGAACCGGGCCGGCGGGGCCGTGAACCGGGCGGGGTCGCCGTCCCTCCCCAGGCGCTCCAGGCGCCGCCGGTCGGCGTCGTCCCCGTCGAGGGCCACGTCCTGCGCGTCGGCGGCGCCGTCCGGTCCGACGAGGGCGTCGAGCGCCTGCATGAGCTCGGCCGGCCGGTCGCCCTGCCGGAACCGCTCGACCTGCGCGACGAGCGCGTCGTCGACGTTGCCCTTGAGCACCGTGCGGGTCGCGACCCACGCGGCGGTCCCGCCCAGCGTCGACACGACGGCGGCCACGAGCGCGAGCGTCAGCGTGACCCGCCGGCCGAGCGTCACCGGTCGCCCAGCCGGTAGCCGACCCCGCGGACGGTCTGGAGCAGCCGCGGCTCGCCGCCGGCCTCGGTCTTGCGGCGCAGGTACCCGACGTAGACGCCGAGCGCGTTGGACGTGGCCCCCAGGTCGTAGCCCCAGACGTGCTCGAAGATCGCCTTCCGGGTGAGGACCTCGTGCGGATGGCGGAGCAGGACCTCGAGCAGCCGCGCCTCGGTCCGCGTGAGCTCGAGCGCGCGACGGCCGCGCGTGGCGGCGCGCGTGGCGGGGTCGAGCGTCAGGTCCCGGAACCGCAGGATCCCGTCGGCGGCGGGGCCGTCGGCGGTGCGGCGCAGCAGCGCCCGCACGCGCGCCCGCAGCTCGCGCAGCGCGAACGGCTTGGTGAGGTAGTCGTCGGCGCCGGCGTCGAGGCCGTCGACGCGGTCCTCGAGCGCGTCGCGGGCGGTGAGCAGGAGGATCGGCGTGTCGTCCCCGTCCGCACGGAGCCGGCGGCAGACCTCGACGCCGTCCACGCCGGGCAACATGACGTCGAGCACGACGAGGTCGGTCGTCACGTCCGCCAGCAGGTCGAGCGCGGTGGTCCCGTCCGCGGCGACGGCGACCTCGTGGCCGTCGAGCCGCAGCGCCCGGTCGAGCGCGGTGACGACCGCCGGCTCATCGTCGACCACGAGGACCTGCGCCATGCCCGGAGGGTACGTGGGCCGCGCTCCGGGCGTGGGGGCACGGGCCGTTCGCCGCGCCCGTCGACGCGGCGGGCCGGTCGGCGGGTCAGCCCAGCCGGTCCGCCACGAGCGGCGCGACCTCCTCGCCCCACCGCCGGACCTGGTCGACCGTCTCGTCGGCGAACCCCAGGACGAACGCGTCGAACCCGTCCTCGACGAACGGCGCCAGGTGGTCGACCCACGCGGCCGGGTCGCCGGCGATCGCGCCACGCGCCATGCCCTTGCCGTCGAGCTCGCGGCGACCCTCGCCGGCCGGCAGCACCGCACCGGTGATGTTCAGCACCCGGCGGATCGTGGACGGGTCGCGCCCGGCGTCGGTCGCCGCGTCGTCGATCCGGCGGTGCGCGTCCCGGAGCTCGGCGCGGTCGGCGAACCCCAGCGACGGCACCCAGCCGTCGGCCAGCCGGCCGGTGGTGCGCAGCATCCGCGGCCCGTACGCGCCGAGCCAGATCCCGACCGGGTGCGGGGTTGCCGGCGCGGCGTGGGCGCCCGCCAGGCGGTAGTGGTCGCCGTCGTACCGCAGGTTGCGGTCGCCGGACCACATGAGTCGCAGGACCTCGATCGCCTCGACGAGCGCGTCGACCGACGCACCGGGCGTGCGCCGCGGGCCGCCCATCGCCTCGATCGCGTCCCAGAACCCTCCGGCGCCGAGGCCCAGCTCGAACCGGCCGCCCGACAGCAGGTCGAGCGACGCCGCGGTCTTCGCCAGCACCGCGGGCGGCCGCAGTGGCAGGTTCGCGACGTCGGGGAACACCGTGATCCGCGTGGTGTCGGCGAGGACGGTCGCCATGAGCGCCCAGGTGTCGACGAACCGCCGCTGGTACGGGTGGTCCTGGATCCCGACGAGGTCCAGGCCGACGCGGTCGGCGGTGCGGGCCAGCTCGCGGACGTGGGCGACGTCGTCGGCGAGCGGCGTGAGGAAGACCCCGAGCCGGGGCGCGGTGCGGTCGGTCGGCATGAGGCGATCCTCGCACCGGCCGACCGCCCCGTGGTGACGGTCGGGGGACCGTTTCCGCCACAATCGCCGGGTGTGAGCACCGATCGGCCGGTCAGCAGCGACGAGATCCGCGAGACGTTCCTGAAGTTCTTCGCCGACCGGGACCACCGGCGGCTGGCGTCGGCGTCGCTCGTCCCCGCCCAGCACGACCCGTCCGTCCTCCTGACGACGGCGGGCATGCACCCGCTCAAGCCGTACTTCCTCGGGGCCGAGCAGCCGCCCGCGACCCGCCTGACGAGCTGCCAGAAGTGCTTCCGCACCCCGGACATCGACAACGTCGGCGTCACCGCCCGGCACCTCACGTGCTTCGAGATGCTCGGCAACTTCTCGATCGGCGACTACTTCAAGCGCGAGGCGATCGCCTACGCGTGGGAGCTCACGACGCAGGGGTTCGGGTTCGACCCCGACAAGGTCTGGGTGACGGTCTTCGGCGGCGACGAGGGGCTGGGCCTCGGCCCGGACACCGAGTCGATCGAGCACTGGCTCGAGGTCGGCGTCCCGCGCGAGCGGATCGTCGAGCTCGGCCGCGACGACAACTTCTGGCAGGCCGGCCCCAACGGTCCGTGCGGTCCGTGCACCGAGCTGTACCTCGACCGCGGCCCGGCGTACGGCGACGCGACGGCGCCCGGCCAGGACGAGTCCGACCGGTTCATGGAGTTCTGGAACCTCGTGCTCATGCAGTACGACCAGACGACGCACGAGGACGGGTCGTCGACGCTCGTGCCGCTGCCGACGAGCAACATCGACACCGGCATGGGGCTCAACCGGATGGCGATGCTCCTGCAGGGCAAGGAGACGATCTTCGAGACCGACCAGTTCGCGCCGCTCATCGCCCTGGGCGAGGAGCTCTCCGGCAAGCGCTACGAGGCGGGGGACGACGACGTCGACCGCGCGATGCGGATCCTCGCCGATCACACGCGCGGCATGACGTTCCTCATCTCCGACGGCGTCGTCCCGTCGAACGAGGACCGCGGGTACGTCCTGCGCCGGCTCATGCGTCGCGCGGTCGTCCAGGGGCGTCGGATCGGGATCGACGGGGCGCTCCTCGGTCGGTACCTCGACGTCGTCGTCGAGACGATGGGCGCCGCCTACCCCGAGCTCGTCGAGCGCCGTGAGGAGATCCGGACCTGGGTGACGGCCGAGGAGGACGGCTTCAGCCGGACGCTCACCGAGGGACTCAAGCTCCTCGAGGCCCTGCTCGCGCAGGGGGCGGTCACGGGCGCCGACGCGTTCAAGCTCCACGACACCCACGGGTTCCCCGTCGAGCTGACGATCGAGCTCGCCGCCGAGCGCGGCGTCGCCTGGAACGGCCAGGCCGAGTTCGACCGCCTCATGGCCGAGCAGCGCGAGCGCTCGAAGGCCGGGTCGCGCCGCGGCGACCACGGTGGCGCGGCGGCCGGGTCGATCGCCGCCCGGATCGACGCGGAGCCGACGACGTTCGTCGGCTACGAGACGCTCGAGCGGATCACGACGATCGTCGGGGTCCTCGAGGAGGACGGCCGCACGTACGTCAAGCTCGCCGAGTCGCCCTTCTACCCCGAGGGCGGCGGCCAGGTGTCCGACGTCGGCACGATCGCGACCGACGACGGCGCGGTGACTGTGCGGGTCGTCGGCCTCGTCCGGGCCGGCGACGACCAGGCGATCGAGGTGGCCCCGGCCACCGGCGACCCGGCGGCGCTCACGGCCGGGACGGCGGTCGTCGCGACCGTCGACCCCGCGCTGCGCCACGCGACCGCCGCGAACCACACCGCCACCCACCTGCTCCACGCGGCGCTGCGCGAGCGGCTCGGCGAGCACGTCCACCAGAAGGGCTCGGCGGTCCGCCCCGACAAGCTGCGGTTCGACTTCAGCCACCCGGCCAAGCTCGACCCCGAGGACCTGCGCTGGGTCGAGGACCGCGTCAACGACGGGGTCCTGGCCAACGACCGGGTGCGGGCGATCGAGACGACCCTCGACGAGGCCAAGGCGCTGGGCGCCCAGGCGCTCTTCGGCGAGAAGTACGGCGACATCGTGCGGATGGTCCAGATCGGCGACGGGTCGTTCAGCCGCGAGCTGTGCGGCGGCACCCACGTCGGCGCGACCGCCGAGATCGGCCTGTTCAAGGTCACCGCCGAGGGGTCCAGCAGCGCCAACGTCCGCCGGATCGAGGCGATCACCGGCCCGGCCGCGGTCGGCCTGCTGCGCGAGCGCGACCGGCAGCTCGACGACGCCGCTGCCGCGGCGCGGGTGCCGGCCGAGCAGCTGGCGGAGCGGATCACCAAGCTCCGCGAGGACGCCAAGGGCGGCGGGGCGAAGGCCGCCACGTCGACGGTCGACGAGGAGGCGCTGGCGGCGGAGGCGACCGAGATCGCCGGCGTGCCGGTGGTCGTCGCTCGGGCCGCCGGGGCCGATCCCAAGGCGCTCCCCGCGATCGCCGATCGCGTCAAGGGCCGGCTGGGCGCGCCGGGAGCCGTCGTGCTCGCCGCCCCGGGAGAGGACCGCGTAGCGCTGATCGTCGCCGTCGACGGCGACCTCGTCGGCCGCGGGCTCAAGGCCGGGGACGTCGTGAAGGTCGCGGCGGCGGTCGTCGGCGGCGGTGGCGGTGGCAAGCCGACGATGGCCCAGGCCGGGGGCAAGGACCCGTCGCGGACCGACGACGCCCTGGCCGCCGCGCGTGCGGCGATCGTCGACGCCCTGGGCGGCTGAGGTGCGCCGTGGCCGACCCGCCGCGCCCGGGGCCGGCTCCGCGGGCGTCCGTCACGGCGTGGAGGCGTGGTCGCCGTGCGGGTGATGGCGCTGGACCACGGGTCGGCCCGCACCGGGGTGGCGGTGAGCGACCCGACCGGGACGATCGTCACCCCGCTGCCGACGGTGCTGCGCGCCGGCGCCCGCAAGGGGCGTCGGGAGCTGCTGCGGCTCATCGTCGACCGCGACGTCGGACGGGTCGTCGTCGGGCTGCCGGTCGGGTTGCAGGGCCACGACACCGACCAGACCCGCGAGGCGCGGGCGTTCGCGGCGAAGCTCGCCGACGCGCTCGGGCCGGACGTGCCCGTCGAGCTCTACGACGAGCGGTTCACCACCCGGATGGCGCAGGCCACCGGCGGGACCGCCGACGAGGACTCCCGGGCGGCGGCGATCCTCCTGGAGGAGTGGCTGCGCGTCCACCCCGTCGGCCCGTAGGGTGCGTCCATGGCGGTGCCGACGACGCGCGAGCGGTGGGAGCGGGACCGACTGGTGGCGACCGCGTACGACCTGGTCGTCGAGCGCGAGGCGCCGGTCCGGGCCGCCGGGAAGGCGCTGTGGGGCTGCGACACGCGCGAGCTGTTCCGGGCGATCGACCGGATCGGATCGGCGCCCCCGGGGACCCGCGTCCTCGACGTGCCGTGCGGGGGAGGGGTGGCGTTGCGGGGCCTGCGCCCCGGCCAGGACGTCGACTACGTCGCCGCCGACCTGTCGCCGACGATGCTCGCCCGCGCCGAGGCGATGGCCCGGCGCCGCGGGGTCGCCGACCGCGTGCGGCTCGAGCAGGTCGACATCGCCGCGCTGCCGTTCGACGACGGCGCGTTCGACCTCGTCCAGAGCTACAACGGCCTGCACTGCCTCGCCGAGCCCGCCGACGCGCTCGTCGAGCTGCGCCGCGTGCTGCGGCCCGGCGGCGAGCTGCGGATGACCTGCGTCATCGCCGGCGTCGGCGTGCGCCAGGACGCCGCGATCCGGACGTTGCGCCGGCTCGGCATCTTCGGGGTCGTCGGGACCGCGCGCGATCTGGAGTGGTGGCTGCGCTCCGCCGGGTTCGGCGCGGTGACGATCCGGCGCACCGGCGCGCTGGCGCTCGTCGACGCCGGTTGACGCACGGGCGCGCCGGACGCGGGCCACCGGATTCACGCCCACGGCGCGGGTGGTCTACCGTTCCGGCGATGCCCAGGCTCCCAGGCGCCCCACGGGCGGGCTCGGCGGTCGACCGACCCGCACGCGCGACGACGCCACCGGTGCGTGCGTCGAGCGCCGGACCGGCCGTCGACGGCGTGCGCGGGAGGGGCCGACGGTGAGCCGCCGGCGTGGCCGTGGCGAGCGGTCCGAGGAGGAGCGCCGCCAGGCCCGGCTGGAGCGGGAGCAGCGGCGCGCGCGCCGCGAGGGCCGACCGATCCCGGAGCGGCTCGACGAGGCGACGACGCCCGCGGCCGACGAGCCCCCGGCCGGTGCGCCGGTCGACCACGCCCCCCTGACGCCGCCGGTCGACCCCGCGCAGGCCGTCCACCCGCACGCCGATGGCCCGCCGGCCGCTCGCGGGCACGCCGGGACGCCTCCGGGCCCGACCGTCGAGCCGCAGCCCGCACCCGCCGACGCGCGCCCGTCGCACGACGTCGCCGCGCCGCCGCCGGCCCCGCGATCGGTCGACTGGTTCGGCGAGCAGGACGCCCCGGCGACGAGCGCCCCGGCGGAGCCACCGACGGCCGACCCTCCGCCGGCCCATCCACCGTCCGCCGACGGGACCCGACCCTCCGTGCCGGCGACCCCGCCGTCCCGGGAGGCGACGCCCGGCGAGCCCCGGCGCCCCGCCGGGGCGCCTGAACCTCCGGTCACCGGAACGGAGCCGCGGCGCCGCGGCCGGCCGTCGCGCGACCGCGCGGCCACCGCGCGCGCCGACGCCCCGCGTGCCGCCGGCTCGCGCGCCGACGCCCCCGGGCGCGACGTCCGGACGCCGCGCGGCGGCGCGGGCGCCCGCGACCGGGACGCCACCGGTCGGTCGCGGCCGCGGCCCACCGGAGCCGCCCCGCGGACCGGTGGCGGCAAGCCCCGTCGTCGCGGCCTCTTCCGCCGACGCCGCGAGCCCGAGCCGGTCACGACCCACAGCGGCCGACCGGCGCTCGTTCCCGCCCACGCCCCGGACCTGTCGCCGCGCACCGCGCCCGCCCGTCGGGGGCTGTCGCGGGTGTTCGCGGTGCTGGTGCTCATCCCGATCGTCCTCGCGGTCGCCGGCTACGTCGTGCTCTTCGAGCCGTTCAAGGGCGAGGGCACCGGATCGGTCGAGGTGAAGATCGCGCCCGGCACGTCGGTCGACGACATCGGCAAGGTCCTCGAGCGCGAGGGGGTCGTCTCCAGCGGCCTGATCTTCGCGATCCGGGCGCGGGTCGGCGGGGCCGGATCGCGCCTGCGCGCCGGGACGATCCGCCTCAGGCGCGACATGTCCTACAGCGCTGCGCTCGACGCGCTGCAGCAGGAGCCCCTGCCGCCCGCCGTCGTGACCGTCGCGTTCCCCGAGGGCCTGTCGCGACGCGAGGCGGCGGCCGTCGCCCGCAAGGCCGGGATCACCGGCGACTACCTGTCGGCGACCGGGTCCCACGAGGGCTTCGACCCTCGCCGGTACGGGCAGCCGCGCGACCAGAAGGGCCTGGAGGGCTTCCTCTTCCCCGCGACGTACGAGCTGCCGCGGGGCGGGGCGACGGCCAAGGCCCTCGTCGGCGACCAGCTCGAGAAGTTCCGGACCGAGATCCGCAAGGTCGACATGAGGCGCGCCCGCCGCGCCAAGCTCAACCGCTACGAGGTGCTCATCATCGCGTCGCTCATCGAGCGCGAGGTCAGCGTGCCGTCGGAGCGGGCGGACGTCGCCGCCGTGATCTACAACCGCCTCGAGCGTCGGATGCCGCTGGGCATCGACGCGACCATCCGGTACGCCGAGCGCAACTGGACCCGACCGCTGCGCCAGAGCGAGCTCGAGCGGCCCGGCCCCTACAACACCCGTCTGCGCGTCGGCCTGCCGCCGACGCCGATCGGCAGCCCGGGGCTCGCCGCGATCGAGGCGGCCGCGGCGCCGTCGAGCTCCAAGGCGCTGTACTACGTCGTCCGGCCGTGCGGCAACGGACGGCACAACTTCTCGACGAGCGACGCGCAGTTCCAGCGCGACGCGGCCCACTACCGCTCCGAGCAGCGGCGGGTGGGTGGCGACCCGGCGAACGCGACCGGGTGCGCGAAGCGATGAGCGACGAGGCCCGGCCGGCGTCGGTCGCCGATCCCGACCGTGCGTGGCGCCTCGGCGTGCTGGGCTGGCCCGTCGCCCACAGCCGCTCGCCCGCGATGCAGTCCGCCGCGCTCGCCGACCTGGGCCTCGGGCACTGGACGTACCAGCGCCTCCCGGTGCCGCCTGACGAGATCGACGGGACGCTGGCGGCGCTCGCGGACGCCGGGTTCGCGGGGGCCAACGTCACGATCCCGCACAAGGGCGCCGCGCGACGCGCCTGCGACGTGCTGACCGACGCCGCGCGCGAGATCGGGGCGGTCAACACGATCACCGTCCTGGAGGACGGGGCGCTCCACGGCGACAACACCGACGCCCCGGGGCTGCTCGACGCGATCGGCGTGCCGCTCGATGGCCGCACGGCGCTCGTGCTCGGCGCCGGGGGGAGCGCCCGCGCGTGCGCGTGGGCGCTGCGGCGGGCCGGGTGCTCGCGCGTGGCGGTGTGGAACCGCACCGCCGCCCGGGCCCGAGGGCTCGCCGACGACCTGGACGTCGACGTCGCCGACGCGTGGTTCGCCGCCGACGTCGTCGTGAACAGCACCGCGGTGGGGCTCCACGACCCGGCCGAGACGTTCGTCGCGCTCCCGGTGCCCGAGGGGCGGATCGGCGAGCACGGCACGGTCGTCGACCTCGTGTACCGCCCCGAGGGCACGAGGCTCCTCGCGGTGGCGGAGCGCGCGGGGTGCGTGACGGTCGACGGCCTGGCGGTCCTCGTCGGGCAGGGCGCCCGGAGCCTCGAGCGGTGGACCGGGCGCACGGCGCCGCGCACGGTGATGGCCGACGCGGCACGACGCGGGTAGTCTGGGCGGCTCTGCACGAGCCGGTGCGGGTCGCCCACGAGGGGCGCCCGACGCGTAGCCTTGGCGCGCGGGTCATGTCCGGACCGGCCCGTGCCGATGATCAAGACATCGTGTTGGAACCCCAGACCGTGGGCATGAGCCCGCCTCGCTCCGGTGACCCGGCCGATCCCGCCGGGCCCGTGTCATTGGAGGACGCGCTCACGGCGCCACGGCCCGAGCTCGCCGGGATCCCCCTGACCGAGGTCCTCGCCACGCGGGGGGTCGACGAGATCCGCCTCGGCGAGGCGGTCGCCGCGGCGCGCGAGCGTCGCGTCCCGCTGGACCAGGCGGTCGTCGAGCTGGGCATCGCGAACGCCGACACCGTCGCGCGCGCGATGGCCGACCGGTTCGGCCTGTTCCACCTCGACCTCGCCCACACCGCGCCCGATCCCGGGGTGCTGGGGCTCCTGACCCCCGACGACGCCCGCACGTACAACGCGGTCCCCGTCGCGCGGATCGACGGCACGCTCCTCATCGCGGTGGCGGACCCGTCGAACGTCCTCATCGCCGAGGACCTGGCCGCGCTCACCCGCGGCCCGGTGCGGCTGGCCGTGTCGAGCCGCGACGACGTGGCGACGCGGCTCGCCCAGATGACCCGTCTGGACGACGCGGTACGCCAGGCCACCCCGGACGCGGCCACCGTCGACGACGGCGACGGGGACGGGGTCGTCGACGTCCGCTCGGACGCCGAGGACGCGCCGGTCATCAACCTCGTCAACACCGTGCTCGCCCAGGCGATCGAGCGGCGGGCGTCGGACGTGCACTTCGCCCCGATGGCCCACGGCATGCGGGTGCGGTTCCGGATCGACGGGGTGCTCCAGGAGACGGCCACCGTCCCGCGGGCGCTCGTCCCGGGCCTCGTGAGTCGCCTGAAGGTCATGGCGCAGCTCGACATCGCCGAGCGGCGGCGGTCGCAGGACGGCCGGGTGACGCTCGAGATCGACGGCCGCAAGGTCGACCTGCGCGCCGTGACCCTGCCGACCGTCCACGGCGAGACGGTCGTGCTGCGGATCCTCGACCGCGCCGGCGGGATCATCACGATGGACCGCCTGGGGATGGAGTCGCGCGACCGCGCGCGGTTCGAGGAGGCCTGCCACCGGCCGTACGGCGCGATCCTCGCCACCGGCCCCACCGGGTCCGGCAAGAGCACGACGCTCTACGCCGCGCTGCAGGCGCTGAACACCGCCGACCGTCACATCGTCACGATCGAGGACCCGGTCGAGCGACAGCTCGACGGCGTCACCCAGCTGCAGGTCAACGACCGCGCCGGGCTCGGGTTCGCCAACGCCCTGCGGTCGATGATGCGCGCCGATCCCGACGTCATGATGGTCGGCGAGATCCGCGACGCCGAGACCGCGAAGATCGCCGTCGAGTCGGCCCTCACCGGGCACCTCGTCCTGTCGACGCTGCACACCAACGACGCGCCGACCGCGGTGACGCGGCTCATGGAGATGGGCGTCGAGCCGTTCCTCGTGGCGTCCGCGATCGACTGCGTCGTCGCGCAGCGGCTGGCCCGCACGCTCTGCGAGTCGTGCAAGCGGCCGGTCGAGATCCCGGTCGAGGTCCTCCACCACAACGGGTTCCCGCTCGACGCGCCGCTCGAGGCGTTCGAGGCGGTCGGCTGCGCACGCTGCGGCGACACCGGGTTCCGGGGTCGGATCGGCCTCTACGAGGTCATGACCGTCGACGAGGAGCTGCGCGGCCTCATCGTCGAGCGGGCCCCGATCGACCGGATCACCGCCGCCGCGATCCGCGTCGGGATGCGTCGCCTCCGCCAGGACGGGCTCGAGAAGGTGCGCGAGGGACGCACGAGCCTCGCCGAGGTGACGCGCGTCACCGGCGACATCTGACCGGTCCGGGTCGACCGTTCGTCCACCGTCCGCGACGCCGTTGGCAGGCGGGCCCGGCCCCGCCGATGCAACGGGGGATATGGCACTCCAGTTCCCCGATCTGGTCCAGGCGATGGTCGAGCTGGACGCGTCCGATCTGCACCTCACCGCCGGCAGCCCGCCGATGATCCGGGTCCGCGGCTCGCTGCAACCGGTCCCACGGTCGGAGACGCTCGACGTGTCCGCCTGCCGCGAGCTCGTGTACGGCCTGCTGTCGACGAACCAGCGCCAGAAGCTCGAGAGCGAGCGCCAGGTCGACTTCGCCTACCCGGTGCCGGGCGTGGCCCGGTTCCGCGTCAACGCGTTCCAGCAGCGCGGCGCGACCGGTGCGGCGCTGCGCCTCATCTCCGACCGCATCCGCACCCTCGAGGAGCTGGGCCTGCCCGACGTCCTCGAGACGCTCACCGAGAAGCCCCGCGGCCTCGTGCTCGTCACCGGCCCGACCGGCTCGGGCAAGTCGACGACGCTCGCGGCGATGATCGACCGGATCAACGAGAGCCGGCACGAGCACATCCTCACGATCGAGGACCCGATCGAGATCCTGCACCCGCACAAGGGCTGCATCGTCAACCAGCGCGAGCTCGGCACCGACGCGCCGAGCTTCGGCCTGGCGCTCAAGGCCGCGCTGCGTCAGGACCCGGACGTCATCCTCGTCGGCGAGATGCGCGACATCGAGACGATGGGCACCGCGCTCACCGCGGCCGAGACCGGCCACCTCGTCTTCGCCACCCTCCACACCCAGGACGCGCCGCAGACCGTCGACCGGGTGATCGACTCGTTCCCGGCCGCCCAGCAGAACCAGGTCCGGATGCAGCTCGCGTCGGCGCTGCAGGGCGTCGTCTGCCAGCAGATCCTGCCGACCGCCGACGGCCGTGGTCGCGTCGCGGCGCTCGAGGTCATGATCCCGACCGCCGCCGTGCGCAACCTCGTCCGCGAGGGCAAGACCCACCAGATCCGCTCGTCGATCCAGACCGGCGCCCGGTTCGGCATGCAGACCCTCGAGACGGCGCTCACCGAGCTCGTCCGTGCGGGACGCATCACCCGCGAGCTCGCCGAGGCGCGGGCCAACGACCCCCAGGACCTGCGACGCCTGCTCGACAGCGCCGGACCGGACGGCGGGCAGGGCCCCGGCATGTCCCCGGCCCTCGCCGACCGCGACCTGACCGCGATCTGAGCCCCCCGAACCCCGACCGGACGATCCGATGAGCACCTACGCCTACGTCGCCCTCGACACCCGCGGCGCCCGATCGAAGGGCGAGCTCGACGCCGAGAACGCCGACGACGTCAACGACCTGCTCCGCCAGCGGGGCCTCATCCCGCTGAGCGTCGACCTGAAGCGCGCGGCGTGGAACCTCGAGATCAAGCTCATGGAGCGGGTGAAGGCCCGCGACATGGTGATCTTCAGCCGCCAGTTCGCGACGATGATCTCGTCCGGCATGACGGTGCTGCGGTCGCTGGCCGTCCTCGAGCAGCAGACCGAGAAGGACAAGTTCCGCGAGGTCCTCGTCCAGGTCCGCACCGACGTCGAGGGTGGCGCGTCGTTGTCGGAGGCGATGGAGCAGCACCCCAAGGTCTTCAGCCGCCTGTACGTCGCGATGGTCCACGCCGGCGAGATCGGCGGCGTCCTGGAGTCGGCGCTCACCCGGGCCGCCGACCAGCTCGAGAAGGACGACCAGCTGCGTCGCGCGGTGAAGTCGGCGCTCGTCTACCCGGCGGTCGTCATCGGGTTCGCGCTCATCGTCGTGCTGGCGCTCGTGGCGTTCCTCGTCCCGGTGTTCGCCGGGGTCCTCGAGGACTTCGACGCCGAGCTGCCGCTGCTCACGAAGATCACCGTCGGTATGAGCGACTTCGTCACCGGCTACTGGTGGCTCATGATCCTGGCCGTCGTCGCGATCGTCGTGTCGGCCCGGCGGTACATCCGGACCGAGCAGGGACGACGCAACAAGGACCGGCTGCTGCTCAAGCTGCCGGTGCGGATCGGCGAGGTCGTGCAGAAGGTCGCGATCGCCCGTTGGTCGCGCACGCTGGGCACGCTCACCGCGGCCGGGGTGCCGCTGCTGCAGGCGCTCGACATCACCGGGCGCACGTCGGGCAACGCGCTCGTCGAGGACGCGATGGCGTCGGTGTCCGACAGCGTCCGTCGCGGAGGCACGATCCAGTCGCCGCTGCGTGAGGAGGAGATCTTCCCGCCGATGGTCGCCCACATGGTCGGGGTCGGCGAGGAGACCGGCGCGCTCGACCAGATGCTGAGCAAGATCGCCGACTTCTACGAGGACGAGGTCGCCGCGGCCGTCAAGGCCCTCACCTCGATCCTCGAGCCGGTCCTCATCGTCGTCGTCGGCGCGATGGTCGGCTTCATCGTCATCTCGATGTACCTGCCGCTCTTCTCGGTCTACGACGCGATCCGGTAGCGGGGGAGGCGGCCGGTCTAGAGCTCGGGGTCCTCGGCCGGCGGCCGGGTCCCGGGCTCCGGTCGGCGCGATCAGCGGCGGTGGACGGACTTCGGGACGTGGGTGGTCCTGAAGTCGGTCCACCCGTCGGCCTCGGGTCGTCGTCGGCCGGGGGTGGACGGACTTCGGGACGTGGGTGGTCCTCAAGTCGATCCACCCGTCGGCCTCGGGTCGTCGCCGGCCGGAGGTGGACGGACTTCGGGACGTCGGTGGTCCTGAAGTCGGTCCACCCCGGCCGCCGGGTGACCGGGTGACGACCCGGGTCCCGACCGCGCCCCGTCGAGCGACGACCCCGTTGATAAGCGGACCAAGGTCCGGTAAGATTCTTGTCGGGGCAACTTCCCGACCTCCCCGCCCATCATGGAACTCGGACTCGTCACCTTCGCCGACATCTACCGCGACCGCGACAGCGGACGGATGGTCACGCCACGGGAGCGGATGTCGCAGCTGCTCGAGGAGGTCCGCCTGGCCGACGAGGTCGGGTTGGACGTCTTCGGCATCGGCGAGCACCACCGGCCCGACTACCTCGTGTCCTCGCCGACGACGGCGCTCGCCGCAGCGGCCGCCGTCACCGAGCGGATCCGGCTGAGCTCGGCCGTGTCGGTGCTGTCGTCCGAGGACCCGGTCCGCCTCTTCCAGCAGTTCTCGACGGTCGACCTCGTGTCCGGCGGACGCGCCGAGATCATGGCCGGGCGCGGGTCGTTCACCGAGTCGTACCCGCTGTTCGGGCAGGACCTGAAGGACTACGACGAGCTCTTCGCCGAGAAGCTCGACCTCCTCCTGCGCCTGCGCGAGGACGATCCGGTCACGTGGTCGGGCAAGCACCGCGCCGCGCTCGACGGCGTCGTCGTCCACCCGCGGCCAGCCCAGTCGCCGCTGCCCGTCGGGATCGCCGTGGGCGGCACCCCGCAGTCGGTCGCCCGCGCCGGCCTGCTCGGCCTGCCGTTGACGATCGCGATCATCGGCGGGACCTGGGGCGCGTTCGAGCCGCTGACCGACCTGTACCGCCGGGCGGTCGCCGAGGGCGGACACGAGATGACGGCCCGGCACGGCGTCGCCGAGGGGGCGCGCGAGAGCGACCACGCCGCACCGGCGATCGCGATCAACACGCACGGGTTCGTCGGGTCGAGCGAGAAGGAGGCCGTCGAGGCGTTCTTCCCCGCGTGGTCGGAGATGATGACCCGGATCGGCCGCGAGCGCGGCTGGCCGCCCACCACCCGGGCCCAGTTCGACGCGATGCGCCGGCCCGAGGGCGCTCTCATGGTGGGGGAGCCCGACCAGGTCGTCGAGAAGATCCTCGCCCAGCGCGAGACGCTCGGCATCGAGCGCTACCTCGGCCACTTCAGCCTCGGCAGCGCCCGTCACGCCGACGTCATGCGCTCGATCGAGCTCTTCGGCACCGAGGTCGCACCGAAGGTCCGCGCCGAGGTCGCGCGCCGCGAGGCGCCGGTCGCCGCGGGCGCCTGACCGACCGGGTCCCGGCACGGCCTCGCCTGCCTCCCCGTGCGCCACCCGCCGGCCGACGGCGGGTCCGGCGCGGGGTGGGTGGGGCGGCGGGCCCGGGTGGTGGTGGCGGTTGAGGACGTGTGACGTCCGGTAGTGCCGCCACCTCGGCCGGCGTGCCGGGTCCGGGCCCGGGTGGTGGTGGCGGTTGAGGACGTGTGACGTCCGGTAGTGCCGCCACCTCGGCCGGCGTGCCGGTTCCGGGTCCGGGTGGTGGCGGTTGAGGACGTGTGACGTCCCGTTGTGACACCACTCCCGTGGCCGTGGCACCGGGTCCTTGGTCCTGGGCTGATCGCCCCCGATGCGCGCAGGGCGGCCGACGCGTCCGACAGGCACCGACGATGATCCGTCGGCATGGAGGACCGGACCTCGCCCCCCGACGATCCTGAGGTTCCGGCGGCGTCGCCCGAAGCCCTGACCGGCGCCACCGTGCCGACCGGCGCCCCGGCGTCGGCTGCGGACCCGACCGCCGCCGACCCGACGGCCGCCGACCCGACGGCCGCCGACCCGACGGCCGCCGACCCGACCGCCGCCGACCCGACCGCCGCCGACCCGACCGCCGCCGACCCGACCGCCGCCGACCGCCGGACCGCCCGGGGGCCTGGGCCGCTCGACGGGGCGACCGTCGCACGGTTGGACCGGGCGCACCTGTGGCACCCGTACGCGGCGCCCGATCCGCCGCCGATGCCGGTCGTCACCGCCGCCGACGGAGTCCGCCTGACGCTCGCCGACGGTCGCGAGGTCGTCGACGGGATGTCGTCGTGGTGGGCGGCGGTCCACGGGTACCGGGTGCCGGAGCTCGATGCGGCCGCGCGCGACCAGCTCGGCCGCAAGAGCCACGTGATGTTCGGCGGGCTCACCCACGAGCCGGCGGTGCGGCTTGCGGCGCGCCTCGTCGACCTGACGCCCGAGCCGCTGCGCCGCGTGTTCCTCGCCGACTCGGGGTCGGTCGCGATGGAGGTCGCGATCAAGATCGCCCTCCAGCGCCAGCTGTCCCGCGGGCGCCCGGACCGGCACCGCCTGCTCACCTGGCGTGGCGGGTACCACGGCGACACGTTCGGCGCGATGGCGGTGTGCGACCCGGTCGGCGGGATGCACCACCTCTTCGCGCCGGTGATGCCGCAGCACGTCTTCGTCGACGCGCCCCCGGCGTGGGCGGCCCGGACGGTCGGGCAACGGCCGCCCGCCGCGCCCGGCGACGCCCCCGATCCGGCGTACGTCGAGCACCTGCGGGCCGCGGTGGCGGCCCACGCGCACGAGCTCGCGGCGATCGTCGTCGAGCCGGTGGTGCAGGGGGCGGGGGGGATGCGGTTCCATCACCCCGGGTACCTGCGGGTGCTGCGGGAGCTGTGCGACGAGCACGACCTGCTCCTCGTCCTCGATGAGATCGCGACCGGGTTCGGGCGCACGGGGCGCCTGTTCGCCGCCGAGCACGCCGGCATCTCGCCCGACGTCATGGCGGTCGGCAAGGCGCTGACCGGCGGGTACCTCACCATGGCCGCCGTGCTCTGTACCGACGAGGTGGCGCGGGACATCGCCGACGGCGAGGCGGGCGTGCTCATGCACGGGCCGACGTTCATGGCCAACCCGCTCGCGGCCGCCATCGCGACGGCGAGCATCGACCTGTTGCTCGACCGGGACTGGCACGCGGACGTCACCCGGATCGAGCGGGGCCTGCGGACCGGCCTGGCCGCGGCCCGGGACCTATCGCACGTCGCCGACGTCCGCACGCTCGGGGCGATCGGGGTCGTTCAGCTCGACCGTCCGGTCGACGTCGCGCGGGCCACCGCCGCGGCGCTCGACGCCGGGGTGTGGTTGCGGCCGTTCCGCGACCTGATCTACGCGATGCCGCCGTACCCGTGCACCGCCGACGAGGTGGCGACGATCACCGACGCGATCGTCGCCGCCGCCCGCGCCTGCGGGTGACGCACCGCCCGCGTCCGCCCTACGCGTCCGCGGTCCCGATCCACGACGCCACGGGGAGTCCGGTGGCGGCGTCGGCCAGGGCGGAGGGGCGGGGGACGGTCGGGGGGAGGGCGTGGACGGGGACGCCGTCGAGGAGCCGGGTGAGGGTGTGGCGGTTGTCGCGGGCGAGCGGGTCGTCGGTCCAGGGGGTGAGGACGACGGCGCGGACGTCGAGGCCGGCGGTGCGGGCGGCCTCGACGGTCAGTCGGGTGTGGTTGATGGTGCCGAGGCCGGGGCGGGCGGCGACGACGAGCGGCAGGCCGAGATCGACCGCGAGCGCACGGACGTCGTAGCCGTCGCGGGTGAACGGGACGAGGAGCCCGCCGATGCCCTCCACGACGAGCGTCTCGTGCGGGTCGGCCGCGCGTCGGGCGGCCCGGACGAGGTCGGCCGGGATCAGCGGGCGGCTGGCGAGGTCGGCGGCGAGGTGGGGCGACACGGCGGGCCCGAACCGCAGCGGCGCGACCTGCTCCGGGGTCTGGCCGGTGCAGGCGGCGAGGAGCTCGTGGTCGCGGCGTCCCGGGGGCGCGGGATCGTCGAGGCCGGTGACGACCGGCTTGTGGGCGAGGACGGTGACGTCGTCGCGGTGCAGGGCGGCGCAGATCGCGGCGGCGACGAACGTCTTGCCGACCTCGGTGTCGGTGCCGGTGACGAGCACCCCGCGCATCAGGTCGTCCGGTCCCGTCGGTCGTCGGCGAGCGCCGTGGCGATCCGGTGGGTCGCGGCGCGGAGCTCGTCCGGGTCGTGCTCGCTGCTGACCGTCAGGCGCAGCCGACAGGTGCCGGGGGCGACCGTCGGCGGCCGGATCCCCTGCAGGTAGACCCCGTCCCGGAGCAGCGACTCGGTGATCGCCATCGTGGCGTCGGCCGGGCCGACGACCACGGGCACGATCGGCGCGGCCGGGTCCATCCGCGACGGGTCGATCCCGGGCGCCGCCAGGTCGACCCCGGCGTCGCGCAACCCGCGACGGACGATCTCGGCGTTCCTACGCACCCGGTCGACCCGGTCGGGCTCGCGGGCCAGGATCGCGAGCGCCGCCAGCGCCGCGCCGGCGGCGGCGGGGGCGGGGGCGGTGGAGAAGATCAACGGGCGGGCGCGGTTGACGAGCCAGTCGCGGACGTCGCGGTGCGCGGCGACGTACGCGCCGCTGGACCCGAGCGCCTTGCCGAGCGTGCCGACGATCGCGTCGACCTCGCCCTCCAGGCCGGCGGCCGCGACCGATCCGCGTCCGCCGGGGCCGACGCAGCCGGTGGCGTGCGCCTCGTCGACGACGAGTCGCGCCCCGTGGCGGCGGCACACCGCGACGAGCTCGGCCAGCGGCGCGACGTCGCCGTCCATCGAGAACACCCCGTCGGTCACGACGAGCGCCGGCGGACGCGACGTGCCGGAGCGCGCGGCGAGCTCGTGGTCGAGGTGCTCCCAGTCTCCGTGCCGGTAGATCACGCGCTCCGCCCCCGACAGGCGCACACCGTCGATGATCGACGCGTGGTTCAACGCGTCGCTGGCGACGACGCCCCCCCGCTCGGCCAGCGCGGTGACGACCCCGACGTTGGCGAGGTACCCCGCGCCGAACAGCAGCGCCGCGTCGGCGCCCTCGAGCGCCGCGAGCTCCCGCTCGAGCTCCAGGTGGATCGCGAGGGTGCCCGCGACGAGCCGCGACGACCCCGACCCGCCCCCGTACGCGTGGGCCGCGTCGGCCGCCCCGGCCCGCACGTCGGGATGCCCCGCGAGCCCCAGGTAGTCGTTGCCGCACAGCAGCAACACCTCACGACCGTCGACGGTCGCCCGCGGACCGGTCGGCCCGTCGACGGTCCGCAACGTCCGCAGCAACCCGTCGGCGGCGCGGGCGTCGAGACGGGCCCGCAGTCGCGGGTCACCGTCGCCGGGCCGGCGCCCCTGCACGGAGCCGCCGCCCCCGAGGGCGCCGCCGCGGTCCGGGTCGCCGTCGCCGAGCACGCCGCCCCGGTCGGGGTCGCCGTCGCGGCGGGGCACGACGCCCGTCGGGACCGGGTCGATCGGCGTGGTGTCGGTCGCGGGCGTCAGACCGCGAGCCCGGGCGCGGACGGCGTCGGCTCGACCTCGCGCTCCGGCCACCGGTTCGGCGCGCCGTCGGGACGGACCGGCACGACCTTGTCCTTCTTCACGTACCGCAGCTGCGTGGAGGGGTCCCAGCGCCGCACCGTGATCCCGGCCGCGGCGGCCTGCTCCGGGTTGTCGAGGTACGTCTCCACGACGTCCGGGGTCTCGCCGTCCAGGCGGCCGGAGCGGTTGTCCGGTCGCGGGTTCGCGCCGTTGTCCTCGTGCCGAGCGATGTTGAGGCCCAGCTCCTCGAACATCTCGCGGTCCTCGGACGGGTCGGTGTTGAGCGTCGTGAGGAAGTTGCCCATCATCACGCCGTTGAGGCCGGCCTTCACCGCCATCTGCTGCCACTCCTTGAGGTTCTCGGAGCGGCCACCGCACAGGCGCAGCAGCGCCCCCGGCAGCACGAGGCGGAAGATCGCGACCCACTTGATCGCGTCCCACGGATCCATGTGGTCGCGATCGCCGAACTTCGTGCCCGGACGCGGGTTCAGCAGGTTGATCGGGACCGACGTCGGATCGATCTCGGCGAGCTCGAACGCCATCTCGACCCGCTGCTCCTCGGACTCCCCGAGGTTGAGGATCCCCCCGACGCACGTCTCCAGCCCCGCCTCGCGGACCGCGTCCACGGTCCGCAACCGGCCCTCGTAGCGGACGGTCGTCGAGACCTCCGGGTAGTACGACCGGGCGGTCTCGACGTTGTGGTGCACGCGGTTGATCCCCGCGTCCTTGAGCTGCCGCGCCCGCTTGGGGTTGAGGTGCCCCACCGACGCGCAGCGCTTGAGGTTCGTGTGCTCCGTCACGAGTCGCGCGCCCTCGAGGAGCTTCTCGAAGTCGCGGTTCGACAGGCCCTGGCCCTGCGTCACCATGCAGAACCGGTGCGCCCCGGCCGCCTCGGCCGCCCGGGCGTGCTCGAGCATCTGCTCCGGCTCCATCATCGCGTGCATCGGCGTCTCCGCCTCCGCGAACCGCGACTGCGCGCAGAATCCGCAGTCCTCCGCGCACCCGCCCGACTTCGCGTTGACGAGCGAGCACATGTCGGTCGAGTCGCCGAACCGCTCCTGCCGGGCGTGCCACGCCCGCTCCACGAGCGCGAGGATGTCCTCGCGATCGGTCAACCGCCCCAGCTCGAGGGCTTCCTCACGGGTGATCAGGGACGCCATCGGGACTCCAGCCTCTCTCGTACGGCCGGCCGGGGGGTGAGGACGGTGTCCACATCCGGCCGGTCGGACGGCCGATGTTATCCGGCCGGCCCGTCGTCGAGCGTGGCACGGGGCCGACGAACCGGCCGACCGGGCGCTTGGCGGCCGACGGACGACCGGCGAGCGGCGACCGGCGACCGGCGGACGGCCTCGTGGCGCGTGACGCCCGCGACGGGGGCGACCGGCGACCGGCGACCGACGGCGGGGCTACGCTCCGTCGTGGTGTCGGCGGTCGACACCCCTCGTCCGCCCCGTCCGGGAGTCACGATGCGCCACGACCCGATGAACGCGAGCTCCGACGGCTGGGCCCCGCCGCGGACCGCCGTCCGCAACGCCGGCCGCGGCCCGTCCCGTCCCCGTCGCGCCGACGACCGCCTGGACGTCGCGGCGACGGTCGAGGACGCGCTGCGGCTCGCGCGCGAGGTGCGGGACGCGGCCCGTACCCGGCCGATCGTGTGCCTGTCGACCCGGGCCGGCGAGGACCGCCCCGCGCTCGATCCGCGCGACGTCCGCGAGATCGCCGGCCGTGACGTCCTCCTGCGGGCGGTCCGGACCGGGCCCGCGAGTCGGGCGCTGGCGGAGGAGCTGCCGCCCCGGCTCGGGGTGTTCGGCGGCGCCGCCCGCGTGTGGTGGCCCGGCGTCGACGACGACGCCGATCCCCGTGCCCATCCGCTCGTCATGGACCGCACCGGTCGCTACGGGCGGCGCTCGCTCGAGATCCTCGCGACCGGGATCCGGCAGGGTCCGCCGACGGTGGGGCGCGACGACGGTCGTCGCCGCGAGCGGGACGAGCGGCCGCACGACCGCGAGCCCACGACGCCGGCCCGGCTCGTGGCGTTGCCCGGGGGCGGCGCCGGCGCCGGGGACGGGAGCCCGGATCCCGGGCGGGGGCGCGGACGGGACGACGGGCGCGGGACGGACGACGGCGCGCTGCGGCGCGAGCGCGACGAGGCGCGGGCCGAGGTCCGCCGCCTGCGGGAGCGGCTGGCCGCGGTGCGGCTCGACGCGATGCAGGACGCGCCGGCCGGGTCGCCGGCGTCGACCACCGGTCCTCGTGGCCCCCGACCGGCGACCGACGCCCAGGTCGCCCGGCTCGACGTGCCCGCCGCGGTGCTGCGCGAGCCGGAGCGGGTCGTCCACCTGGAGATCGTCGCCGCGTGGCTCGCGCGCGACCAGGCCGACGGCCGGCGGGGATGGCCGATGGGGGCGCTGGCGATCGGGCGGGCGTTCGTGCCGACGCTCGAGCGCGTGACGGCCCCGGACGAGCGGCGGGCGGTGACGGTCGTCGCCGCGCGCGTCGCGTCCGGCCGCCCCGGCGAGGTCGACGACGTGGACCTGCGGGCCGACGTCGACGCGGCCGGGCAGCACGAGTCGCGAGACGACGGCGCCGCCGCGTGGTCGTGCCGGGTGCCCGGGCTGTCGCCGCCGCGACGGTTGCGGTGGTGGACCCGCGAGGACGGCGCGGTGGAGCTCCGCGACGTCGTCCGCGTCGACGAGGGCTGACCGCGTGCGGGGCCGTCCGTCCGTTCCTCATGGGGCGTTCAGCCTCATCTGCTGAGGTGTGCGGATGGCCTCGGTCGGCACGGTCTCAGCAGCGTCGGTCGACGACGTCGCCGCGTTGGCGGGACGGCTGCGCGAGGCCATCGGCCGTGGCGTCCGCGTGGCGGACCCGATCCTCGACGTCGTCATCGCGACGACGCTCGCCGGCGGGCACCTGCTGCTCGAGGACCATCCGGGCGTCGGCAAGACCCGCCTGGCGCGCGCGCTGGCCCGCAGCATCGGCGGGAGCTTCGCGCGGGTGCAGGCCACCGTCGACCTGTTGCCCAGCGACGTCGTCGGCGCGAGCGTGTGGCTCGCCGACCGGGGCGCGTTCGAGTTCCGGCCCGGGCCGGTGTTCGCCAACGTCCTGCTCGTCGACGAGATCAACCGGGCGACGCCGAAGACGCAGTCCGGGCTGCTCGAGGCGATGCAGGAGCGGCAGGTCACCGTCGACGGGGTCGGGCACCCGATCCCGCCGCCGTTCGTCGTCGTCGCGACGCAGAACCCGACCGCCGGCCACGACGGCACCCACCCGTTGCCGCCGGCCCAGCTCGACCGGTTCCTCGCCCGGGTGTCGCTCGGCTACCCCGACGAGGACGCCGAGGTCGCGCTGCTGCGCGAGCCGCCGCAGGAGCCGGATCTCGTCGCGGTGGCGAGCCCCGACGCGGTCGAGGAGGCCCGGGCGACCGTCGCGCGGGTCCACGCCGGCGACCGGTTGCTGCGCTACGTCGTGGCCCTCCTGCGGGCGACGCGGGACGACCCCCGGATCCTCGTCGGCGCCAGCCCCCGGGCCGGGCTGCTGCTCAGCGGCGCGGCGCGCGCGCTCGCGGCGATCGCCGGTCGCGAGTTCGTGCTCCCCGACGACGTCCAGCGGCTGGCGCCGCACGTGCTCCCGCACCGCCTGCAGACCGTCGACGCCGACCCCGGCACCGCGATCGCGGTCGTCGCCGACGCCCTGGACCGAACGCCGGCCCGCTGATGCGCCGACGCCGGTCGTGGCGGTCGCGGGCGACGTCCCGCCCGGCGGTCGGCGCCGCGTTGCTGCTCGGCGTCGGCTGGGCGTCGCTCGTCGTCGCGGGCATCTGGGGGTCGGCGGCGATCCTGGCGTTCGGGGCGACCCTGGTCGCGGGCCTGCTCGCGGCCCGCATCGGCGTCGGCCGGGCGGCCCGGCGCTGGCGCCCGACGCGTCACGTGGGACCGGTGGAGGTCCACGAGGACCGGCCGGTCCGGGTCCGCATCGACCTCGGCGGAGGCGCGGTCGGACGGTTCGTGCACGCGGATGCGCTCGGCCCGGACGGGCGGTGGCACCGCCTCGGCGGCGACGACGTGCTGTCGTGGCGGATCGGCCACCGTGGGGCGTTCGTGCTCGAGCCGACGCCGGTGCGGTTGCGTGACGCGTACGGCCTCGTCAGCCGGATCGTCCACGTCGGCGACCCGGTGTCGATCGTCGTGCTGCCGGAGGTTCCGGACGCGGTCGCGACCGACGGGCGGTTCGGGGGCGAGGAGGACGAGCCCGACGAGCTGCGGCCGCTCGTCCCGGGCACGCCGCTGTCGCGGGTGCACTGGAGGACGTCGGCCCGCCGGGGCGAGCTCATCGAGCAACGGTTCGCGGCGGTCCCGGCGGCGATGCCGGTGGTGGCGCTCGACACCACCGCGGCGGACGACGCGTCGATCGACGTGGCGGTGCGCGAGGTCGCGGGGCTCCTCGCCCGACACCTCGACCGGGGAGGTAGCCGCCTGGTGCTGCCGGGCGCGCCGGCCCGGGTCGTCGCGGACCGGACGGGCCTCGCCGATGCGCTGCGGCGGTTGGCGGTGGTCGGCTCCGTCGACCACGCTCCGGCGGTCGTCGGACCGGTGGTGCGGGTGCAGGCGGCGCGTCCGGGGCGGCCCGCGCCGGCGCGGGCGCCGCTGCCGTGGGGGGTGCGGCCGGCATGACGCGGGCGCCGGTCGCCTGGGCGCTCGCCCTCGCGTTCGTGCTCGTCGCCGCGGGCTGGTGGCCGCTCGCCGGCGCGTCGGTCCTGTGGGCGACGCCGGCGGTGGCGGTCGCCGTGGTGGTGGCGCTCCGCCGGTGGCCGGCGCGTCGGGCGGTCGCGCTCGCGGCGGCCTGGCCGGCGGTCGCGTGCGCCCTGGCGGAGGCGCCGTGGGCGGCGCTGCGCCCCGGCGGCTGGGACGACCGGTTGTGGCCGGGACTACAGGACGGAGCGACGTCGCTCGAACGGCTCGCCCAGGGCGGTCCGGCGAACGATCCCTGGACGGCGGCGGTGCTCACCGCGGTCGTCGGGTCGGCGTGGATCGTCGCGGCGACGGTCGCGGTCCGCGCACCGTGCGGCCGGTCGATCGCCGCGACGCTCGTCGTGCTGCCGTGGACGATCGCGCTCGGCCTGCGCGAGGGCGACGTCGCCCCGTGGCAGGGCGCGCTCGTCGCGGCCGTCGTGCTGGCGTGGCTCGCGTCGCGCGCGCCTGGTCCGCCCGGACGACGACCGGTCGGCGCGACGCCGGCCCGCGCCCCCGCCCGCGGTCGGGTCCTGGCCCCGGGGCTCGTCGTCGCGCTGCTGCTCGCCGCCGGCGTGGCGGTCGTGGCGCAGGCCGCGGCGCCCCGGGATCGCTGGCTGGCGATCGGCGCGCTGCTGGAGCGCGAGGCCCCGGTCCGTCGACTCGACCCCGAGCCGTCCTACGGGCCGCTGCAGGGTCGGCGAACCGGGTCGGTGATGTTCACGGTCCGCGCCGATCGCCCGGCGCTGTGGCGGATGCAGGTGCTGGAGCGGGTGAACAGCCGGGGGTGGGGCCTGTCGCAGATCCCCGACGCGCTGCGTCCGTCCGAGCCGGCGGGCGTGCGCGAGGAGATCGACGTCGAGGTCGACCGCTCGCGCGACCAGCTGCTGCTCGGTGCCGGTCGGATCACGGGGGTCGACGTCGGTGGCCGCGTCCCCGAGCCCGACGACGGCGTCTCGCAGGGCGTCCCGACCGTCGGTGAGGGACGACGGTTGCTCGAGGCGCCGTCCACCGGCACGACGTACCGCGTCCGGTCGCGGGTGGTCCGCCCGTCGGTCGACCGGCTCGAGGTCGCCCCGGACCCGTCCGACGAGCTGCGCCGGTGGACGGGCGTGACGTCCTGGCTCGGGCGGCGCTGGGTCCGGCCGGGCACGACGATCGCCGATCCGCGGCCCGACCCCTCCGACGGCGGCGGTCGGCCCACCGGTCCCGCGACGCGGTCGGACGACGCGACCTCGCGCCCCCCGGCGCCCGCGACGCGGCCCGACCCGTCCGAGGTCGCGTCCGGGTCCGCCGACGACCGTGGCGACGGGCGCTACGGCCGCTGGGTCCGACCCGAGCCGCCCCGGTCCCCGCTGTTCGGGGAGGACCCGGACCCGGCGTACGAGCAGGCGCTGGGGTGGGGCCGGACCGGCGAGGTCCTGGCGCTGGCGCGGCGCGTCACCGCCGGGTCGCGCAACCAGCTCGAGGCGGTGCGGAAGGTCCACCGGTTCCTGCTGGAGGGGGACCGGTTCCGCTACGACACCGACCTGCCCGAGGCCGGCCGCAACCCGCTGGCGGAGTTCCTGCTCGACGACCGCGTCGGGTACTGCCAGCACTTCGCGGGTGGGGCGGCGCTCATGCTGCGGCTCGTCGGCGTGCCGACGCGGGTGGTGTCGGGCTATGCGACCGGCACCGAGGTCAGCGACGGCGTGTACGAGGTGCGCGACACCGACGCGCACCAGTGGATCGAGGTGTACTTCGTCGGGATCGGGTGGGTGCCGTTCGATCCGACGCCGGCGGCCGACGCCGTCGTCGACGACGAGGTCGACCCGTTGCGCGCCGCGTCGGCGGCGGCGCGCGACGACGGGGACGGCGGGCCGCTGCCGCTCGTCGCGATCGTCACCGCCGTCGGCCTCGTCGGGGTCGGCGTGCGACGCGTGCGCGGTGGCCGGGGCGGCGACGCCGACGCGCACCGGACGGACCCCGTGACCCTGCTCGCCCGTCGCGCCGGCGTCGCCGTCGGCCCCGGCACGACCCACGACGCGATCGCCGATCGCCTGCGGGCGACCGTCGGCCCGCGCACGGCCGCGCTCGCGCGGACCGCCGGTCGTGCCGCGTTCGCCCCGGAGGGCGCCGCACCGGCCGACGCGCGCCCCTCGATCGTCCGGGTCGCCCGCGCGGTCCGCGCCGACGTCGGCGCGGTGGGTGCGGTGCGGCTGCTCGTGACCGGTCGGGTCGGGCCGGCTACGCGGTGACGACGCGGCCGCGATCGTCGACGCGCAGGCAGATGCGACCCTCGAGCAGATCGATGACCTGGTCGCCGACGACGGTGCGCCGCCACCCGTTGAGGGTGCGGATGTCGCGGTCGTCGCGGCCGTCGCGCCACGACGTGACGATCCGCTGCAGGTCGGCGCGGGTGGCGAGCAGCTCGTAGGCGAGCTCGGCCTGCTCGGCCCGGGTGCGGACGAACGTCTCGGTCAGGGTCACGAGCGCCGGATCGGCCGGGTCGGTGCGCGGCGGACGCTTGCGCACGACGGGGATCGGCTCCCCGCCGCGACCGCGCTCGATCGCCTGCAGCAGCTGCTCGCCGCGGCGGTGCAGCGTCGCCTCGGACAGGCCGCGGATCTGCTTCAGCCGCTCCCGGTCGCGGGGGCGACGCTTGGCGAGCTCGACGAGCGTCTGGTCCTGCAGCACCGTCGACGGCGGCCGGTCGACCTGCTCGGCGGTCGCCTCGCGCCAGCGCAGCAGCTCCAGGGCGACCGCCCGCTGGTCCGGGTCGAGCGCGTCGATCTTCGGCAGCCGCGGGAAGAGGACCTCGGGGTCGCGGCTGTCGTGGACGTCCTCCAGCGGCCGGCACTCCTCGAGCGCCCAGTCGAGCCGCCCCAGCTCGACGAGCCGGTTCTGCAGCGCCACCGACAGCTGCAGGATGTGCTGGACGTCCTCGGCGGCGTAGCGGCGCTGCTCCTCGCTCAGGGGGCGCTGCTCCCAGCGGGTGAAGCTCGCGGACTTCTGGAGCTTGACCCGCAGCACCTCGCGGAGCAGGGCGTCGTAGCCCATCTGCGCCCGCAGGCCGGCGAACCCGGCCGCGACCTGGGTGTCGAAGACGTTGCGGACCTCGGTGCCCCACGTCCGCTTGAGCAACGCGACGTCCTGCCGGGCGGCGTGGAGGACGATCTCGATGTCGGGATCGGCGAGGACCTCGGCGAGCGGCGTGGGGTCGAACTCGTCGACGAGCGGGTCGAGCAGCTCGATCCGGACCCCGGACGCCGGTCGGCCCCGGGCGTCGAGCCGGTCGACCGCGACCTGCGCCAGGCACAGCAGTGGCCGGTAGCGGCCCTCGCCGACGAACTCGGTGTCGATGCCGAGCCGTCCGGATGCGCGCGCGGCGGTGGCGAGCTCTTGAACGGTCCGATCGACGTTGGTCACGACGGACGGAGCCTAACGGTCACCGTCCGAGCGCCCGGCCGAGGTCGCTCTCGGGCAACACGGGCAGGTGCAGGCGCGACCCGCCCAGGTCGACGGTGTTGAGCGCCGGCAGGCTCGGCAGCGACCCGAGCGACGGGCCGACGAGGTGCAGCGCGATCCGGTGCCCGCGCTTGAACCGGTTGCCGATCGGCCACAGCTCGACGTGGTACCGCCGCGCCTGGCCGATCGCGGCCGGACGGGCGTGGGTCAGGTCGTTGTACGGCTGGACGATCCGGCCGGTCTCCGGGTCCTTCAGCGACTCGTCCGTGACGACGTCGGGGAACGCGGTCGACAGCCTGCCCGTCGCGACCGGACGGGCGTTGCCGTCGGGGCCGACGTCCGACACGACGACCCACAGCGGGACCGTCGGCGCGGTGCTCGACAGGACGAGCTCGACGCTGCCGGGACCGACCGACACGACGTCCTCGCGCAGCGGCGGGGTGACGTACGACAGGCCGAGCGGCTCGGCGAGCGTCATGTCGGTGAGGATCGGTAGGAACCGCGTCAGCTCGTTGAGCCCGGCGGCCCCGACGAGCGCGGTCGTCGGGACGTCGGTGGCGGTGATGAGCGACGGCAGCGACAGGTAGGACTGCAGGCCGGCCTGGCGGGCACGACCCGGCGTGAGCGTGCCGTCGTTGAGCGACCGGCCGCGGCCGCTGCGGGTCGCGTCGAGCGCCAGGGTCTCCCAGCGCGTGCCCGGCACCGGCCAGTCGTCGGCGTCGCGGCGGACGAACGCGCCGTCGAGGTAGGTCTCGCGTCCGCCGTCGGCGACCCAGAGCTTGACCCGCGGCTCGCGGTCGGCGCCGTTGTCGTCGCCGACGAGGTGGTGGCGCCACCAGGCCCGCACCTCGTCCGCGCCGCCGTCGGTGCCCTTCGGCGCGCCGTCGTGCGCGCCGACGACGAGCAGCCGCGACCCGTGCTCGCGCAGCGCCTGGAACCCCTGGAACGCCCCGCGGGACTCGACGTCGAACCACCCGTTGACGACGAGGGTGGGGAAGTCGTTGACGTTGCCCCGCATCCCACGCTCGCGCCACCAGGTGTCGAGCGTGGGGTGGAGCAGCTCGCTGAGCCCGGAGTCGGCGAGGCCGAGGACGGTGTCGAGCGCCGACAGCGGGTTGCGGAAGAGGCGCTCGGGCCCCTGGGCGAGCGCGGGCGCGCCGATCATCGCCAGCACGCCGACGCCCGGCACGATGTTGTTCACCCCGCCGGGGACGAGGAGGTCGCGGTAGAGCTCGTGGGTGCCGGACTTCAGCACCGCCGCCTCGACGCACGGCAGCTCGTGGTGCAGGGAGTTGTAGATCGTGATCGCGCTGGCGGAGAACCCGTTGAGGCCCAGGCGCCCGTCGCTCCACGGCCGGTCGCACGCCCACCGCAGCGTCTCGGCGACGTCCTTCTGCGTGCGCGGCCCGAGCGCGTCGAACCGGCCGTCGCTGTCGCCGGTGCCGCGGATCTCGACGGTCAGGCGGTTGACGCCGGGCACGTCGGGGATCCCGGCGCCGCCCTTGCCGTACGGGGTGAACTCGACGATCGTCGGTCGCGGCGCGAGCGGCGCCTCGCCGGTGACGGTCGTCCGCAGCGACACGCCGTCCGACGCGACGAACCGCTCGACGCGGGACTCGGTCGCGCCGTGGGCGGGCGCGGCGAGCAGGCCGATCGTGAGCGCGGTGACGGCCGACGCGGCGAGTCGGGCGACCCACCGTCGCGGGCCGGGGCGCGATGGCCGGTGGTGCGCACGACGGGCGACATCGGAGAACATCGCTGTTCACCGTAATGGGTGGGAAGGTCGGCGCGCAAGCGCGCGACCGCGACGCGGTCAGGCGGCGGCGTCGCGGCGGTCGGCGATCTCGGTCGCCTGCTCCGTGCTGAGGGCGCCGTCGGCGACCGCCCGACGGAGGACGTCGGGCGACGCCTCGTCCGGCCACACGCCGTAGCGGGTCATGAACGCCCGCGAGTCGACCTCGACGTGGCGGTCCTTCTCGCCCCCCTGGCCGATCCGGTAGAGCTTGTTCGACACCCAGACGCCGGCGCCGCCGCCGAGCATGATCGCCGCCCCGTCCAGGCCGATGATGTTCGGGCTGATGATGATCATCACCGGCGCGGTGGCGATGAGGAGGACCGGGATCCAGAACCGCGCGAGGTTCGCGGGCGTGAGCGGTGGGACGCGGGCCAGCATCGTGCCTCAAGTGTCGCACCGACGCTGATTCGGCGGGGTGCAGTAGCGCACGCTACGGCGCTCGGGCGCGGCGTGGTCCCGGCCCGGGCCGTTCCGAGGAACGTGGGTGTTCATCGAGCGGGATCGGTGTTACCGTCCTGTGACGCGGCCCCGCGGAGGAGCGGTCGCGGGGGAGGAGTAGACGTGCGGGTTCCAGGTGCATTCCGGGTCGCGGCGCTGGCCGTCGCCGTCACCGTGGCGGTGGTACCGGCGTCCACGTCCGCGGCGTCCGAGCCACCCGCGCCGATCTCGGTCGCGCCGGGCGCGGTACGGCAGGCCGAGGGCCACGCCGTCCAGTCGCTGACGTTCCAGGTGCGGTCCGGCGCCCGCGACGAGCGGGTCTGTCGGATCGAGGCCGAGTTGTCCCGCCCCGCCGGCGCCACCGCGTCGCGGCCCGTCCCGGCGCTCATGACGACGAACGGGTTCGGCGGGTCGGTCGCCGGCCAGCGGAAGTGGGCGGCGGCGATGGCCCGCCGCGGCTACGCGGTCATGAACTACTCCGGCCTGGGGTGGGGCGGGTCGGGCTGCAAGATCTCGCTGGACGACCCCGACACCGACGGTCGCGCGGCCCGCCAGCTCGTGAGCTACCTCGGCGGCGCCCCGACGCCCGGGGGCGAGCGGGTCGACTGGATCCGACGTGACGCCCGCGGTCACGACGGCGCCGCGTACGACCACGACCCGCGGATCGGCCTGTTCGGCGGGTCCTACGGCGGCGGGTTCCAGTTCGCGACCGTCAAGGACGACCCCCGCGTCGACACGATCGTCCCGCTCATCACCTGGCACGACCTGCGCTACTCGCTGTCGCCGGACAACGCCGACCTCGGCGACGGCGCGACCCCGCGCACCGCCGGGTCGCTCAAGACCATCTGGGGGGTCGGGTTCTTCTCGCTCGGGCTCGTCAACGGCGTGCAGGGCCTGCCGGTCGACGCGCTGCAGCGCACGCTCGCCTGCCCCGGGTTCACCGAGCAGATCTGCCTGGGCGCGATCCCGAGCGTCGCCACCGGGGGCGCGAGCGACGGCCTGTCGCAGGTGCTCGAGCACGCGTCGGTGGCGTCGTACATCGACCGCATCCGCATCCCGACGCTCCTCGCGCAGGGCCAGAAGGACTCGCTGTTCAACCTCAACGAGTCGCTGGCGACGTACCGCGCGCTCAAGCGGCAGGGCACCCCGGTCAAGCTCATCTGGCACCACTGGGGCCACAGCGGCGCGAAGGCGCTGCCGGGCGAGTGGGACGAGACGTACCGGACGACGACCTACGAGGGCGCCGCGTTCCTCGAGTGGTTCGACCACTACCTCAAGGACGACCCGAAGGCCCCGTCGCTCGACTTCACGTACCAGCGGCCGTGGGCCCCGTACGAGGGCGACGCGTCCCCGTCGTACGCGCGGGCCGAGGCGTACCCGGCGAGCGACCGCACCGACGAGCTGCGCCTGTCGGCCGACGGCACGCTGCGCACCGACGGCGCGGTCGTCCCGGGCGCCCCGACGCTCCTCACGACGCTGCTGGGGATCCCGACGGGGCTCACGACGTTCGACCTGTCGCAGTTCGGCGGGGCCCCGGTGAACGTGCCCGGCACGTTCACGTCGTTCACGAGCGCCCCGCTCGCCGAGGACGTCGACGTCGTCGGGACGCCCAAGCTCCGGGTGCGACTGTCGCCCGGTCTGGCGGAGGCGACCGGTCCGCTGCTCGGCGACGAGGGGTCGCCCAAGGTCTACGTCCGGTTGGAGGACGTGTCGCCCGACGGGTCGGTGCTCCTGCCGGGGGAGCAGGTGTCGGCGGTGGGGGTCCCGGTCGACGGCCGCGAGATCGAGGTGACGCTGCCGGGCATCGTGCACCGGTTCGCGGCGGGCCACCGGTACCGCCTGACCGTCGCCGGCGGCGACCTGTCGTACCGCGGCAACGTGGTCCCGACCCCGGTCGGGGTCGTGGTGGACGCCGACCGGCCGCCGACGCTGCGCCTGCCGGTCGTGCCGCGCGACGAGCAGCGCCCGATCGTCCGGGCGTCCGTGCCCGCCACGGCGGGTCAGGCGTCGCGGCGGCGACCCAAGGTCTCGCGCGTGCGCCTGTCGCCACGCCGGGTCGCGTTGCGCACGTCGACCGCCGGTCGGGTGCGGGTGACGATCGCGCGCCGGGTCGTGCGCCGCGTGCGGTCGTCGGCCGGTCGGGTGCGGACGACCCGTCGCTGGCGCACCGTGCGCCGCCTGACCCTGCGGGCGTCGAAGCCCCGCACCGTACGTCGCCGCATCGCCCGCCTGCCCGCGGGCCGCTACCGCGTCACCACCCGCCTGACGGCGAAGGACGGCGCCCGCTCCCGCACCCGCCACGCGATCCGGCGGGTGGGGCGGCGGTAGGGGATCGTCAGGTGAGCGGACCGTCGACGGGGTCCCACCGCGTCGGCCCCCGGCCGACGAGCACCGCCGGGTCGAACGCGGCGACGAGCTCGGCGGGCGTCGGGCGCGATCCGGGCGGCACGATGCCGAGGCTCGCGGCGAGCGCCCCGCGCACCGTCGCGGCGTCCTCGCCCAGGGCGGCGCGGTCGGCGAGGGTCACGGCGCCGTCGCGCTTGGCCAGGCGCCGACCGTCCGGTCCCAGCACCAGCGGGACGTGGGCGTACGACGGGACCGGCAGGCCGAGCGTCGCCGCCAGCCAGGCCTGCCGCGGCGCGGAGGACGCCAGGTCGTCACCGCGGACGACCTCGTCGATCCGCTGCCGGCCGTCGTCGACGACGACCGCCAGGTTGTAGGCGACGGTTCCGTCGCCGCGGCGGACGACGAAGTCGTCGACCGTGCCGGCGATCGGCCCGCGCCAGCGGTCCTCGACGGTGACGCGGGCCGCGTCGGCGCGCACCCGTAGCGCGGGCGGGCGATCGGCGTCGGCGGCGCGCCGCGCCCGACCGGCCGCGTCCAGGTGGGCGCACGTGCCGGGGTAGGCGCCCTCGGGCAGGTCGCCGTGGGGGGCGCGGGCGGCGTCTCGGATCTCGGCCCGGGTGCACCAGCACGGGTACAGCAGCCCCGCGCGGTCCAGCCGGTCGATCGCGTCGTCGTACGCGGCAGCGCGGTCGGACTGGCGCACCGGCTCGCCGTCCCAGTCCACCCCGATCGCCCGCAGGTCGCGCAGCTGCGCCGCCTCGTGCTCGGGACGGCTGCGGTCGCGGTCCAGGTCCTCGATCCGCAGGAGGAACGTGCCGCCCGCGCGCCGGATCGACAGCCACGCGACGAGCGCGGTGCGCAGGTTGCCCAGGTGCAGCGTGCCGGTCGGGCTGGGCGCGAACCGGCCGACGGGCGCGGTCGGCATGGGCCGGACGATAGGCCGTCGGTCCGCCGACCGGTCGGCCCCGGCGCGGGCGTCGTGCGTATGCTCGCCCGGATGGCGGCCTCGAGGAGCACCAAGCAGCGCAGCACCACCGGCAGCGGGCACTGGGCGGGCACCGCCCGCGTGGTGCGGGCCGGCGGGACGTCCGGTGCGACCGCCGGGACGAAGGCCCGTTCCGGTGCCGCGTCCACCGGTGGTATGGCGAAGGGCGCCCGACGGACCCGCGCCGCGGGCCCGGGCGCCGCCGCGTCGGCGGGCACCGCACCGTCGAAGAGCGGCGCCGGCCGTCCACGCCGTCGCCGTGACGAGGACGAGGCGACCGACGAGTCCACGACCGCGGACCGGGGCCCGAAGGAGTGCTCGCCCTGCCGTGGCAAGGGCCGGTTGCAGTCCAACGCCGGGGGCGAGCCGCACGAGGTGGTGTGCGCCTGGTGCGACGGGACGGGGGTCGAGATCCCGGGCCGTGACGCCCAGGAGCATCCGGCCGAGCGGCCCGACCCCAAGCCCGACGCGGGCGACGACGCCTGATCGGCGCGCAGGGCGCTAGGTCGTCCTCCGAGTCCAGGCGGCCCAGGGCCTGCCGGCCGGCTCCTACCGCACGAGCACGGCCGACGTCCCGACGGGCGTGTCGCGCGGTGCGTCGTCGCCGGACCCGTCCCCGGGCGCGCCGTCCTCGCCGCCGGGATCGGGCGACATGTCGGGCATGTCGTGGGGGCCCAGGTCCTCGCCCGCGGGCCGGTCGGCGCGGTCGGCGATGACGAGCTTGGCGAGCACCTCGTCGGAGTCGCGGGTCCGCAGCTCGAACCGGCCGGTCCGGGTCGCGGGGAACCGCAGCACCATGCGCCGTCCGGCGGGCAGGTACTGCTCGAACCCCAGGTCGAGGGCGCGGACCCAGTCGCCGTCCTTGAGCTCGATCGTCATGACGAGCGTGTCGCCGACCTCGGCGCGCACGGCCTTCTCGCGCGGTGCGGTGAACGCCACGGGCCGGCCGACGACCGGCGCCGGACCGGTGGTCGTGGTCGTCGTCGGGGCCCGGCGGGTGAGGTTGCGCTCCTCCGTCGGGACGAGCGATCCCAGGATCGTGAGCGTGCCGATGACGATCACGGCGATGAGGGCGATGCGCATCCCGGACATCCACCGTCATTGTGGCGGATCGGCGGTCGCGGCGGTGAGGCGCCGTCGGTGGCCCGACCGGCACGTGACGCCCCGCGTACGGGGTACGGTCGTGTCATGGTGCGCCGGTCAGGACGGACGCGTCGACGGGCGAGGGGACGGGCCCGGTGGATCACCGCCGCCGTCGCGGTCGCCGCGGGCCTGACGACGGCGGCCCCGGCCACCGGGGCGGTGCGGATCGGCGCGGAGATGAACGCGCCGGTCGACACCGCCGGCGCCGAGGGGTGCGAGGCGCTGGTGCTCCCGCCGCTGCGTCCCACGTACGGCGTGCCGCCGTCGTGCACGCTGATGAGCCCCGGATGGCCGGGCGGCCCGTCGTGGCAGGCCCCGCGCGGCCGGTGGGTCGTCGTCACCGCCCGGGTGCGGACGGGCCCGCGCACCGGGCCGATGGTCTTCACCGTCGTGCGGGCGTTGCGCTCGCAGGCCGGTGGGGGCGCCGGCGCGGCCGGGGCGATCTGCTGCACCGCCCCGGTGGAGAGCCAGGCGTTCACCCCGGCGCCGAGCACGGTGACGACGGTGCCGGTGCGACTGCCGGTGGTCAACGTGGTGGAGCGGATCGACGGCGAGCCGGTCGAGGTCGTCGACTACCTGGGGATCAGCCCGCTGACGCTCGGCAGCACGTTGCCGCTGCACGCCGGGTCGGGTGGGGCGGGCACGACGTCGTTCGCGCCCGCGATGCGCGCGGGCGGCCAGCAGGTGATGGGTCCGACGCTGGCGGGCTTCCCGGTGATCGACGCCGTGCTGGAGCCGGACGCGGACGGCGACGGGTTCGGTGACGAGACCCAGGACGCGTGCCCGGGCGACGCGACCCGGCGCGCGGCGCCCGCCGGGGCTCGCGCCGTGGGGCCGCCGCGGGTGGCGTCGCCCCGTCAGGCGTGCGCGCCGGTCGGTGGTGGCGGTGGGACCGGTGGCGCGGCGGGGCCCGGGGGCGGGGGAGGATCGACTTCGGACGTCCCGCGCCCGCTGCCCGTCGTCAAGCTCGGAGCGCCCCGCCAGACGGTCGCCCAGGTGCGCCGTCGCGGGGTCCTGCGGGTGACGTGCGCATCGACGCCGGTCGGCCGCTGCTCGGCGCGCGCCACCGTCACGCGGGCGCAGGCCCGACGGCTGCGGCTGCGCGTGCGGGGCGAGCGCAGGACGGTGCAGGTGGGCAGGGGCTCGGTGCGCACGACGCGCGCCGGGTCCGGGCGCACGATCAAGGTGCGCCTGAAGCAGTCCGCCCGCCGGGCGATCGGCCGCTCCCGTCGCACCGTCCGGGTGCGCGTGCGGGTGACGGTCGGCGCCCCCGGCCACCGGTCCCGGGTCGTGACCCGCACGGTGCGCGTGCGGCGCTGATCGGGCGCCAGGTAGGGCGAACCGGCCGTCGTGCCCGATGGCCCGTCGCGCGTGGCCGGTCAGGCCGGCCGCACGCCGTGCGAGTTCGGGATCGGCGTCGTCCGGATGCCGACGGCGCGCGCGACGGCGTGGAGGTCGCCGTCGCCCTCGATGCGCTCCTCGTCGGCGCGGCTCTGCACCAGCATCTCGTCGGCGGTCAGCGGAAGGCCGGAGATCGTGCCGCGGAACGTCGCGAAGCGGTTCTCGGGCTCCGGCTCGACGATGAGCTGGTCCCCGACGTCGGTGATCTTCACGCGGCGCGTGCCCCAGCGGCGTCGGACGGCGGCGGGCACCGAGACCTGGCCGCCGGAGGTGATCCTCACGTGATGGATCTCCTCATGTACGACCGCCATCCGCACGTTGTCGATGGCCGTTCCGGCTGTGACCACCGACCCGCATCCGCGCGGCGCGGCGGTCCGGCCACGCCTCGAACGCCCGTCCGACGCGTCGCGGCGTGCTGCTGCCGGCGCTCGCCGGCGTCGCCCTCGACGTCCTGCTCGGGGCGGTCGCGTCGTCGCCCGGCGGTGCGGTGGCGACGCGACCGCGCTGCGGCGGGAGGGGACGGGTCAGTTGGGCAGCGCCGCCGCCGGCGGGACGTTGCGGTACGTGCCGGGGACGAGCGCAGCGTTCTCGGGGACCGACACCCACGCGTTGTTGATGACGTCGACGTTGTGCTGCACCATCGGCGGTCGGTTCTGGAACAGGGCCGCAACGTCGTTGAGGAGGTTCGTCGCCAGTCCGGTGACGTTGCCGAGCAGCTGGTCGAGCACGCCGGCCGGAATGGTGATCGCGTCCTCGGTCCGCGTGGTCTTCGTCCAGGCGCCGCAGACGAGGGTGAGGAGCACGCAGTCGCGCTGGTACTGGTCCATCCCCAGCGGCGGGGTGTCGCCACCCTGACCCAGCAGCCCGAGGAGGGCCGTCGGGGTGAGGGCCTTGATGGTGTTGCCGACGATCGCGCAGCCGAGCTGCCTGCGCTTCGACGGGCTGGGCTTGTCGAAGTACCCGGGGGCGGGCGCACCGCTGGGTACGATCATCGTCTCGCGCTTGTAGAGGATGCCCACGACGACGTCGACGATGAGGAAGTCCAGGAGCTGGAGGACCGGATCGAGGACGGCGCCGAGGATCGGCGATCCGTCGACGACGCTGCAGAGCAGGTTGTCGGTCGAGCGCGTGATGCCGTCCATCAGCGGACCGAGCGCGCCGGAAAAGGCCCCGGACGACGGCTCGGCCGGGTACAGGCCGACCTCGCTCTTGGCGCCGTCGGTCCACACCGAGCCGTTGATCTGACCGGCGCCCTCCACCCGCACGACCTCGCGGCGGTCCTGCTGCCGACGGTGGTTGCCGTTGCAGCCGTGCTCCTCGCCGGCGGTGGCGCACTCGGCGCCGTTGAGCGCGTAGACGACGCTGTTGACCTGCCCTTCGATGATGAGGCCACCACGGTCGACCACGATCGCCTTCGCCGACACGGCGTTGACGCCGGTGCGGCTCGCCGGGATGCGGCAGTAGGCCTCGCCGTCGTTGCCGACCTGCTCGATGAAGAGGACCCGCTGCGCTCCGGCGGCTCCCACGAACTGGTTCCACGGCACGTCGCACTCGGGGATCGACGCGTTGGTCGGGCGCGTCGCGGAGCGCTGCTCGGTGTTGACCGACCAGCCGCCGGGGACGCTGTCGCGGTGGACGCCACCGGCCTTCGCGGTCGCGCGGTACGCGTCGATCGCGGGCGCCGGCGCCATCGTCATGCCGTTGAGGTTGGTGTACCGGTCGTTCGTGATGCCGAGCGGACCCAGGAGCGCGTTGAGGCCGGTCTCCTGACCGATCCCGTTGAGCCCGCTGAACACGCCTCCGAGGCAGAGGTTGAGGTCGAGCGTGTTGAGGTCGATCGGCGGACCCTGGAGATCGAGGATGTCGGACGTCGCCTCCTCCAGGCCGTTGAGGACGCCGCACCGGATGCCGACCTTCGCGTCCGCGTCCTCGACCAACTGGGAGCCGTTGGTGCCGAGCACCTTGCCGACGAGCCCGTCGAGCAGTAGATCGCTGTTCGTGATGTTCTGCACCAGCGCGCCGACCTGGTTGCCGAGGTCGGTCGAGAAGTTGCCGGTGCCGATGGCGTAGGCCTCGGGCGGGGAGAAGCGCGCGCCGTCCTGCTGGACCTTGGCCGCGACGGCGCGGGACTGCTGCATGCGGGTGCCGGAGCCGACGGGCTCCTCGGAGGGCGTCGACCGGACCTCGGCCTGCGAGCGGACCCACATCGTGTTCTGGTTGCCGATCCGACCGGTGATCACCGACTGGGCGTCGCCGGAGGGATCACGACGCCGGTACGCGTCCTCCCAACGCTGATCGACGGCGGTGCCGTCGTCGGCGGTCGGGCAGAGCTCGACCCGCCACACGGTGCGCCGGCCACCCTTCTCGACGTACTCGCTCAGCCCGTCGCCGGACGCCTTGAAGTGGCGCACGACCGCGGTGCGGATCGCCGTCTCCGCCGGGGTGCCGGCCTGGGGGTTCTCGCGCAGGTCCCCGGTGATGTCGGTGCAACGGATCGTGCCGTCGCCGCCGACCGGGAAGGGCGTCTCCCAGATCGCGGATCCGGCGTCGCCCGCCAGCGTGGAGGCGGTCGCGGTGAGCACGCCCTCGGCGAGCGTCTGCGCGGCGTCGGTGCCACGCTCGGCGCGGGCCGACGAGGTCTGCCGCTCGACGAGCAGCAGCGCGGCGAACCCGAGCGCCAGGGCGATGGTGAGCATCGTGATCACGGGGACCATGACCCAGCCGTCGTCCTGGCCGGCACGGTCGAGCGCCCGTCGGCCCGGGCCGGGGGCCGAGGCGCGCGTGGTTCGGGGGAAGCGGCGTGGCATGTCGGGGTACCTCATGCGGGAGACCGGTTGCGCAGCGACACGGCGCCCTGGAGCACCGTGCGCGCGTCGGCGTCGGAGGGACGGTCGGCGATGGACAGACGCAGGCCGATGCCGCGGACGTCGGCGGGCGACGGCAGGCACACCGCGTCGGCGGGGGCGGTGGGCTGGCACGCCGCGCCCCCGGTGTCGGCGTCGGTGACGTAGCTGAAGACGTTCGGGTCGCGGAGGCGGTCGTCGACGAGCAGCTCGTGGGTCCAGCCTCCACCGTCGGTCCCGCAGGCGGGAAGCGGGGTGGGCAGGCTCGAGCCGGTGGCGTGCCCGGCGTACAGGGAGCGGCCGTCCGCCGAGACGCAGTACCGGACCCACCCGGGCGCGCCCTGCGCGGAGTCCGGGAGGTAGGTGGCGGCGATGAGGTCGCGCCGCGAAACCGCGCCACCGCCGACGGTGACGATGGGGGACTCGGCCCCGGGCGCGCTGGGACGGGTCTGCCGCAGCTCGGCGACGAGGACGCGCAGCGTGGCGCGGCCGGTGTCCTGGGTGTCGGCCAGGTCGCGCGAGCTCTCGGCCGACCGGCTGAAGACGTCGGCGCTCTGCAGGATGGCGAACAGCACGACGGTGGCGATGCTCATCGTCACGAGCATCTCGACGAGCGTGAACCCGGCGTCGTCGCGGGCCCGGGGGCGATTCCGGCGGCGGCTCATGCGCCGGCCCCCGCTTCGAGGTGCCCGCCGCGACGTACCGCGGCGTCCTGCTTCAGCGTCTCGGTGCGGCCCGTGCGCGGGTCCTCCCACGAGACGCTGGCCTCGATGTGCGTCGTCGCCGCGACGCCTGCGGTGACGTCGACGAGCTCGTGCCGCACGTCGTCGGTCCGGCAGAGACCCAGGTCGGCGCCGGACGTCAGCACGCCGAGCAGGCCGTTCAGGGCGCTCGGCACGCTGCTGCCCAGCAGGCTCTGCAGCGACGACGGGCCGAGCAGGTCGCACAGCGGCGACACGAGTCCGAGACCGAGCCCGCCGATCACGCCTTCCAGGCACAGCTCGACGTTGACGAGCGGGCCGAGGAGCTGCAGGCGCACGGTGACGTCGTCGAAGTCGACCTCGGGATCGTCCGGATCGACCGGGGTCTGGTGGCCCAGGCCGAGCAGGCCGAGCCCGAGCGAGCAGTTGGTGGCCGGGACCTGGACCGGCGGCTGCGTGATGTCGCCGTCGTCGCTCGGACGGTCGCAGTCCAGCGGACCACGGATGACCGTGCCGCGAACGGTGTCCGACGTCGTGCACGCACGGTACGTGACGGTGTAGGCCGTCCCCGCGCGCGTGACCGTCCAGCGCGAGCTCTGGACCGCGTGCCCGGCGGGCTCGGCGACCGGGGCGATCTCGGTGCTGTCGCCCGAGAGGTCCGGGTCGATCGCGCGACGGAGGCGGGCGGGTGCGTCCGACGCCACGAGATCGTTGACGTCGCGGGTGTACCGCATGCCGGTCGCGCGCTCGATCACCTCGAGCGCGAGGGCGTTGCCCCGGTCCCGCTGGAGCGAGGAGCCGGTGGCCTGGGCCCCGCGGTCGAGCAGCGCGAAGGTCGCGAACGCCCCGACGATGAGGAGCATCGACGCGACGAGGACCTCGATGAGGGTGAACCCGCCCTCGTCGCCGACGCGGTGGCGGCGTGACACGGGAGCGTGGGCCTGCGGGGTCGCGGACGGCGCGCGACGGCCCCGGGTGCGACGACCGGACGGGTTGGCGTCCGTCGTCGGGCCCGGGACCGCGGCGTGTGGGCTGTTCGGGGCCGGCACATGTCGACTATCGGCAGTCCCGACGACGGACTCAAGCCCTATCGACGAAGAATGCGGCCTCGACGGATGTCGTGGCTCCGCGTACGCCGTAGGTCCAGCGCCGGGTCGCCGGGGTCGACGCGACGGGCTCCGCCGCCGCCGCCGGACCGGAAGGAGGTCTGCATCGGTCGCTCTCGGGGGCACAAGGGGTCGGGCCTGGGGGTCGGCGCGCCTTCCCGGCACGCCGATCAAGGGCCTTGCGTTGCGCTGCGCCGTCGCGCGTCGCGGCCGTCACACCTCGCGATTCACGCGCGCGCGAGCGCGAGACGTCGTCGTAGGGGTGGTCGTGGCTCCGGTAGCGCGCAGGGTTGGTCATGCCTCCGGCAGGGGTCGTCGTTCCGCGGGCGGCGGACCGCCGACTCCCGTGGCGGCGTCGCCGCGCCACACCGCACGGCGCGACGCACCGACGCCGGGATCGGGCCCGGCGCGGTCGAACGAGCGCCCCGGATACGACGAACGTCCAGTGCTCTCAAGCCGGGGGAGGGGCTGCCCCGATACGAGGGGTGCAAGCAACCAGCACCGAGGTGCCAACGGCAAACCATCCGCGAGGGTGGGACGCAAAGCCACGGGCCTCACCGTCGGTGAGGTAGCCGGGCCGCCACCGGGGTGCGAAGAGCGAAACCCCGCGGCAAGGTCGCGGAGCTGGTCTGCGAACCCAAGATCAACAACACCACAGGAGATCACGCATGTTTCAGCAGGCCATCACGAACCTGAAGCGCCGGCAGGGCGACGGCGAGGGCGGCTTCACCCTCATCGAGCTGCTCGTCGTCATCCTCATCATCGGCATCCTCGCCGCGATCGCGCTGCCGACCTTCCTCGGCCAGAGCGACAAGGCCAAGGACTCCGAGGCCAAGTCGAACGCCCGCAACCTCGTGACGCAGGTCGAGTCCTGCTACACGACGACGAACAACTACGGCGAGTGCACGACGAACGCCCCGACCCAGCTCGACACCGAGGGCCTGGAGGGCGACGTGACCGCGACGGCGGCGGTCGGCTCGCGCACCTTCACCGTCACCGCGCAGTCCGACACGGGCAACGAGTTCACCATCACGAAGACCGAGGGCGCCGGCTACAGCCGCACCTGCTCCACGGCCGGCGGCACCACCAAGGGCGGCTGCAACGGCACCTCCTGGTGATCCCTGCGGGGTGACGTCCACCGGTTCGTCACCCCACTGAATCCTGTTGCGTGAACGGGGCGGCCATCGGCCGCCCCGTTGCGTTCCGGGACCGGATCCTCCTCCACGATCGCACCACCTTCCGTCATGCCCGTCACCGCTCCTCCCTCCATCGCCGCGCCGCGCCCCGCGCTCGACGCGCCCCGCCCGCCGGCGGTCGAAGGGTCCGTTCCGCCGAGCGCCCCGACGACGGGCACGGTCCGGTCGCCGCTCGCCGTCCGCGTCGCCGTCCTCGCCGGGGTCCTGCTGGGCCTGGCGGTGCTCGTCACCCAGGGCCTGCGGGACTTCGCGTTCAACGACTACGAGTCCGAGGCCAAGCCCGCCATCGACCGGCTGCTCGCCGGCGACCTGTCCGGGTTCCTCTCGGTCCTGCCGGGGTACGGCGGCGCGGTCATCCTGCAGGCCCCCTTCGCCCCGCTGGGCAACCTCGTCGGCCCGGATCACGACCTGTGGACCTGGCGTGCCCTGGCCGTCCCGGGACTGGCGTCGCTCGCCGTCCTCGGCGGGTGGCTCGGCCTGCGGGTCGGGCGTGCCCGGCCCGGACGCCGCGGAGCCGTGACCGGGGGGCTCACGGCGCTCCTCGTCACCGGGTCGCCGTTCGCGATGCTCGCGCTCGACACCGGACACCCCGAGGAGCTCCTCGTCACGGCCATGGCCGTCGGTGGCGTCCTGCTCGCCGCCGGGGGACGGGTGACGGTCGGCGCGGGCGTCGTCGCGCTCGCCGCGGTGGCCAAGCCGTGGGCGGTCATCGCGATGCCGGTGGTCCTGCTCGCCGCCGAGGATCGCCGTCAACTGGCGCGCGCCGTGGTCGTCGCCGGGATCGCCGGGCTCGCGCTGCTGGCCCCGATCCTCGCCGCCAACGGTGGCGACCGCGCCGCCGGCATGACCCACGCCAGCACGTCGGGCATCTTCAAGCCCACCAACGTCTTCTGGTTCTTCGGGACCGAGAACCCCGACTGGTCGGCCGACGGCAACGTCCGATCGTCGGCGTTCGGGGCCGCCCAGGCCGTGTGGGCGCAGCGCCTCGAGCCGGCGTGGGCCGCCCGCGTGTCGCACCCGCTCATCGTCCTCTTCGCCGGAGCCGTCGCCCTGGCGTTCGCCTGGCTCCGTCGCCGCGACGCGATCGCCGTGCGTCGGCAGGACCTGCTCCTGCTGCTCGCCGCGGCGTGCTGGTGGCGGTGCCTGCTCGACACGTGGAACGTCCACTACTACGCCCTGGGCGCGATCGTGGCGCTGGCGGCCTGGGAGGCGCACCGGCGACGGTTCCCGGTCGCGGCGCTGCTCGTGACGCTCGCCGCGTGGGTGACGTTCGAGATCTTCCCCGGATCGATGATCACGCCCGACGGACAGACCGCCCTCTACCTCGCCTGGGGCGTCCCGCTCGGCCTGTGGCTCGTCGCCCGCGCGCTGTGGCCCGCCGCGCTCGTGCGCGCGAGCGACCGACTGATCGGACGCATCGCCCGCGCACTCCCCACGCTCGCCGCCTGGTCCGGGCGTCGGCCGGCTACCGCCGCCCCGGTGGCCGGTGAGGGAGAGCGGGTCGTTTGACCATCGCATGACGATGGTGGGCCGACCCGCTGACGGCTCGCGCGGCTCGACCCGCCCGGCCCGCAGGTGCGGTCCGCCGGCCGGTGCAGGTCGCGGCGCCAACTCGCGAGTCGGCGGCGCTCAGTCCTCGTAGTGGTACCGACAGGCGGCGATGCGGATCTGGTCGTCGACGATGCGGTACACGAGGCGATGCTCGGTGGTGATCCGCCGCGACCAGTACCCGTGGAAGCCGTGCTTCAACGGCTCGGGCTTGCCGATGCCCTCGTTGCCGTGCCGGGCGATGTCCTTGATCAGGACGTTGATCCGCTTGAGGACCTTGCGGTCCTGGGCCTGCCACCAGACGTAGTCCGCCCAGGCCGACTCGTCCCAGACGATCGTCACTCGGCGAGGTCGCGTCGCACGCCCTCGCCCCTCTCGAGGCGCTCGATCGCCCCGAGCAGCCTGCGGGCGTTCGCGGGGTTGCGCAGCAGGTAGGCGGTCTCCTTGAGCGACTCGTAGTCGTCGAGCGCCACCATGACGACCGGGTCATGGCCGGCGCGGGTGATGATGACCTCCTCGCGGTCGTCCGTCACCGCGTTGAGCGTCTCCGCGTAGCGGGCACGGGATTCGGTGTAGGTCATGGTCCGCATGGCTGCCCCAGTCGACGTTGAACGTACAGCATACTGTACGTGTGGCGGGTGCCTGTGCGGTGGCGTACCGGTCGGTGCTCCGGCTCCGGCCCGCCGGCTGGTGCAGTGCGAGTGACTAACCCATGTGTTACGGCCGCACCGAGCTCGAGGAGCTCGGCGTCCGGCCGGCGTCGTCACGGGCACCGACGACGACCGACCGCCGTGTCGACGACGGCCGGGCGCGGACAGCGGGTCGTCTGACCATCGGATGACGACGGTGGGCCGACCCGCTGTCGCCGGTGGAGCCGCGTCTGGGAGAGCGGGTCGTCTGACCATCGGATGGCGATGGTGGACCGACCCGCTGTCGCGCCGCGCCGTCCCGCCGCGCCGTCCCGCCACCCGCGACGACCGATCGCGCTCCGTCACACCACCTGACCCGCCGCGTTGCCCGACGCCCAGGCCCACTGGAAGTTGAACCCGCCGAGGTGGCCGCTGACGTCGAGGACCTCGCCGATGAAGTACAGGCCGGGGCTCTTGCGGGACTCCATCGTGCGGGACGACACCTCGTTCGTGTCGACGCCGCCGAGGGTGAGCTCGGCGGTCTTGTAGCCCTCGGTCCCGGCCGGGACGATCCGCCACCGCGACAGACGGTCGGCGATCTCATGCAACTCGGCGGGGGAGTGGCGCCGCATCGGCCGTGACGTGAACCAGCGGTCGGCGAGCAGGCCGGCCATCCGCTTGGTGAACGCCTCGGCGAGCACGGTGCGCAGCTCGGCGTCGGGACGCGACGCCCGGCGCTCCTCCAGCCACGCGCGTGCGTCGCGGTCGGGCAGCAGGTCGATCTCCACCGTGTCGCCCGGATTCCAGAACGACGAGATCTGCAGGATCGCCGGGCCGCTCAGGCCCCGGTGGGTGAAGAGCAGGTTCTCGCGGAAGCTCTCGCCGTTGCAGCGGGCCTCGCAGTCCGCCGACGTGCCCGACAGCTCGACGCACAGCTCCTTCAACGCCCCGGACGCGGTGAACGGCACCAGGCCGGCGCGCGTGTCGATCACCCGATGGCCGAACCGGCGGGCGACGTCGTACCCGAACCCCGTCGCGCCCAGCGTCGGGATCGACAGGCCACCGGTGGCGACGACGAGCGACGCGCACGACACCGGGCCGATGTCGGTCTGCAGTCGGTACCCGTCGTCGGCGCGGTCGATCTGGCGCACCGCGGTGCCGACGTGCAGCTCGACGCCGGCGCGGTCGCACTCGTCGAGCAGCAGCCGCAGGATCGCCTTGGACTTCTCGTCGCAGAAGAGCTGGCCGAGCTTCTTCTCGTGGTACGGCACGCCGTGCGCGTCGACCAGGGCGATGAAGTCCCACGGGGTGTAGCGGGCCAGCGCGGACTTGTGGAACTGCGGGTGCGTCGACTGGTAGTTCGCGGGCTCCGCCCACATGTTCGTGAAGTTGCAGCGCCCGCCGCCCGACATGAGGATCTTCTTGCCCGGCTTGTTCGCGTGCTCGAGTAGCAGCACCGACCGTCCGCGGCGGGCGGCGGTCATCGCGCACATGAGCCCGGCGGCGCCCGCGCCGATGATCACCACGTCGAGGGAGCGCACGTCAGCCTGGTCGTCGGAGAGGGGGAGGGGCGGGGCCGCGTCCGGGCGGGCCACGGACCGGCGCGGAACCTTACGGGACCGGCCGCGGCGGACGGTAAGATGATCGTATGCAGAAGCGTCGCTTGACGGTGACGGTCGACGCCGACGTCGCGGAGGCCGTCCGGTCGGCGGTCGACTCCGGGGCCGCCTCGTCGGTCAGCGCCTGGGTGGACGAGGCGTTGGTCGCGCGCCTGGAGCGCGATCGGCGGTCCGCGGAGCTCGGCGCGTTCCTCGACGCGTACGAGGCCGAGCACGGGGCGTTCGACGACGACGAGCTGGCGGAGATCGAGCGTCGGTCGACCGCGGGCGCCGTCCACGTGCGCGGCCCGGGCGGAGCCGCGACCGGTCCGTCGTCCGGCGCCGCGGCCGCCTGACGTGCGACACGTGCTCGACGCCGGCGCGCTCGTGGCGATCGAGCGCGGCGACCGCGACATGATCGGCCGTCTGCGGATCGCCCACCGGCGCGGCGAGGAGGTCGTCACCCACGGCGGCGTCGTCGGTCAGGTGTGGCGCGACGGTCGCCGGCAGGCCCGGCTCGCGGCGGCGCTCCGGGGCATCGACGTCCGTCCGCTCGACGAGGAGCTCGGTCGCCGGGCCGGCTCGCTGCTGGCCGCGGCCGGCGGCGGTGACGCCGTCGACGCCGCGGTGGCGCTGTTGGCCCGCGACGGCGACCGCATCACGACGTCGGATCCCGACGACCTGCTCGCGCTCGTCGTCGCGACCGGGCTCGACGTCGAGCTCCGCACCGTCTGACGACCCGCCCTCCGCCACCCGGGAGCCGGGCGCCCGTCCATCCGTCCACCCGGCACCCGCGGCCTCGGTCGATCCGGACCGGATGCCGAGGGGGTCCCCAGGAGGCGCCACGGCGTCGCCCCGGGACGGCCGTCACCGTCGATGGTCCGGGGGACGCCCGCCGCCACGCACCGAGCCCGACGCCGGATCGGCACGGGATCGGCACGGATCACCGCAGAGATCGCCCACCACCGCCCCGTACCTTCCATGCTGCCGATGCTCATCGCCCTGTCCGCCGCCTTCGGCCTGCTCATCGGGTCGTTCCTCAACGTCGTCATCCACCGACTGCCCCTGGGCGTGTCGGTCGCCGGGGGACGCTCGGAGTGCCCCAGCTGCCACCACCAGATCCGCGCGTACGACAACGTGCCCGTCTTCTCGTGGCTCGTCCTGCGCGGCCACTGCCGCGACTGCCACGCCCCGATCTCGGCGCGCTACCCGGTGGTGGAGGGCGTCACCGCGGTGCTGTGGGCGCTCGTCGCGGCGATCGCCACCGACACCGTCGACGTCGTGCTCGGCATCGTCCTCGTCACCGCGCTGGTGCCGATCACGCTCATCGACCTGGACCACCGGCGCATCCCCAACGCGATCACCCTGCCCGCCGCGATCGTCGCGATCGCCGCCGGCGCCGCGATCGACCCCGACGGCCAGGTCACGCGGCTCATCGCGGGCATCGCCGCGGCCGGGTTCCTCTTCGTCCCCGCGTTCCTGCGCCCGGACGGGATGGGCCTGGGCGACGTGAAGCTCGCCGGGGTCATCGGCCTGTGCCTCGGGCCCGCGGTCGCCGTCGCGATCCTCGTCGCCCTCGTCGCCGGCACCGTCTGGGGCGTCGTGCTGGGAGCGCGCGTCGGCGTCGCCGAGGCCCGCAAGACCCAGATCCCGTTCGGTCCGTACCTCGCGTTCGGCGCGGTCGTCGCCCTCGTCGCCGGCCAGCCGCTGATCGACTGGTACACCGGGGCGTTCTGAGGTCCGCTCGGCGCGTGGCCGCCCGGTCGGCCCGGTGCCCGGCCGGCCAGTGAGGCGCCGAGGCTCCGCGACGGGCGCGGCGGCCGGGCCCGGAGAGCGGGTCGTCCGACCGTCGCCTGGCGATGGTGGGCCGACCCGCTGTCATCGGTGACGCCGCGCGCCCTCGCGCGGACCGAGCACGTCCGACTGCACGGAGTAGGTTCTTCGGATGGCGATCAAGCGTCGCTTGCACCATCCTGCCGGTCGTGACCGACCGCACGTGAGCCCCGTGACGCCCACCCGATCAGGCCCGCGCTACGACGCCCGTCCACCCGGCCTACACCCGGTCAAGGAAGGGTCGACGCACGACCGATCGAGGGGATGACCCGAAAGTCTCCATGGCCCTTCCCCAGATCACACTCCCCCGTCGACCCAAGGGCTCCGCCACCCGGAGACCCACCGCGTCGTCGCCCGTCACCGGCGTCCGCATCGGCGCCACCCACGTCGCGCTGGCGCTCGCCGCACCGTCCCGCGGCCCGCTGTCGGTCGTCGCGACCGCCACCGCCCCGCTGCCGCACGGCGCGGTCCGCGACGGCGAGGTCGTCGACGCGGCCGCCGTCGCGTCGGCGCTGCGCCAGGCGATGGACGGCCGCAACGGGTTCGACCGCAAGGTCCGCCTCGGCATCGGCTGCCAGAAGGTCGCCGTCCGCATCCTCGACGTGCCGCCCACCGAGCACGAGGAGGACCAGGACGCGGCCGTGCGCGCCGTCGCCCGCGATCGGATCCCGACCGCCGCCGACGGCGCGGTCATCGACTACCGCATGCTCGCCGACGGCTCCGACGACGACGGGCGCCCCGTCCACCGGGCCCTCGTCGTCGCGGCGCGCCGCGACCTCGTCGACGGCCAGGTCGCCGCCGCCCAGGCCGCCGGCATGCAGCCGATCGGCATCGACCTCGTCGCGTTCGGCCTGAGCCGCTGCGTCCAGGCCCCCGAGCCGACGCTGCTGCTCGACCTCGACGGCGTCACGACCCTGGCGCTCACCGGGCCCGACGGCTGCCGGTTCGTCCGGACGATTCCCGCCGGCGCGCAGTCCGCGGCCGAGGAGGTGTCGCGCCGCACCGGCGCCGCCGCCGACGCCGCGGTCGAGACGCTCCTCGGCCACCGCACGGTCGAGGGCGAGGACGCTGACGACGTCGCCGCGATCCTGCAGCGCACCGTGCGCGCGATCGCGTCGACGGTCCGCACGTCGATCGAGTTCCACGTCGAGCAGGAAGCCGGACCGCAGCCCACGAGCTGCATCGTCAGCGGCCCGCTCGCCGACCTGGACGGCGTCCACGACCTCCTCGCCGAGGTCCTGTCGCTGCCCGTGGAGTCCGCCACCACCCTGGCCGGGGGCGCCGACCCCGTCGCGCTTGGCCTGAGCGTCGAGGAGGTGCACGCATGAGAGCCGTCAACCTGCTGCCGCCCGACCTGCGTCAGAGCGGTGGGCGTCGCGGGACGGGCACGGGCGCCACGCGCCTGAACCCCGTCCACGGCGTCGCCGCGCTGGGCGCCGTCGTCCTGCTGGCCATGCTCGGGATGTGGGCGTCCGCCCGCCACGACACGTCGGTCGCCCGCGAGGCCGAGGCCGCCGCGGTCGCCCGCGCCGCCACCGCGCAGGCCCAGGTCAACCAGCTGCAGCCCGTCGTCGCGCTCGACCGGCGCCGCGCCGAGCGCGAGTCCGCGGTCAACGCGGCCGCCACCGGCCGCACCGACTGGGCGATGGTCCTGGAGGCCGTGGCCGGCGCGTTGCCGGGTCCGGTCGGCATCACCCAGCTCGCGGCGACCACCGGCGGCAGCCGGGTCGCCGGGCTGCAGGGTCAGGGATCGGTCCACATCGTCGGCTGCTCCGACACCCAGCCCCGGGTCGCGACCGCGCTGCGAGCGTTGGAGCGCCTGCCGCAGGTCGACGACGTCGCGCTGAGCAGCACGGCCCGCAACGGCAAGGGCGCGACGAGCACCGCCTGCGACGGCGTGAGCCTCGACGCGACCGTCGGCCTGGCCGCCACCACGATCCTCGACGCGGTCCAGGCGACCGCGGACGCGACCGGCGCCGCCGGCGCGGCCGACGCCGGAGCCGCCGGCCCGACCGGCACGACGACCGCCAGCACCGCCGACCCGAACGGAGGCTCCCGATGACCGAGCGGATGAAGCTCATGCTCGGCGGGGTCGCGATCCTCGCCGTCGGCGCCCTGATGTGGCTCATGCTCGTGAGCCCCGCCCGCGAGGACGCCACCGCCGCCCAGGACGCCCAGGCGTCCGCCGAGGCGCAGGCCGCCCAGGTCGACGCGCAGCTCGTGCAGGCCCGCCAGGCCGCCGAGCGCGCACCGGCCAACCGCCGCACCCTGCGTCGGCTCGCGGTCGCGGTGCCCGAGAAGGTCCGGGCCGCCCAGCTCATCGACCAGCTCGACGCGACCGCCAAGCGGCGCGGCGTGAGCTTCGACGTCCTGAAGGTGTCGGAGCCGGCCGCCACCGCGTCGGCGACGGTCGCCGGGGCGGGGACCGCCGGCGGGGTCGCCGCCGACGGCACCCGCGTCGACGGCGCCGCCGGAGCCACCACGCCCGGCGCCGCGACGACGACCACGGGCTCCGCCGCCCGCCCGGTGTCGCTCAACGTGCAGGTCGGCGGCGACTACGTCGACGTCACCCGGTTCGTCCGCTCGATCCAGTCGAGCGTCCGCACCCGGGGCGGCAAGCTCACCGCCCGCGGGCGCCTGCTGCGCGTCAACGCGATCGACCTGGGCGTGGCCCAGAGCGCGACGGGCGGACGGGAGCTCACCGGCACGCTCGAGATCGTCGCCTACCTCCTGCCCACGACCACCGCGGCGGCCACGTCGGCCCCCGCCGGAGCCACCACCGACACCGGGAGCCAGCCGTGAGCCGCTCCATCCGCGATCCCTTCGGCCGTCGCTCCGGCGACGACGGGGACGCCACCACCGACCAGGCCGCCACGAGCGCCGCCGCCGGCCGGACCACGCTCGACCCGGTCCTGGCCGTCATCATCGGCGGGGTCGTCGTCGCCGGCGCCGGCATCTACCTGTGGGGCGGCGGGCAGGACACCGACCCCGTCGTGACCGACGACCCGACCGCCGCGCTCGCCACCCCGGCCCAGGACGACACCGTCAAGCGCGCGCTCGCGGTCGCCCGGTCGGTCGACGCCGAGGCCGCCGACCCCGAGCAGGACGCCGCCGAGCGCCTGGCGGACGCGCTCGACGCCGCGAGCCGCGGCCGGTCGGTCGACCCGTTCCTGCGCGGCGCGGCGAAGCCCCGACCCGCACCCAGGCCCGCCACCGGCGCGTCGACGTCGCGCGCCACCACCCCGTCGACCGGGACGTCCCGACCCTCCACCGGCGCCGCCACCGGCTCGACGTCGCCCACCACGGGCGGCGCGACGACGACCACCACGCCGAGCGCGCCGAGCCGCACGACGACGCCACGGATCACGAGCGACCAGCTGCGCCAGGCGGTCATCGCCGGCCACGTCTCGCTGCCGCCGCGCGTGTCGGTGCGGGTCGCGACCGACAAGGGCAAGCGTTCCCGGTCGCGCGTGAAGATCGGCACGATCCTGCCGGCGAACAGCGGCGGGGTCGCCCGCGTCGTGGGCCTGTCGCGCGACGGATCGGTCGTCAAGCTGCGCCTGCGCCAGGGCTCCAAGCTCACCGGCAAGCAGTCCAAGGGCACGACGTGCGTCGAGCGCTACGCGTCCGGGGCCTGCAAGCTCGTGCACGTCCGGGCCGGCAAGGTCGCGGTGCTGCAGGCGCCGCGGCGCAAGAGCGGGCCGGGCGCGGTGACCGCGGTGCGGATCCTCAGCACGTGGCGCGGCGACCTGCGGATGGACGCCGGCCGCTGATCCCGTGACGGGCCGGGGTCGTAGACTCCGGCCCCGATGACGCTGACCCTCACCACCGCCGGCGAGTCCCACGGACCGGGTCTGACGACCCTCGTCGAGGGCCTGCCGGCGGGCCTGCTCCTGGACCGCGACGCGATGGACCGCGACATGGCGCGCCGCCAGCTCGGGTTCGGTCGCGGCGGTCGGATGAAGATCGAGACCGACCGGGCCGAGGTCACCGCCGGCGTCCGGCACGGCCGCACGCTCGGCGGGCCGATCGCGCTCCAGGTCGCCAACCGCGACTACGCCAACTGGGAGGAGCGGATGAACCCGTGGCCGGTCGAGGGCGCCACGGTCCAGCCGGTCCACATGCCGCGTCCCGGCCACGCCGACCTCAACGGGGCGTGGAAGTACGGCCACGACGACGTCCGCAACGTCCTGGAGCGCGCATCCGCCCGCGAGACGGCGGCGCGCGTCGCCGGCGGCACGCTCGCCAAGGCGTTCCTCCGCGAGCTCGGCGTCGAGATCCGGTCGCACGTCACCCGGATCGGGACGGTGCCCGCGCCCGACCCGACCGCGCCGCTCACGGTCGCCGCGTTCGAGGGTGTCGACGACGACCCGGTCCGCACGCTCGACGCCGACGCGTCCAGGGCGATGGTCAAGCACATCACCGTCGAGCGCAAGGCGAACGAGTCGATCGGCGGCACCTACGAGGTGCTCGTCTTCGGGCTGCTGCCGGGGATCGGGTCGCACGTGTCGTGGCAGGAGCGCCTCGACGGCCGGCTGGCGCAGGCGATCTGCTCCATCCAGGCCCACAAGGGCGTGGAGTTCGGCGACGGGTTCCGCCTGGCCGAGACCCCCGGATCGCAGGCGCAGGACGAGATCTTCGCCGGCGACGACGCCGAGGACGGCGACCAGCCGACCGGAGCGCTGCGCCGCCGCACGAACCACGCCGGCGGCCTGGAGGGCGGCATGACGACCGGGCAGACGCTCGTCATCCGCGCCGTCGTCAAGCCGATCCCGACGATCACCAAGCCCTTGCGGTCGGTCGACCTCACCACCGGCGAGCCGGCCAAGGCGCTGCGCGAGCGGACCGACAACTGCGTCGTGCCCGCCGCCGGGGTGGTGGGGGAGGCGATGGTCGCGTTCGTCTTGGCGTCCGCCTACCGCGAGAAGTTCGGTGGCGACCACATCGACGACGTCAAGGCCGCCGTCGACGCGTACGCCCGGCGGATCGGCTGGACCGCGTAGCGGCCCGTCGGCGACGAGAGGTCGCATGAGTCACGCACCGGCCGACCACTACGATCGCGTCACCGCGGCGTGGACGCTCCTGCTCGGCGAGGAGCTGCACTACGGGGTGTTCGACGACGACGACGACGGCGGCGACGGGACCGGCGACCTGTCGGCGGCGACCGCGGCGCTCACCCGCCGGATGCTCGACGCCGCCCGGATCGGTCCCGGACACGACGTGCTCGACGTCGGTTGCGGCACCGGCGCGCCGGCGGCCCGGATCGCGCGCGACCACGACGCCCGGGTGACCGGCATCACGACGAGCACGGCCGGCGTCGACGCCGCCCGGGCCAGGGCGGTGCGCGAGGGCCTGGAGGACCGGTTGACGTTCGAGGTGCGCGACGGGACCGACAACGGCCTGCCGGACGCGTCGTTCGACCGGGTGTGGGTCCTGGAGTCGTCGCACCTCATGCGGCGACGCGACCGCCTGGTGGCCGAGTGCGCGCGGGTGCTGCGCCCCGGGGGACGGGTGGCGCTGTGCGACATCGTCCGTCGTCGTCCGATGGACCTCGCCGAGGTGCGACGGTTGCGCGACCCGCTGGCGTTGCTGCGCGACGTGTTCGGCGACGCCCGCATGGAGCCGCTGGACGAGTACCGCCGGCTCATGGCCGACCACGGCTTGACGGTCGACGTCGAGGAGGACCTCGCCGCCGCGACCCGGCCGACGTTCGCCGCGTGGCGCGCTAACGCGGAGCGCTACCGCGACGCGGTCGTGGCGCTCATCGGCGACGACGGCCACCGGGCGTTCGTCGACGCCTGCGACGTGCTGGAGCGGTTCTGGGACGACGGGACCCTGGGCTACGGCCTCATCGCCGCCGCCCGGCCCGCCTGACCCGACGTTCGCCGCCCGGACGGTCCCTGGTCGCCGTCGCGGTGCGGGGGGGCGGTGGCGGGGCCGGGGGGGGGGCGGGCTCCCATGCCGGTGGGTCGGGTCGGGACGGGACGATGTGACGTTGCCCGCCGGTTGTGGCGGGGTTCGTCGCATCGTGGGGTCGGGCGGGGTCGGGGGCTCGGACGATGTGACGTTGCCGGCCGTTTCTGGCGGGGTTCGTGACATCGCACGGGCGGGCCGTAGGGCGGGCGGCCGGACGGTGTGACGAACCCGGCCGTTTGTGGCGGGCTTCGTGACATCGCACGGGCGGGCCGTAGGGCGGGCGACCGGACGGTGTGACGAACCCCGCCGGTTGTGGCGGGGATCGTCACACGGCAGCGCCTGCCGGGTCGGTTCGGGCCGCGGACATCGGCGTGCCGTCGCGCGGTCTGCATCCGGGCCCGATGGCTACGATGGGCCGCCGGTGCGCCGTCGCGGCGCGGGGACCACGACCGGAGTGCGCATGCCAGAGGCCGCAGGGATCATCATCGACATCGTCCGTGGGCTCATCGAGCGCCGCGGGGACGTGCCGCCCGAGATCCACGACGCCTCGACCATCGGCGACGACCTGGGCCTCGACTCGCTCGACCTCGCCGAGCTGTCGGCGGCGCTCGAGGACCGGTTCGGTCGCGATCCCTACACCGCCGGGATCGTCCCCTCCACCGTCGGCGAGCTCACCGCGTACTTCGCCTGAGCGGCGCGATGCCGATCGCGATCCTGCGCGACGCCGCGCGCGCCCACCCGGACCGCCCGGCGGTCGTCGCCGGCGGTCGCACGGTGACCTACGCGCAGCTCGTCGCCCGGTCCGACGCGCTGGCGGCCCGTCTGCGCGCCCGGGGGATCGACCGGTGCGCGATCGCGGTCGCGGACCGGATCGACGCGATCGCGCTCCTCGCCGCCGCGTCCGCGGCGGGGGTCGAGGCGTGCGTGTACCCGGCGACGCTCGACGCCGCCGACATCGCCGCCCACGCGGACCGGTTCGCGCACGACACGGTCGTCGTCGATGACGATCCCACCGCCGCCCGCGGGCCCCAGGCCCCGGACCCCGCCGTTCTGGTCGCGACGGAGGGCGCCGGGCGTCGCGGTCCCGCCGGTCCCGGAGCGACGGAGGGCGCCGGGCCGCGCCGCCCCGATACCGGTGTCGGGGACCGGCCGATCCTCCTGCCGCTCGCCGACCTCGAGACCGGTTCCACCGACGCCGCGACCGTCGGTGGCGTGGGCGCCGGGACGGCCGACGCCGCCCACGCCCCGCTCCTCGTCCTCACCACCGGCACGACGGGCGCGCCGAAGGGCGTCCGGCACGACTGGTCGCGGCTGGCGGCGGGCGTCCACGGCACGCCCGTCGCCGACGGCGACCGCTGGCTGCTGGCGTACAACCTCAACCAGTTCGGCGGGCTCCAGGTGCTGCTCCACGCGCTGGCGCACCACGGCACCGTCGTCGTGCCGCGGTCGAGCCACGCCGCCGACGTGCTCGACGCGCTCCGGCGGGAGCGCGTGACCCACCTCAGCGGCACCCCGACGTTCTGGCGGATCGTCGTCGGCGGTCTCGCGCCCGGCGACGTCGACGGCCTGGAGCTGCGGCAGATCACGCTCGGCGGGGAGCCCGTGCCGGACCGGCTGCTGGAGCGGATCGCCGGGCTCTTCCCCACCGCGCGGATCACCCACGTCTACGCGGCCACCGAGGCCGGGACGGTCGTCGCGGTGAGCGACGGGCGCGCCGGGCTGCCCACGACGGTCCTCGACCGCGACGAGGACGCGTCGGTGCGGTTGCGGGTCGCCGACGGCGAGCTCCACGTCCGCACCCCGATCACCGTGGCGCCCGGCGACGGACCGGACGACGGGTGGCTCGCCACCGGCGACCTCGTCGAGGAGCGCGACGGCCGACTGCGGTTCGTCGGACGCACCGTCGAGATCATCAACGTCGGCGGGGCCAAGGTCCACCCGTTGCCGATCGAGGAGCGGATCCTCGCCGTCGACGGGGTCGACGCCGCCGCGGTCCACGGGTCGCCCAACCCCGTCACCGGCCAGATCGTCGCCGTCGACGTCGTCACCGCGCCCGGAGCGGAGGAGGACGCGGTCCGCACCGCGATCCAACGCGCCTGCGCCGACCTGCCGGCCCCGGGGCGCCCGCGCCGGATCCGGTTCGTCGACGAGCTGCGGATCCGGGGCGACAAGGTCGTCCGCAACCCGAACGGGGAGTCGTCGTGACCAGGGTCGTGCTCATCACCGGTGGAAGCCGCGGCCTGGGGGAGGGCGTCGTCGACGCGTTCCTCGCCGCCGGCGACGTCGTCGCCACCTGCAGCCGGTCGGTCACCCCGGCCGTCGAGGCGTGGGCCGCCGACCCGGCGCTCGCCGGGCGGTTCCACCACGCCTGCGTCGACCTCGTCGACCGCGACGCGTGCCGGGCGTTCGTCGACGACGTCGTCGAGCGGTTCGGGACGATCGACGTGCTGGTGAACAACGCCGGGGTCGCGCGGGACGGGGTCATCGCGCTCACCCACGACGAGGACGTCGACGCGGTCCTCGACCTCAACCTCAAGGCGACGATCACGATGACCCACCTCGTCGTGCGCCGCATGCTGCTCGCCCGGTCCGGCCGGATCGTCAACGTGTCGTCGATCGTCGGCCGGTCCGGGTACCGCGGCCTGTCGGTGTACTCGGCGACGAAGGCGGCGCTGGAGGGGTTCACGCGGTCGCTGGCGCGGGAGCTCGGGTCGCGCGGGATCACCGTCAACGCGATCGCGCCCGGCTACCTGCGGACCGACATGTCGCACGGCCTCGACGAGGCCCAGCTCGGCCAGATCGCCCGTCGCACGCCGCTCGGGCGGCTCGGCGACCCCGGCGACGTCGCGTCGGTCGCGCTCTTCCTCGCGTCCGAGGGCGCGGGGTTCGTGACCGGGCAGACGATCGTCGTCGACGGTGGCCTGACCGCCTGACCGGATCGGCTCCGGGCCGGCCGACCCGGGGAGCGCACCGTCGACGGCGGCGGACGGATGGCCCCGGGCCGGCGTCCGTCACCGCCTGACCGCCGCCGACCCCGCCGGTGGGGCCCGACGTAGACTGCGCCGTTCATGGCAAGCCCCGCGATCGTCCTCATCGGGTTCATGGGCGCCGGCAAGTCGACCGGCGGCCGGCTCCTGGCCAACCGTCTGCGCGCGCGGATGGTCGACACCGACAAGGTGATCGAGAAGCGGATCGGGATGCCGATCCCGGACTACTTCAAGCGGCACGGCGAGGGCGCGTTCCGCGAGGTCGAGGAGCAGGTCGTCACCGAGCTGCTCGACGCCGCCGACGGTGGCGTCATCGCCCTGGGCGGCGGCACCCTGCAGCACGAGCGGGTGCGCGACGCGCTCCACCGGCACACCGTCGTCTGGATCCAGGTCGGCCTGGCGACCGCGTGGCGGCGGGTCAAGCGGTCCAAGCGCCCGCTCGCCCGCGACCGCAAGGCGTTCGACCGCCTGTACCGGGAGCGGCAGGAGGTGTACGAGCAGGTCGCCGACGTGACGCTGCCCGAGGCCGACCGGCAGCAGCTCGTCGCCGCGCTGCCGTGGATCCAGCGGGTGCCCGAGGCCCGCGGGGCCCGGATGCTGTGGTCGCACGTGCCGTCCGGCGGGTACCCGGTGTGGCTGCGGCCCGGCCTGCTCGGCGACCTGCCGCCGTGGCCGCTGCCCGACACGTCCCGCCGGATCGCGATCACCGACGAGACCGTCGCCGAGCACCACGCCGGCCGGGTCCCGGACCTGGCGGGGCTCGTCGAGATCCCGCCCGGCGAGGCGTTCAAGACCCTCGACACCTGCGAGCGGGTGTGGGGGAGCCTCGCCACCCAGGGGGTCACCCGCTCCGACCACGTCGTCGCGATCGGGGGCGGGGTCGTCGGCGACCTCGCCGGGTTCGTCGCCGCGACGTACCAGCGCGGGGTGCCGGTCGTCCAGGTCCCCACCACGCTCGTCGCCCAGGTCGACAGCGCCTACGGCGGCAAGACCGGGGTCGACCTGCCGGCGGCGAAGAACTACGTCGGCGCCTACCACCAGCCCGCCGCGGTGATGGTGGACCCCGACACGCTGCAGACGCTGCCGCCGGTGGAGCTGGCCGCCGGGTACGCCGAGGTCGTCAAGACGGCGCTCATCGCCGGCGGGCCGCTGTGGGACCGGGTCGCCGCCGGCGGGCCGGTCGACCCGACGACGATCCTGCGCTGCGCCCGCACGAAGCTCCAGACCGTCGCCGAGGACGAGCGCGACGGGGGACGGCGCCAGGTCCTCAACCTCGGTCACACCGTCGGGCACGCGATCGAGACGGTCACCGACTACCGCCGCTACCGTCATGGCGAGGCGGTCGCGTTGGGCCTGCTCGCCGCGCTGCGCCTGTCGGGCCGCGACGAGCTGCGCGAGCAGGTGTCCGGGCTGCTCGCGCACGCCGGGCTGCCGACGACGATGGATCCCGCGATCGACGTCGACGAGGTCCACGCGGCCACGTCGCGCGACAAGAAGCGGCTGGGGTCCGGGGACGTGCCGTTCGTCATCGTCGAGGCACCGGGCGACGTGCGGCACGGCCGGCAGCTGCGCGCGAACGACGTCCGGGCCGCGATCGCCGAGCTCGCCGCCTGACCGTCGTCGGATCGGCGCCCGGTCGTCGGGGCGACGGCCCTGTGACCGACGCCGGGTCCGCATCGGGTCGACGGCGTGACCGTCGCCGGGCCGAGCGCCGGGCGATCGACCGATCGTGACCACGGGTGGTGGCCCGGTCCGGTCGTCGGCGACGTGAGGGAGGGCCGGTCGTCCGGCGGGCCGCCATCGTGACGCGTCGCGTGCGAGGATCGGGCGATGCGTCGATTTCGCGTCGCCGTGGTCCACGGCGTCAACCTCGACCAGCTCGGTCGACGGGACCCCGCCCACTACGGGCGCCACACCCTGCGCGACCTCGAGTCGCGGATCGACGAGTGGGCGGGCGAGCTGGGCCTGTCGGTCCGGTTCTTCCAGACGAACCACGAGGGCGCGTACGTCGAGTACCTCCACCGGGCCGAGGGCCTCGTCGACGGCCTGATCCTCAACCCGGGCGCGTGGACGCACTACGCGTGGGCGATCCACGACGCGCTCGAGATCGCCCGGATGCCCGCGGTCGAGGTGCACCTGTCGGACCTCTCCACGCGCGAGGAGTGGCGTCGCCGGTCGGTCATCGCCCCGTTGTGCGTGCAGACCGTTTCGGGCGAGGGCGCCGAGGGGTACCGGCGCGCGCTGACCGTCCTGCGCGAGCACCTCGACGAGCACGCCCCGCCGCCGCCGGTCCGCACGACCCTCAAGCCCGAGCCGGAGCCGGTCGAGCCGGCCGCCGTCGAGGGCGGCCACGCGGGCCGCGCCGCGTCGGAGGAGCGGGAGGAGGACGGACCGCCGACCGTCCCGTCCGACGGATCGGCGCCGGCCGAGGGCGCGGCCCCGGGAACGGGCACGACCCCCGAGGACCGGCAGCCGGAGGAGGCGCGCTGATGGCCGTTCCGCCGCCCGCCGACCGGGCCGACCGCCTCGCCGCGCTCCTCGCCGAGGAGCGCCTCGACGCGCTCGTCGTCACCGACCTGCACGACGTGCGCTGGCTCACCGGGTTCACCGGCAGCAACGGGGCCGCGGTCGTCGGGGCCGACGGGACCCGCCGGTTCCTCACCGACTTCCGCTACCTCGAGCAGGTCCGCACGCAGGTCCCCGACCCGTGGGAGCGGATCGACGGCGGACGCGACCTCGGCGGCGCGGGGGTCGCCGCCAACCTGCCGCGCGAGGCGGTGCGGGTCGGGTTCGACGACGCCGACGTCACCGTCGCCGCCCACCGGCGACTGCGCGACGCGGTCCGCGACGGGGTCGAGCTCGTGCCCGCGCCCGGCCTGGTGCGCCGGCTCCGTCAGGTCAAGGAGCCCGCCGAGCGCGACGCGATCCGCGCCGCCTGCGAGCTCGCGTCGACGGCGTTCGTCACCGTCATCCTCGAGGGGCCGGTCGTCGGGCGGACCGAGCGGCAGGTCGCGCTGGACCTCGTCCACGAGATGCAGCGGCTCGGGGCGTCCGACGCGAGCTTCCCGCCGATCATCGCCGCCGGGGCCCACGGGGCGCTGCCGCACGCCGAGCCCCGCGACGTCGAGATCCCCGTCGGCGCGCTGCTCACCGTCGACTGGGGCTGCGTCCTGGACGGCTACTGCTCCGACTGCACCCGCACCGTCGCCACCGGCCCGCTCGATGCCGATGCCCGCCGGGTGTACGACGTCGTCCTCGACGCGCAGCTGCAGGCGCTCGCCGCGGTGCGGTCGGGGGCCGACGTGCGCGCCGTCGACGCCGTCGCCCGCGACGTCATCGGCGACGCCGGGCACCGCGAGCACTTCGGCCACGGGCTCGGCCACGGCGTCGGCCTGGAGGTCCACGAGGGCCCGACGTTGAGCCCGCGCGGATCCGGTGCGCTGCGCGCGGGCGAGATCGTCACCGTCGAGCCGGGCATCTACGTTCCCGGCCGTCACGGCGTGCGGATCGAGGACCTCGCCGCCGTCACCGACGACGGACCGGACGTCTTCACCGGCACGGTCACGAAGGAGCTCGTCGAGCTGTAGGCGGAGGGGGCGGGGCGGCGGCCGTCGGTGGGTCGCGGGGGGTCGCCGGGGGTCGTGCGACGAACGCCGCCGCTTCCGGTGGGGATCGTCACATCGTTGGGTGGGTGGTGGCGGGTCGTGGGGGTCGGGGTGGCGAACGCCGCCGCTTCCGGTGGGGATCGTCACATCGTTGGGCGGGTGGTGGCGGGTCGTGGGGGTCGGGGTGGCGAACGCCGCCGCTTCCGGCGGGGAACGTCACATCCCCGACCCGCCCGTCGACCGCCCGACCCGCCCGTCGATCCCCCGACCCGCCCGTCGACCGCCCCCGATCGGTCCCGGGTCACCCGCCCCCGACGTCTCGGTCGCCGGCCTGGCCCGTCACCTCGACTGCGACGACCGGGTCGATGGGCGCGCCCGGCACGACCGCGGTCGCTGGCTCGGCGGTGGCCGGGCCCGCGGTGGCCGCCCGGCGGAGGTCGGCGCTCCGCGACGCATCGTCGCCCCGACCGCCACGATGAGGGTGAGGAGCACGACCACGGCGCTGAACCCGCGGGCCGCGTCGAGCAGGCCCCACTGCGTGACCGCCAGGCCCGCGAGCAGCGCCGGGACCGACAGCGACGCGTACGCCACGACGTAGAACGCCGACATGACCTCGGCGCGGTGGTCCTCCGGGATGACGGTCGTCAGCGACCGCAGCGACCCGAGGAACGCGCAACCCCACCCGGCGCCGGACACGAACGACGCGCCCAGGTACAGCGCCGCCGATCCCGTCGACAGCGACACGGTGAGCGCCGCCACCCCGATGCCCATGACCAGCGACCCGACGGCGGTCAGTCGCCACGGCGCGGCGTCGCGGAAGAGGAACTGCGTCACGGCCCCAGGGGTCGTGAGCCCCAGCAGCGACAGCCCGCCGGCGACGAGCTGGTTGTCGGTGCCCATGACGTCGGCGGCGAGTCGGGGGCCGAGCGACATGTACAGGCCACCGATCGACCAGGCCGCCAGCACGCCGAGCCCGGCGAGCGCGAACGCCCCGCGGATCTCGTGCGGGACGTGCGGCCATTGGGGTCGCAGCGACGGCCGGCGGCGCTCCCGCACCGGCTCCGGCATGCAGAGCGTCCCGGCGAGCAGCACCGCGAACCCGATCGCCACCACGACGAACGGCAGGTGCAGCGGCGACGGGGCGAGCTCCAGCAGCGCCGCGGACACGAGCGCGCCCGTGCCCATCCCCACGGCGCTCACCACGCCGTTGGTCAGGCCGGCCGCGTCGCCGTCGTGGCGGGGGTGCAGGTCGAGGAGCGCCGCGCCGGCGGAGCCCATCGCCACCCCGGTCGCCAGCCCCTGCAGCGCGCGGGCGGCGAAGAGCCACTCCACCGACGTGGCGGCGAGGAACAGGCCGGTGGCGACGAGCAGGACGACGAGCGACCCGGCGAGCACCGGCCGTCGCCCGGCGTCGTCGGAGATCCGGCCCAGCAGCAGGAGCGACACGAGCACGCAGACCGCGTACACGGCGAACACCGCGGTGAGCGTGAACGCCGAGAACCCCCACTCCTGCCGGTACACGTCGTACAGCGGCGTCGGGGTGACCGACGCGAACAGCGCGAACCCGATGATCGCCGCGACGAGGGCGTACGCCGCGCGGGGCGGCAGGCGGGGGAGGGAGCGGGGCACGGGGGACCTCGGACGGCCGGTGCGCGCGCCGCCACGACATCGTGAGCAGGCGAACGATCCGACAGGGGTTGTAGCGCAAACGACGCGGCGGGCCTGTCGGCTCTACGATGGCCCCGCGCATGATCTCGACGAACCAGTTGAAGAACGGCAACCACATCGAGGTGGACGGCACCGTCTACAAGGTCGTGGAGTTCCAGCACGTCAAGCCGGGCAAGGGGCCCGCGTTCGTGCGCACGAAGCTGCGCCGGGCCAGCGACGGCAACGTGCTGGAGAAGACGTTCCGCGCCGGCGAGAAGTTCCGGTCGGTCCGGACCGAGAACCGCAAGATGCAGTACCTCTACGAGGACGGCACCGACGCGCACTTCATGGACACCGAGACCTACGAGCAGATGACGCTGCCGGTGGAGTCCGTCCGCGACGACCTGCGGTTCATCCGCGGCAACGACGAGGTCGACCTGCTCTTCATCGACGACAAGCCCGCCGGCCTGCAGCTGCCGGCGTCGGTCGAGCTCGAGGTCACCCACACCGAGCCGGGGCTCAAGGGCGACACCGCGTCCGGCGGCGGCGACAAGCCCGCCACCCTGGAGACCGGCGCCGAGATCCGGGTGCCGCTGTTCGTCAACGTCGGGGACCGCGTGAAGGTCCAGACCGAGACGGGCGACTACATGTCGCGCGCCTGATCGTCATGTCGCGCCGGAGCGAGCAGCGCCGCGAGGCGGTCTTCGCCGTCTACCAGCACGACGTGACCGGCCGGCCGCTCCACGACCTGTTCGACGGGCAGACGTCGCTGTTCACCCGGTCGCTGGCGCACGCCACGACCGACGTGCAGCCCGAGCTCGACGAGCTCATCGGCACGTACGCGAAGGGCTGGACGATCAGCCGGATCGCGCCGTTGGAGCGGGCGATCATGCGCGTCGCGCTGCTCGAGATGCTCCACCCCGACCTCGTGCCCGGCGACTCGCCGATCCCGGCGGAGGGCGCGATCTCCGAGGCGGTCGACACCGCCAAGAAGTTCTGTGGCGCCGACGCCCCCGGGTTCGTCAACGGCATCCTCGGCGCGGTGCTGCGCGACCGCACGACGCCGGTCGACGGCTGATCCCGTCACACTGACCGGGTGGCCGACGACCCCGACCGCGACCTCGCGATCCAGATCGCCCGGCTGGAGCACGTGCTCGGACGGGTGTCCGACGACGCGCTCGACCCGGACGAGCAGGCGACCGCCGCCGAGCAGGCCGCGGAGTCCGCGGCCGAGGTCGGATCGGCGTTCGACCGGGTCGTCCGCGAGCGCGGCGGGACGTCGGCGTGACCGCCCGCTACCCCGACCACCTGCGCGAGCGGATCGACGCGCACCTCGCCGACCTGCGGTTCCCGTCGCGCACCCCCGGCACCGCCGGCCTGGAGGACGCGATGCGCTATTCGCTCCTCGCCGGGGGCAAGCGGATCCGGCCGGTCCTGGCGCTCGCCACCGCCCAGGCGGTCGGGCTCGACGAGGACGTCGTGCTGCCGTACGCGACGGCGCTGGAGCTCATCCACACGTACTCGCTCATCCACGACGACCTGCCGGCGATGGACGACGACGACCTGCGTCGCGGCCGCCCCACGTGCCACGTCGTGTACGGCGAGGACGTCGCGATCCTCGCCGGGGACGCGCTGTACGCCGAGGCGTTCCGGCTGCTGCTGGAGGCGGGCGCCGCCGAGGCCCGCGTCCCCGCCGCCCGGACGCTCGCCGCGGCCGCCGCGCTCGCCGCCGCGTCCGGCGTGGACGGCATGGTCGGTGGACAGTACCTCGACGTCGTCGGCGAGAAGGCGTCGACCGCGGGGGACGCGACGACGGTCGGCCGCGCGACGTCCGACCGGTCGGGCACGGCCGACGGGTCGACCGGGACGTCGACCGACGACGCACGTCGCGCGCTGCGCACCGTCCACGAGCTGAAGACCGGGCGGCTCATCGGCGCGTCGGTCGGCGGGGTGCTGCACCTGGCCGGCCTCGACGACGCGCGCGCCGAGCCGTTCCGGCGGTTCGCGGCCGACCTGGGGGTGCTGTTCCAGATCGTCGACGACATCCTCGACGTCACCGGCACCGACCAGGATCTGGGCAAGCGGCAGGGCAGCGATGCCAGGCACGGCAAGCGAACGTACGTGACCGAGTACGGTTTGGGGGGTGCGCGCGACATGGCCGCGCAGCACCACCGGGCAGCGACCGCGGCCCTGACGGACGCCGCTCCCTCCGGCGCCGACGCGTTGCTGACCCTCACCGACTTCATCCACACGAGGACGAACTGACTCGATGACCCGGCTGCTGGACCGCATCGACCGACCGCAGGATCTGCACGGCCTCTCCGAGGACGAGCTCCAGCGGGTGGCGCAGGAGGTGCGGGAGCACATCATCGACACCGTGGGCGAGATCGGCGGGCACTTCGGGGCCAACCTCGGCACCTGCGAGATCGCGGTCGCCCTGCACTCGCTGCTCGACAGCCCGCGCGACAAGATCCTGTGGGACGTCGGCCACCAGGCCTACCCGCACAAGGTCCTCACCGGCCGCCGGGACGGGCTCGGCACGATCCGCAAGTACGACGGCCTGGCGCCGTTCTGCGCGATCCACGAGTCCGAGCACGACATCATGGGCGCCGGCCACGCGTCGACGTCGATCGGCTACGGGGTGGGGCTGCGCGAGGGGATGAGGCTCCGCGAGCGCCTGCCGGCCCCGCAGGGCGGCCAGGAGCCCGGCCGCGTCGTGGCGGTCATCGGCGACGGCGGCATGACGGGCGGCGTCGCGTTCGAGGCGGTCCACCAGGCCGGTGGGCTCGGCACCCCGCTCGTCGTCATCCTCAACGACAACGGGATGTCGATCAGCCCCAACGTCGGGTCGCTGTCGCGGTACTTCCAGGGGCTGCGGCTCAAGCGGCGGTTGTGGCACGGCCGCGAGAAGGTCGAGGAGGTCCTCACCGACCTGCCCGCCGGGATCGGCGACCTCGTCGAGCGCGTCGGTCCGCCGATCAAGGGCTCGATGAAGCTCCTCAACGCCGAGGGCGAGCTGTGGGAGTCGCTGGACTGGGCCTACGTCGGCGTCGTCGACGGGCACGACGTCCACGCGCTGCGTCAGGCGCTGCGGCAGGCGTTCGACGCCGACCGGCCGGTCGTCGTGCACGTCAAGACCGTCAAGGGCAAGGGGTTCGCCCCGGCCGAGGACGGTGGCCTGGCGGGCATGGAGAAGTGGCACGCCGCCAAGCCGGGCAGCATCGTCGACGGCGCGCCCGCGCCGTCCAAGCCGGTCGATCCGGACGCCGCGCCCAAGCCGCCCGCCTACACCCAGGTGTTCGGCGAGCGGATGATCGAGGAGGTCCGCCGCGACCGTCGCGTCGTCGGGATCACCGCCGCGATGAACTCCGGCACCGGCCTCAACCTGCTGCAGAGCGCGGAGCCCGACCACTACTTCGACGTCGGGATCGCCGAGCAGCAGGCGCTGCTCTTCGCCGCCGGCCTGGCCCTGGAGGGCCTCAAGCCGGTCGCCGCGATCTACTCGACGTTCCTCCAGCGCGCCTACGACCAGATCGTCCACGACGTCTGCCTGCAGGAGCTCGACGTCGTGCTGGCGATGGACCGCGCCGGGCTCGTGGGCGACGACGGCCCGACGCACCACGGGGTGTTCGACATCGCCTACCTGCGGTCGATCCCCAACATCGTGCTCGCCGCGCCGCGCGACGAGGCGCAGCTCGTGCACCTGCTCCACACCGGGATCGAGCACCCCGGCACGTTCGCGCTGCGCTACCCGCGCGGCGAGGCCGAGGGCGTGCCGCTGCCGTCTGCGCCGCTGCGGCTCGACATCGGCCGCGGCGAGGTGCTGCGCCAGGGCGACCGGGTGGCGATCCTCGGCTACGGCAGCGGCGTGTCGGTCGGCCTGGCCGCCGCCGCGCACCTCAGCGCGGCGGGGATCGAGGTGACCGTCGCCGACGGGCGGTTCGCCAAGCCGGTCGACGTCGACCTCGTGCGGTCGCTGGCCGCCGAGCACGAGCTGCTCGTGACGATCGAGGAGGGCGTGCTGCCCGGCGGGTTCGGATCGGCGGTGTGGGAGGCCGCGGAGGAGCACGGCATCCCGCTGACGACCGCCGCCGACCTGCCCGGCGCCACGCGCCTCATCCGGATCGGCATGCCGGACCGCTACGTCACCCACGGCGCGCCGCCGCTGCTGCACGCCGAGGTCGGGTTCACCGGCCACGCCGTCGCCGTGCGCGTGGCGACCGCCCTGGGCGTCGCCGGGGCCGTCCCGGCGGAGTAGGGGCGGGCCCGGGGCGGCCGGATCACCCGGCCGGGCCGGTGGGGATCGCGGCGCGGTCCGTAAGCTGCCGCCCATGCGATCCCGCACCCCCGTCCATCGCGTCGCGCCGGCGTGCGTCGCCGTCGCCGCGTCCCTGCTGCTGGCGGCGTGCGGCACCGCGACGCTCTCCCAGGACGAGATCCAGAGCACGATCGCCGAGCAGTTCAAGGCCCAGGGCGTGCCGCTGACCGACGTGAGCTGCCCGGACGACATCGAGGCCGAGGTCGACACCCCGATCTCGTGCACCGGCAAGAACCCGTCCGGCACCGTGCTGCGCCTGGAGGGCAAGGTCAGCGGGATCGACGGCGACAAGGCGCGGTTCGAGGTCAAGGCCGTCGGCGGCACCGCGCCGGGCGCGACGATCGCCGCCCAGGTCAAGCAGCTCCTGGAGCAGCAGGTCGGTCAGACCGCCAAGGCCATGACCTGCCCGGACACGGTCGAGATCCCGACGCCGGAGCCGGTCCGCTGCACGCTCACCACCCAGGACGACGACCGTCTGGGCGTGTCGGTGACGATCGACGAGCAGAGCAAGATCAGCGCGAAGGTCGACGGGCCCGCGCAGGACTGACGGACGACGGACCGCCGGCCTACTCGGCCGGCGCGACCTCCCGTCGACCGACACGGCCGGCCCCCGTCGCCCGGCCCGCCGGCCCGCCGGTCCGGCCCACCGCCCACCAAAGGAAACGACCCACTCGAGAGTGGGCCGTTTCGGGAGGAGAGTGCTGTGGGTACAGCATTATGTGTGTCGTGCTCTGTGTGAAGGGGGCGCGTCGGGCGGGCGATCGGTGCGCTCTCGCCGTCTGCTTGAACACAGTGTCTCCCGCGGCGGCGACGGTCGGTGTGGGGTCGGTCACAGCGCCGTGAACGACCGGTGAACCGGGTCGCCGCGCCCGGGGGTCCACCGGCGAGCCACGGCCGCGGAAGGGGACCGGATCGGCGCGGGCGAGGGCCGCGATCGCGCACGCGGTACGGTGTGCGCGCCGATGGGGAAGGTCCGGCTCGACACCTTGCTGCACCGGCGCGGGCTCTACCCGTCGCGATCGGCGGCGTCGGCCGCCGTGCTCGCCGGGGACGTCCGCCTGGCGCGCCACCACGGCGGCCCGGTCAAGCCGGGCACGATGGTCGCCGACGACGTGGACGTCGAGACCGCCGAGCCACGCCGGTTCGTGTCGCGCGGGGGGACGAAGCTCGCCAACGCGCTCGACGGGCTCGGGATCGACGTCGCCGGTCGGCACGCGCTCGACGTCGGCGCGTCCACCGGCGGGTTCACCGACTGCCTGCTGCAACGCGGGGCGGTCGCGTCGGCGTGCGTCGACGTGGCGTACGGCGAGCTCGCGTGGAGCCTGCGCGAGGATCCGCGGGTGACGGTGCTCGAGCGGCTCAACGCCCGCACGCTCACGCCCGACCTGCTGCCGTACGCTCCGGACCTGGTGGTCGCCGACGTGTCGTTCATCTCGCTCACGAAGCTCCTGCCGGCCCTGCGGTCGGTCGTCGCCGACCGGTTCGACGCGCTGCTCATGGTCAAGCCGCAGTTCGAGGTCGGACGCGACCGGGTGGGACGCGGCGGCGTCGTCCGCGACCCGGCGCTGCGCCGCGACGCGATCCGCACCGTCGCCGCGGCCGCCCGCGACGGCGGGTGGGGCGTCCTCGACGCGGTGAGCTCGGGCCTGCCCGGTCCCAAGGGCAACCGCGAGACGTTCCTGTGGCTCGGCGAGCCCGACCGTCCCGGCGTCGTCGACGACCCGGACGCGCTCGCGCTGCGGGCCGAGCCGGAGCCGGTCGCGTGAGCATGCGCGGCCTGCCGCCGACGACCGTGGGCGACGTGGAGCCGGTCGCGTGAGCCCGTCGGGACTGCCCGCGGCGACGGTCCGCGATCCGCGCCCCGCGGCACGCACCGTGTCGGTGCTCACCCACGGCCGGCCGGCGCACGCCGCGGACGCGCTGCGGACGCTCGTGCGCGAGGCGGCGGACGCCGGGGTCGAGCTGTGGTTCGACGAGGACGAGACCGCCAAGCACGGCTTGCGGTCCGGGCCGGGGATCGCGGTCGACCAGCCGTGGCGGTCCGACGCCGACCTGTGCGTCGTGCTCGGCGGCGACGGCACGATCCTGCGCGGCCTGCGCCGTCACGTCGGGACCGGGGTGCCGGTGTTCGCGGTGAACCTCGGCGAGATCGGGTTCCTCGCGACCGTCGAGCCCGCCGACGCCGTCACCGGACTGCGGGACGCGCTCGCCGGGCGGTTCGAGGTCCTGCCGCTGCCGTCGCTGCAGCTCTGCCTGCCGGACGGAACTGTCCACGACGGGATCAACGACCTGAGCGTCCACCGGCGGTCCGGGGAGCGGGTCGCGGCGCTGCGGTACAGCGTCGACGACGAGGAGGTCGGGTTCGTGCGCTGCGACGGGCTCGTCGTGTCGACCCCCGCCGGCAGCACCGGCTACAACCTCGCCAACGGCGGCCCGGTGCTCGCGTGGGGCGTGGAGGGCTACGCCGTGTCGTTCATCGCCCCGCACACCCTGTCGGCCCGGTCGCTCGTCGTCGCCCCCGACGGCATCCTGCGGCTGCACAACGCGTCGCCGTCGGCGGTCGAGCTGGGCGTCGACGGTCGGCCCCAGGGGCTGCTGGGCCAGGACGAGGCGATCACCGTCGCGTTCCGTCGCGACGCGGCGCTGCTCGCCCAGACCCCCGGATCGAGCTTCTACAGGCGCCTGCGCGAGAAGTTCGGCCGGTTGGCGGAGTAACGCGCGGACCGGCACCGGAATCGTGCCGATCCGGCGTCGGCCGGCCATCCGTCCTGTCGCGCTGCCACCCTCCAGCTGTGCTCCTGGAGCTTCGCGTCGAGAACCTGCTGCTCATCGAGCGCGCCGAGCTGGAGCTCGGGCCGGGGCTCAACGTCGTCACCGGCGAGACCGGGGCCGGCAAGTCGGTGCTCGCCCACGCGCTCGACCTGCTGCTGGGATCCAAGCCGCGATCGGGCATCGTCCGTCCGGGCGCGAAGGAGGCATGGGTCGAGGCGGCGTTCCGGTGGGACGGCGACCGCGACCGGCTGCCGGCCGAGATCGCCGATCGCCTGCCGGCCGACGAGGACGTGCTCGTGCTGGCCCGTCGGGTGAGCGCCGAGGGCCGGTCCCGCGCGTTCATCGGCGGCCGCTCCGCGTCGGCGGCGGACCTGCAGGAGCTGGGCCCGCGGTTGCTGGCCTTCCACGGGCAGCACGCGTCACGCAGGCTCCTGTCGCCCGCCGCCCAGCTGGCGCTGCTCGACGGGTTCGCCGAGCACCGCGATCCCGGTCACGGCGCCCGCCGCGCCGATCACGCCATGGCCCACGCCGCCGAGCGCGACGCCCGTGCGCGGCTCGCCGCGCTGCAGGACCACGAGGGCGCCCGCGAGCGCGAGCTCGACCTGCTGCGGTACGAGCTGGGCGAGATCGACGACGTCGATCCGCGCGAGGACGAGCAGGACGACCTGCGGGCGCTGCGCGAGCGGCTGCGCCACGTCGAGGCGCTCCGGGCCGCGACCGGCGCCGCGACCGCCGCGCTCGGGGGCGAGGACGGGTCGGCCGGGTCGGCGATCGCCGCCGCCGAGGGCGCCCTGGACGGCGTGGCCGGGATCGACGGCGCCCTCGACGGGCTGGCGGAGCGGGTGCGGGCACTGCGGATCGAGGCCGACGACGTCGCGTCCGAGCTGCGGGCCCGACTCGAGGATCTGGACGCCGACCCGCGCGAGCTCGAGCGGGTGGAGGAGCGACTCGAGGCGATCGCCCGCCTGGAGCGCAAGCACGGCGGGACCGTCGCGTCGGTCCTGGCCTACGCCGAGCGGTGCCGGGCCCGGCTGGCGGAGCTGGAGGACGTCGGCGGCACGACCGAGGCGCTGGAGGCCGAGCTGGCCGAGGCGTCGCGTCGCCGCGAGAAGCTCGCCGCCCGGCTCCGTCGCACCCGCCGGGACGCGGCCGCGCCGCTGGCCGACGCGGTCGGGGAGCGGCTGCGGGCGCTGGCGATGGAGGCGGCGCGGATCGAGGTGCTCGTCGAGGAGCGCGAGCCCGGCCCGACCGGCGCGGATCGCTGCGAGCTGCTGCTGGCGCCCAACCCCGGCGTGCCGGCCGCGCCGGTGCGCGAGGCGGCGTCCGGGGGCGAGTTGTCGCGGGTGATGCTCGCGCTGCTCGCCGTCGCGGGCGCGGCGGCCGACGCGCCGGGCCTGCCCCGGCCCGTCCAGGTGTTCGACGAGATCGACAGCGGCGTCGGCGGGCAGACCGGCCGCGCCGTGGGGGAGGAGCTGCGGGCGCTCGGCCGCGAGGGTCAGGTCCTGTGCATCACCCACCTGCCGCAGATCGCGGCGCTCGCCGATCGGCACTTCGCGATCGACAAGGACACGTCGGTCGATCCGGCTCGCACGGTCGTCCATGCGTTGGACGACGACGCGGTGGTCGGCGAGCTCGTGCGGATGCTCGGCGGCGACGCGGGCGACGACGGCGCCCGCCGCCACGCCGAGGAGCTCCGCGCCGCCGGCTGATCGCGGTCCCGGCCGCCGGGCGCACGGCGGCCCCGGAGCCGCATCGCCGGCGCCGCACGTCCCGGGGTCCGCAGGTCCGGGGCGGCCTCACGTCCCGGTGTCCGCACGTCCGGGGCGGCCGCACGTCCGGGGCGGCCGGGCGTCAGCCCTCGGACGGCGCCAGGTCGAGCGACGCCGAGTTGATGCACCAGCGCTGGCCGCCGGGGCCTGGGCCGTCGGGGAAGACGTGGCCCAGGTGGCCGCCGCAGCCGGCGCACTTCACCTCGACGCGGACCATCCCGTGCGAGCGGTCCTCGTGGAGGGTGACGGCGTCGGCGACGACCGGGTCGGTGAAGCTCGGCCACCCGGTGCCGGAGTCGAACTTCGTGTCGCTGGCGAAGAGGTCGGTCCCGCACGCCGCGCAGCGGTACGTGCCGTCGTCCTTCGTGTCCCAGTACTTGCCGCTGAACGCGGGCTCGGTGCCGCACTGCCGCAGCACGGCGTACTGCTCGGGGGTCAGGTCCTGCTGCCAGTCGGCGTCGGTGCGGGTGGCGGCGTCGCCGGTGTCCTGATCGGTCATGTGGGCCTCCTGCGGGTCGGGGACCCCGCGTCGACGGCCACGGCGGTCGGCGGCGCGGGGGCTTCGTCGATCGTGGCAGATCGCCGGACGGGGGTGGCGGCGGTACGGGACGCCGTGGGTCCCGAAGTGCAGCCACTTCCCGTGGGGCGAGCCGTGGCGGGCGGGGTGGCGGCGGTACGGGACGTCACGCGTCGCGAGCTGCGACCACCGGCCCGCCGCCCCGCCGACCCGACCACGTGCGTCCGCCGTCACGGAGATCCGCCGCCCTGCGCGGTACCGTGCTCTGCGGCAGGTGTCCCGTAGGGCGACCCGCGACGACCTCGTCGGAGGCCGATCCGTGGGCCGCCGACGCCGCCGCTCGGCGTCGTCGACCGAAGGACCGCGTAGTGCCCGACCAGCAGACCAAGTTCGTGTTCGTCACCGGGGGCGTCGTGTCGTCCCTGGGCAAGGGCATCGCCGCCGCCGCGATCGGCCGCCTCCTCGTCGGCCGGGGCCTCACCGTCGGTCTGCAGAAGCTCGACCCGTACATCAACGTCGACCCGGGCACGATGTCGCCCTATCAGCACGGCGAGGTGTTCGTCACCGAGGACGGCGCCGAGACCGACCTGGACCTGGGCCACTACGAGCGGTTCACCAACACCAACACGTCCAAGGCGTCCAACGTCACGACCGGCGGGATCTACGACGCGGTCATCCGTCGCGAGCGGCGCGGCGACTACCTGGGCGGCACCGTCCAGGTCGTCCCGCACATCACGAACGAGATCAAGCACCGGATCAAGCTCGTCGCCGAGACGCGCGACGTCGACGTGGCGATCATCGAGATCGGCGGCACCGTCGGCGACATCGAGTCGCTGCCGTTCCTCGAGGCCATCCGCCAGTTCCCCGCCGACGTCGGCCGGCGCAACTGCATGTACGTGCACCTGACGCTCGTGCCGTACATCAAGCACGCCGGCGAGCTGAAGACCAAGCCGACCCAGCACTCGGTGAACGAGCTGCGCCGCATCGGCCTGCAGCCCGACATGCTCATCTGCCGGTCCGAGGCGGTCCTCAGCCGCGACATCCGGTCGAAGATCGCCCGCTCCACCGCCCTGCCGGACGAGATGGTCATCTCCGGCAAGGACGTGTCGGACGTCTACGAGATCCCGCTGTGGTACCGCGAGGAGTCGGTCGACCAGCGGGTGCTCGAGCACTTCGGCCTGGAGGCCCCGCCGGCCGACATCAGCGACTGGGAGCAGGTCGTGCGGCTGACCCGCGCGGCCCGCAGCCCGGTGCGGATCGGCCTCGTCGGCAAGTACGTCAAGCTCGAGGACGCCTACAAGTCGGTCGCCGAGGCGCTGAAGCACGCCGGGGTGCGCGACGGCGCCCGGATCGAGATCGACTGGGTCGACAGCGAGCACCTGGAGAGCGAGCAGGCCGCGCTCGACCGCCTGTCCGCCGTCGACGGCATCCTCGTCCCCGGCGGGTTCGGTGGCCGCGGGATCGAGGGCAAGATCCTCGCCTGCAAGGTCGCGCGGGAGCAGGGCATCCCGTTCCTCGGGATCTGCCTGGGGATGCAGATGGCGGTCGCCGAGTTCGCCCGCCACGTCGCCGGGATGCCGGGCGCGAACTCCACGGAGTTCGACCCCGAGACCGAGTGGCCGGTCATCGACCTGCTGCCGGAGCAGAAGGAGGTCCGCGACCTGGGCGGCACGATGCGCCTGGGCGCCGATCCGGTGACGTTGCAGCCCGGCACCCGCATCCGCGAGCTCTACGGCGAGGAGACCGTCTACGAGCGTCACCGGCACCGCTACGAGGTGTCGATCACGCTGCGACGCAAGCTCGAGTCGGCGGGCCTCGTCGTCGGGGGCACGTCGCCCGACGGTCGGCTCGTCGAGGCGATCGAGCTGCCGGCCCACCCGTTCTTCGTCGCGATGCAGGCGCACCCGGAGTTCAAGAGCCGGCCGGAGCGCCCGTCGCCGATCTTCCGCGGGTTCGTCGACGCCGCGCACCGTCGCGCGCTGGAGCGCACCGACGTCGACGTGCCGACCGACGTCGACGCGTCGTCGGCGGGCGCGGCCGGGTCCGGCGCCCGGTGAGCGCTCCCGACGAGCGCCGGTTCGAGCGGACCGGTGGGGAGGTCCTCTACGACGGGCGGATCGTCCACCTCGTCGAGGACACCTTCCGGTTCGACGACGGCGCCGAGGTGCGGCGCGAGATCGTCCGCACCACCGGCGCGGTCGGGGTGCTCGTGCACGACGGGACCGACATGCTCCTCACGCGCCAGCCGCGCGAGGCGATCGGGGCGTTCGACAGCCTGGAGATCCCGGCCGGTCGGCTCGACAAGCCGGGCGAGGACCCGATCGACTGCGCGCGCCGCGAGCTCACCGAGGAGATCGGCTACGCCGCCGCGTCGTGGCAGCCGCTGACGACGTACAACCCGTCGGTCGGGATCCTCGACGAGACGGTCCACCTGTACGCCGCGTGGGACCTGCGCGAGGAGTGGAACGACAGCGGCGAGGACGAGCGGATCGAGGTCGTCCGCTGGCCCCTGGCCGACCTGGACGGCGCGATCGCCGCCACCACCGACGGCAAGACGAAGCTCGCGTTGCTGTGGGCGAAGGCCTACGGTGTGCCGGGATGCGGATGAACGACGACGTCGCCGGTCCCGGCCGGCGCCCCTGAAGCCCATGCCCCGACCGGTCGTCCCTGCGGGAGCACGCTCATGACCGGTCCCGGTCCCGGCCGCTGCATCGTCTGCGGCGAGGATCCCCCGGCCGCGACGCTCTTCGCCCGCGACGGGCACCGCCTGGTCCGGTGCCCGAGGTGCCGGCTCGTCTACCAGCACCCGCAGCCGTCGGACGAGACGCTCGACGCGACGTACTACCACGACCCGGCGTGGACGGAGGAGCTGGCGACGAACATCCGCGAGCTGACGGTCCGACGTGCCCGCGAGCAGCTCCTGCGGATCCGCGACCACGGCGTCGCGGCGTCGGGACGGGCGCTCGACGTCGGGTGCTCGGACGGGTCGTGGCTCGAGGTCGTCGGCGAGTACGGGGCGTGGGCGACCGGGGTCGAGATCGGCGAGACGACCGCCGCGGCCGCGCGCGAGCGTGGCCTGGACGTCCACACCGGCACGCTCGACGACGCGCTGCCCGCCCTGCCCGACGGCGGGTTCGACCTCGTCACGTTCTGGGACGTGCTGGAGCACCTGCGCGACCCGCGCCACGAGATCGGCCTGGCCCGCCGGCTGCTGCGGCCGGGCGGGCACCTGGCGGCGTCGATGCCCAACGTCGAGGGGTGGTACCCGCGCGCGTCGCGGCGCCTGCTCGCCGGGCGGACCGGGGTGTGGGAGTACCCGGAGCTGCCGGTGCACCTGTACGACTTCGCGCCGCGCACGATCACGAGCGTCCTCGAGGCGGCCGGGTTCGTCGACGTTCGGGTGCGCACGTACGCCACCCCGTGGTGGTACTACCGCTGGACGAGCCTGTCGCTGCAGACGATCGGCCGCGACCTGCGGGGCAAGGCCACCCGGATCGCGTTCGAGCTGCTGAAGCTGCCGCTGTACCCGCTGGCCCGCGCCGCCGGTCGCGAGAACTCGCTGTTCGTCACCGCCCGCCGGCCCTGACGTCACCGGCGCCGCGATGTCGGACGCCGGCGCCGCGATGTCGGGCGCCGGCCTGCGGCAGGGATCCCGACGACCGGAACGCGCCGACGGTTCGCGAGGGGGACCCCGGCCACCCGGGGGAGCCGTCCCGGCGCGCCGGGGCAGCGGGTAGCGTCCGGGCACGGTCGCCAGGGCAGCAGCGGCGTCCGTCACCGTCCATCCCCCCCGATCCCCCCTCCCGCCATGAAGCGCATCGCTCCCTGGTCGCTCGCCGCCGCGTCGGCGCTCGGCCTCGCTCTCGCCCCGTCCGCGTCGGCCGCGCCACAGGTCGAGGTGACCGCCAAGCCGATCACCAAGTCGCTGACGAAGAAGAACGCCCGCACGACCGTCGCCGTGAAGAACGTCACCAAGCGCCGCCTGACCGGCCTGACGGTGACCGTCGGCGCCCGCAAGGGCGTGCGGGTCACCGTCGCCGGCGCCAAGCGCGGCAGTCGCACCCGCCGCCTCAAGCCGCTCGCCGCCGGTCGCACGACGAAGGTCACCGTCCGCCTGCGCCGCACCGGCAAGCGTCCGAAGTCCGGCACCGTGTCGGTGCGGGTGCGCCGCAACGGCAAGACCCGCGCGACCGGACGGCTCGCGTTCGGACCGGACGCCGCGCCCAAGATGACCGGCCGGTACTTCTGGGGGTCGACGTACAGCCTCAACGGCCCGCGGCCGCACTCGCTGTACTTCACCGGTCCGAAGTACGTCTACACCGGCAAGGTCAAGGGTGAGTGGCCGACCTGCACCACCGTGACCGAGGACTGCCGGCCGTACACGTTCGACGCCGCGAAGGGCGAGCTGACCGTCGACGGTCGCAAGACCGAGCTCGAGGGCGAGCGCCTGAAGGTCGACGACGACGATGCCGAGGACGGCAAGATCGACGGCCACACGTACTGGGAGCTGGGTCGCCCGAAGGCCGGCGCGCGGTGGGACGTCGTCCTGACCCACTCGAGCGCGAGCGGCATCTGCCCGCTGTACTGCAACTACTTCACCGAGCACCTGCGGTTCAGCCCCGACGGCACGTTCGTGCGCGGCTCGGTCGCGTCCGGGACCGGCCCGGTCGTCGACTGGGCGGTCGTCCCCGACGACAGCAAGGGCACGTACGAGGTGCGCAAGGACCGCAAGCTGCGGTTGGCGTTCGCCGACGGCAAGGAGCGGATCGAGACCCTCGGCATCTACCCCGGCAAGGTCGGCTACCCCGACAACCCGACCGCGGGCGCGGTGCTCGACGGCGACGGCTACTTCGACATCCGGGACTGACCGGCGGCGACGGGCGGACGGCGGAGCGTCGCGGCGGCCGGCATCGTCCCGGTCGCCAGCGGCATGAGGTAGTGCTCGGCGAGCCACCGCACGGCGGGCACCACCACCGCGTCGCCGAACCCGAACAGCGCCTGGTTGGGCCGCACGGTGCCCAGGTCGTAGTCGGGGGCGCCCATGAGCCGCGCGTACTCGCGGGGGGTCATCCACCGCACCCGGACGGCGTCGGCGTCGAGGCGCACGACCGCCTGCTTCGACGATCCGCCGCGCGCGGTGCGCAGGCACCCGGAGACGTCGTCCGGGCGGACCTCCCACACCGCGATCCCGCGTCGGGTGCGCCGGTAGGCGGTCCGGTACGTCGCCCCGGGCTCGCGGCGCAGCGCGTCGATCCGCGCGAGCTGCGTCGACGAGAGGCTGTCGACGAACGCCGCGGTGCGGTCGTCGTCCCACCACCGGGGATCGTCGGGCGGCACGTCCTCGACCAGGTCGCCCAGGCCCCGGGTCAACGGGGCGGGCGGCGTCGGGAGCGGTGCGCGATGGGTGCGCAGGCTCGGATCGTCGAACACCCACCGCAGCCAGTCGGGGCGCAGCTCCGACCGGGGCTCGTCCGCGTCGGCGGGAGGGTCCGTCGTGCCGACGACGAACAGGCGCGGCCGGGACTGCGGCACGAACCGTCGCGCGTCGATGGCGAGCACGTCCACGGAGTAGCCGAGGTCGTTGAGCGCCCGGATCGCGGCGGACAGGTCGTCCCCACCGTGCGACGTCGCGAGGCCCGTCACGTTCTCGAGCACCACGACGCCGGGCATCGCGTCGCCCATGTCGCGCAACAGGCGGACGACGTGCCAGAACGCGCCCGACTGCGTGCCCGCCAGGCCGGTCCGCCCGCCGGCGAGCGACAGGTCGGTGCACGGCGACGACGCCCACGCGAGCGACAGGTCGCCGGGCAGGTCGTCGGCGTCGATCGCCCCGATGTCGCCGAGCACGAACGCGTGATCGCCCGCGTCACCGAACTGCGCGTCGTACATCGCCCGCTTCGTCGGCTCGACGTCGTTGGACCACGCGACGGCGAACCCGGCCGCCTCGAGCCCCATCCGCGCCAGGCCGATCCCCGCGAAGAGCTCGAGCACCCGCGGGCGCGGGGGACGGATCGGCGTGACGGTGCCCATAACGCCCCGACGGTACGGCGGGACCCGGACGGGAACGGCGCCGGTCTGATATAGTTGCAAACGCAATCAACTGAGCGGCCGACCCGAGGAGGGGCATTCGCATGAGCGTTCCCAATCGTCACTTCGACCACATCGTCGTGGGGGCCGGATCGGCCGGGGCCATCGTCGCCGCGCGGCTGTCGGAGAACCCGGCCAAGCACGTGCTGCTGCTCGAGGCGGGGCCCGAGGACCGCAACGTCTGGTCCAAGGTCCCCCTCGGGTTCGCGAAGATCCTCTTCAACCCGAAGTACATGTGGCAGGACCAGGAGACGGCGCAGGAGCCCGATCTCGGCGGTCGTCGCTACGCGCTCCCGGCCGGCAAGGTGCTCGGCGGGTCGAGCGCGATCAACGGCCTCATCCAGGTCCGCGGCAACCCCGGCGACTAGGACGGCTGGGAGCGGCTGGGCGCCACCGGGTGGGGTACGAGGACGTCCTGCCGTACTTCAAGAAGGGCGAGAGCGACCACCACGGCGCCAGCGACGTCCACGGCGCCGACGGCCCCGTCCGGATCGAGCCGGCCGGGTGGCAGAACCCGCTCGCCGACGCGTTCATCGACGCCGCGTCCGCGACGCTCGGGCTGCGCAAGAACGACGACTTCAACGGTCGCGATACCGAGGGCGCCGGCTACTGGGACCTCATCGCCCGCAACGGCTGGCGCCAGTCGACGTCTCAGGTGTACCTGAAGCCGGCCCGCAAGCGCCGCAACCTCCACGTCGTCACCGGCGCCCGGGTGACGAAGGTCGACTTCGACGGTCGCAAGGCGGTCGGCGTCACCTACCGCAAGGACGGGCAGACCCTGCAGGCCCGCGCGACGGGCGACATCGTCCTGAGCGCGGGCGCGCTGCGCACCCCGCAGCTCCTGCAGCTCTCGGGGATCGGGCCGGCCCGGCTCCTGGCCGACCACGGGATCGACGTCGTCCACGCGCTGGAGGGCGTGGGGGAGAACCTCGTCGACCACGTCCAGACCGGTCGGCGCTACGCGACGACGAGCGAGCACACGTTCAACGCCAAGCTCGGCACGCCGCTCGCCCAGGTCGGTCAGGGGCTGCGGTTCCTCGCCGGGCGGCGCGACGGTCCGCTGACGATCGGCGCGTCGCTCGCCGGCGCGTACCTCAAGACGTTGCCCGACGGCGGGTTCGTCGTGCCGATGCACCGCCACGAGGCGCTGTGGCTGGGGCTCCAAGGTGACTGGCCTCCGTGTGCCGTCAAGGTGGGTGCGGGATCGGTGTGCGCGTTGAGCGGCGAGCGGTTCGACGGGCGACGACTGACCGCCGACCCGCAGGACTACCTCGTCCTGCCCGACCAGCCGTGGATCGACGGCATCAACGCCGGCGACGGGTGGGTGCGGCAGTTCGTCGCGGTGCCGCTGGGCGCCGGACGGTCGGTCGAGGCCCGGGTCGGCGAGCCCGAGGAGGGCGGGCTGCGGCTGTCGCTCTTCGATCCGGTTCCCGGGCGGTTTCCCGATGAGGAACCGTCGCTGGAGGTCAGGTCCTGCGACATGCTGGCGCCGGCCGCGATGCCGTCGGACGCGATGGCCATCGGTGCGGGAGGCCGGATCCGTCAGGAGCTCTACCCGGACACGTACGGGATCGAGGGTGACGCTGCTCGTCGACTTGGCCGACGACGAGGTGGAGGTACTGCGCACCGCCGGCTGGACGGTCGTCCCCCCTGATCCCGACGCGGTCCGGGCCGCACTGGAAGGAGCCCACTGATGGCGTTCGTGATCTACGCCCCGCACAAGGACGGCCTGCACGACAAGTCGCTCGGCAAGAAGATCCATGCGTTCATCCGCAAGCTCTTCGAGGACGACACCCTGCCGGGGCTCCACATCGAGCCGATCAAGGCCGCGATCGACCCCAAGGTCCGCACCGGCCGCGTCGACGCGATGTACCGCGCGGTGCTCTTCAAGGTCCAGGCCGCCGGCGGGGACCCGCACTACATCTTCACGGGCGTGTGGCCGCACGACGAGGCGATCGCCGTCGCCCGCAAGGCGGTCCTCAAGCTCAACCCGGTCAACGGGCTGCCCGAGCTCATCCTGGCGTCCGAGGTGCAGCTGCCGACCGCCGCGGAACCCGGTGGGGGAGGGCACGCGCAGGCGGCGTCGGCTGAGACGCCGGGGGCGGTGACGGCGGACGCACCGGGGGCGGTGACGGAGGAAGCACCGGCCGTCACACCGGCGACGGTCACCGAGCCGGTGCCGCCTTCCGCACGGGCGGTGGCAGATGCGCCGTCCGCCGCGAAGCCACTGCTGGCCCGTGACCCGGAGGACCTGACGCTTGAGAGGCTGACCGACGTGCTCGGTCTCGACCCGACGCTCGCCGAGGCCGCGCTGCGGGCCACGAGCGACGACCAGGTGATGGCGCTCGCCGAGGGCGCGGTCGAGTGGCAGGGCTTGGCGCTGCTCGACCTGGCGGCGGGGATGTCGATCGCCGAGGTCCAGGAGGCGCTCGGCATCACCGAGCGCGTCACCGCCACCGACGGCGACGAGGATGCCCGCCTACTGGAGGGCCTGCGCGCGCCCGCGGCCCAGATGCAGTTCGCGTGGCTCGAGGACGACGACGAGCTGCGCCGCGCGATCGAGGACGGAACGTTCGCCAAGTGGCGGGTCTTCCTGCACCCCGAGCAGCGCCGCTACGTCGAAGGGGACTGGAACGGCCCGTTCCGCCTGTCGGGTGGTGCGGGCACCGGCAAGACCGTCGTGCTCCTGCACCGCGCCCGTCGGCTGACGCGCGCCGATCTGTCCGCGCGCGTGGTGCTCACGACCTACACGCGCAACCTCGCCGACGCGCTCGAGCGCGACCTGCTGACCCTCGATCCGACCGTGTCGATCGCAGGGCGGCTGGGTGATGCGGGCGTCCGGCCGACCGGCGTCGACGCCGCCGCGAGCCAGGTCCTGACCGCCGCGTCGCCGGACGTCCGCTCCGCGGCGATCGAGGCGGTGCTCGGCATCGCCGGGGACCGACCGCCGTCGCGCCGGACCGACACGAACGCGACGTGGAAGGACGCCCTGGCCGGCGCTTCTCAGCGAGCTGGACGTCGACCTGGCCGCCCGACGATCGAGGTCCCTGCGCAAGCTCATCGCCGACCTCGAGCGGTTGCTCCCGGTGTCGTGACGTGGCGCGGCGGAGCGACGCGCGAGTCACCTACCCCAACATCACCCGCACCAGCTCCACCGCCTCCGCGTACGGTCGCAGGCGGGGCCCGTCGCCGGTCCCGGTCCACTCCCACAGCGGGCGGTGGCCGGCGCCGACGAGGTAGGCGGAGCGGACGGTGGCGTCGGTGCGGGGACGGTCGCGGGGCCAGGAGCGCTCGCGGGACAGGGCGTCGAGGTCGCCGGCGAACGTGCGGTTGCGGGCGAGGAACGGCTCGAGGTGCGCCGGGCCGGCGAGGAACGCCCGCTTGGCGTTGTTGCACCGCCGGCACGCGACGACGAGGTTGTCCAGGCCGTCGTCGCCGCTACGACTCCACGGGATGAAGTGGTCGACCTCGCGGCCGCCCGCCCCGACTCGACCGGCGCAGTAGAAGCACGCGCCGCGCTGCAGATCCAGCAGGCCCTCGGCGACCCGGCCCAGCGCGACGCGGTCGCGACCGAAGAGGAAGTCCTCGAACGCCAGCAACGACGACGCGTCGGGGATCTCGGTCCGGTTGAGCGCCGCCGCCTTCTCGGTCCACCACCGCACGACGAACGGCCGCAGCAACGGCGCCAGGCGCACCAACGCGTCCGCGACGCCGGGAAACAACTCCACCGCCTCGCCGGACGCCCGGTACGCGCGCATCGAGAACCCGCCGGTCTCGCGGAACGGCCACGGCGTCGTGTAGAGGAACGGCTCGAACGGCCGTTGCAACCGGGGGATCGGCCACTCCGCCAGGGTCCGCTCGGCGCGACGCACCAGGGTGCGCCACTCGTCGCTGCGGCGCACGGCGTCGGGCACCGTCACCGCGTCGATCCCGGCCTGCCGCCGGAACGCCGCCAGATCACGCAGGATCGCCGCCTGCCCGCCCGCCTGGTTCTGCACGAGCACCCGGCCGGTCGTCGCGTACCCGCGGCTCTGCGGCCAGTACAGCTCGACCACGCGCTCGGCCAGCTCGCCCACCGGCAGCCGACCGTCCCGCAGGTGCTCCGGCGCCCGGTCGAGCATCGCGACGAGCAACGCCGGCTTGTACGTCGACGACATCGCGGCATCGTCGAGCAGCGCCAGCACCTGCTCACCGATCGCCAACGGCTCCGTCGTCACGGGCGCAGTATCGCCGAGCGCTCGCAACGATCTCGCCGGGAGGGCGGCCGATGGGGGCGGGGGTGGACCGGGTTGAGGACGTGGGTGGTCCTGAAGTCACTCCACCCCCGGCCGGGGCGGCCGTCGCGGGGTCAGCCTCCGTCGACGGTCGATCGCGCGTCCACGATCCCGGGCAGCGCCCGGCGCGCCGCCTCGCGGAATCCCATCGGACGTACGCCGAAGACCGCCTCGGCGGCGTTGCGCTCCACGAGCAGGTCGTCGTCCAGGCCCTCCAGCAGCGCGGTGATGAGCGGGCGGTCCTCGTCGGCGACGACGGCCGCGATCGCGCCCTCCAGCGCGGGGACGCTCACCGGGACCGGGATCTGACGGAACGGCCGGCCGAGCAGGTCGGCGACCTCGCGCATGAGCTCCTCGACCGACAACTCGTCGGCCCCGGCGACGTCGTACCGGCCCGGCGGGGCCGTGCGCGCGGCGAGGAGGCAGTCGAGCACGTCGTCGATGCCGATCGGTTGCGACCGGCGGTGCGCCACGGCGCGGTCGCCAGGACCGGCAGCCGGTCCACCATCTGCACGAGGGTCCCGAACGACCCCGACCCGGGACCGACGATCATCGACGCGCGCACCGCGACGAGCTCCGGGATCCCGTCGGCCAGCACGTCCTCGGCCGCGCGACGGCTCTCCAGATGCTCGGAGCTGCCGCCGTCCGGGTCGTAGCCGACCGCGCCCAGGTACACCGTCCGCCGCAGCCCGGTGCGTCGCGCGGCGTCGACGAACCGGCGCGCGGCCGCCGTGTCCCGGGCGACCAGGTCACCCCCGGCGCCCATCGAGTGGACGAGGTAGTACGCGACGTCGATGCCCTCGAGCGCCGGAGGCAACGTGTTCGCGTCGTCGAGGTCGGCCGCGACGACGTCGACGCCTTCCGGCACGTCGGCCCGGGACGGGTCACGCACGAGCGCGCGCACCCGCACCCCGTCCGTCCGTGACAACCGATCGACCAGACGGGAGCCGACGAATCCGGTCGCACCGGTGACGAGAACCTGGACGCTCACCCGGACGTCACTACCCGCGCAGGGCGGCCGGCACGCGTCGAGGGGCGGAGGACCGTCCGTCGTCGGACGTCACCGCAAGCGCTCGAGCGCGCCGTCGAACGGGACGTGGATCCATCCCTCGCGGCGGGCTGCGCCGTCGAGGACGGACGGGATCGGCGGGGTCAGTCGGCGTTCGACCGCACGGGCGACGAGGGCACAGAGCAGCGCGTCGAGGGCGTCGTCGTGGGCGACGCATGCCGCGACCCGGTCGTCGGCGATGACGAGCCACGGCGCGCGGCGCCGCAACTCCGCGACGATCGCCCGGCGCGCCGGTCGGCCCGCGGCACCCTTGTAGGTCCCGGTCGCACCGGCGACTCCGGACCGCAGTCCGAGCGCGTCGACCGCCACGGCGGGGTACGCCTCGCAGAACCGGCCGCCGCGCCCGGACCGGTCGACCTCGTCGTCGGCGTCCACGTGCTCGGCGAACAGACCGGCGAGGCGCATCGCGGGGTAGGCGATCCGGTCGGTGCTGACGCTCAACGGCAGCCGTCCCGTCCGCTCGTGGATCCAGCGGTCGGTCGCGCGGTGCGTCAGTCGACGGTCGACGCCCACCCCGGCGCTCGACCACGGCCGCCGCCCGGCGAGCGCGTCGACGAACGCGTCCGGCCACCCGAACGGCGCGTCGATCGCGACCTTCGTCACCGGTCCGGGGACCAGGTCGTGGTCGCCCCGAAGGAGCGCCCCGAGCCGGTAGTCGTCGAGCGGCCGCGCGCGTCCCGGACCCAGGGCGCCCCGCGCGAGCGCCACGACCGTCGGATCGCCGCCCCACGAGATCGCGCACACCGCGGTGGACGCCGGTCGCGATGCGAGGTCGATGCCGAGGGTGGTGGTCATGGTGGAAGGGACGGCCGTAGCCCGCAGGGCACGCGTCGTGTCGTGCCGTCCGGACGACCACGGCCCGTCGCGTCTATCAGGTCAGCCTCTGGCGATCGAAGTATCCGGGGTGCGAGGACACGCTGCGCCTCACGTCGGTGGCGGTGGAGGTGTCATCGGGTGCCGGTGGGGGTGGTCGGAGAACGTGACGCGGGTGGTCCTGAAGTCACACCGCCCCCGGGCGGAACCCGTCATTACCGCCGCTTCGCCGTGAACTTCAGCTCGTAGGTGTCGCAGACGTAGCCGGCGACGATCGTCTCCTGGCGGATGACGCCCCTGGCGGTGGTGGGGGACGTGAAGCGGCCCTTGAGCGTCGTGTAGACCGTGACGCCGTCGGCCTTCTCCTTCTTGCGGCCGCTGAACTTGCCCGAGCGGACCTTCCACGTCAGGTCGGGCCCGACCGTCGCGATCTGCGACGTCGACGATCCGCCGCAGCTCTCCAGCACGTGGGCGACGACGCCCTTGATCCGCTTGCCGCCCCGGTCGACGGTGAACTTCAGGTCGTACCCACGGACGATCTGGCCCTTGCGAGCCTTGAACGTCCCCGTCCTGGGCGTGGCGGCGAGCGAGGCGGCGGGAACGGCGAGCGCCAACGTGGCGGTGGCGACGACGATGAGTGATCGGGACACGGACGGGCTCCTCGGGAGAGTGATGGGCCGGCGCAGCGTACGGTGGGGGCGGGCGCCCACCGCGGCACGCGCACCGCCCTCCCGGTACGCCGGCGATCACACCCCCGTCTGCCAGCGCACGACCCCGCCACGCGATCCGGTGCAGCGGATGTCGCCGAGCTCGTGGCGGACGTCGCGGTAGCGGCACCGCAGTCCGCGGGCACGGTTGCCGCGGCCCTGCGCCGGACCGCGGTTCCACGCGCGAACGACGCGACGGGCCTCGGCGCAGCTCACCTTGCGCGTGGTGATGTTGCCCGCGTACGCGGAGGACAGGTGGCCGCACTCGCGGATCGGCGCGGCCGCCGACGCGGTGGTGGGCACGGTCGTCGGCGCGGTCGATGCGAGCGCCACCGCGAGAAGCAGGGTCGAGAGCACGCCGGTGATCGACCTGCGCGGAGCCGGGCCGGAGGCGGTCGCGGTGGTCGTCACCGAAGGGTCTTGGGTCCAGGTCATGGGAGGGTGGTCGTCCCGAGCACCGACGATCTGACGTCGGAGCTGCCGACGACGGTCTCACGGCGATGGGCTCCCGATCGTCGCGGCGGGCGGCCGCTCATGATTGTCGCCGTCCGACGACAACCCTCGCATGTCGCCGTCCGACGACATCCCGTGCATGTCAACGTTCGACGACATGCTACGGTCGGTCAACGAACGACGACATGCGTCGCGACGATCGATGGCCACGACCCGCACCATCCGCCACCTCGCCGCCGTCCTGCGGGGCCGGCGCCTGGACCTCGACCTGACGCAGGCCGACGTCGCCGCGCGGGCCGGGGTGTCACGGCAGTGGCTCAGCGGGCTGGAGCGGGGCCGGGCCGGCGCCGAGGTTGGGCTCGTCCTGCGGGTGCTCGACGTCCTCGACCTGCGGATGGACCTCACGCCCGTCGACGCCGGGCCGTCCACCGCGTCCGCCGGGCCGGGGCGTCCCGGAGACCACGTCGACCTCGACGAGTGGCTCGAGGAGTACGGACGCGACGACCGCGATGCGGCACCCGCGGAGGGCCCGTGACCGACGAGCTGTGCGTCATCCTCGACGACCGGGTCGCCGGGGTCGTCCAGCGGGCGCGGGACGGTCGGCTGCGGTTCGCCTACGACGACGCGCACCGGTCCGGCACCCCGCTGTCGGTGTCGATGCCACCGGCGGTCACGGTGCACGAGGACGCGGTCATCCGGCCGTGGCTCCGGGGCCTGCTGCCCGAGGACGACCGCGTGCTGCGGCGATGGGCGCGCCGGTTCCACACCTCGACGTCGCCGTTCGCGCTGCTGGCGAGCCCCGTCGGGCAGGACTGCCCCGGCGCGGTGCGGTTCGCGCCGGCGGACGAGGTCGACGCGGCGCTCGGACGACGACCGCGCGTCACCTGGCTTTCCGACGACGAGGTCGGCGAGCGCCTGCGCGACCTGCGGGAGGACGGATCGACGTGGCTCGGGCGCACGTTCTCCGGCCGGTTCAGCCTCGCGGGCGCGCAGGCGAAGACCGCGCTGTTGCTGCGCGACGGGCGGTGGGGCGAGCCGTCCGGGACGGCGCCGACGACCCACATCCTCAAGCCGGCGATCCGAGGGCTCGACGACCACGACCTCAACGAGCACCGGTGCCTCGACGCGGCACGACGGGTCGGGCTGCTCGCGGCCCGCACCCGGGTCGCCCGGTTCGGCGACGAGACCGCCGTCGTCGTCGAGCGGTACGACCGTCGCCCCGACGTCGACGGCACGATCCGGCGGATCCACCAGGAGGACCTGTGCCAGGCGCTCGGGGTCCCGCCGGAGCGCAAGTACCAGAACGAGGGCGGCCCGACGCCCGGCGCGATCGCCGCGTTGCTGCGCGACGTGCTCCCGGCGTCCCGCGCCCTCGACGCCGTGGCGACGCGCTGCTCGACGCGGCGGCGGCGCCCGACGTCGTCGCGCTCGACCGCGGGTTGCCTGCACGTCTGGTCGACCTCGTCGCCGCGCGTGCCCGACGCTGCCTCGCGGTGCTCGACGGCGCGCCGTCCGGCTGACGGCGCTCGTCAGTCGGTCCCCGCTGCGCCCGCCTGCCTGCGTCGATCCGCTCGCCGGCCGCCAGCGACCGCCGGGGCCACCCGACGCCCACCCGTCACCCGCCGTCGCGGCCGCCCACGATCCCGCGGATCCGTTGCACGATCGCGCGGCGGAAGCGGGCGTCGTCGCCCTCGTCCTCGGACCGTCGGGCGTTGACGAAGTGGCGCACCCCGTCGTCGTCGGGGGCCGACAGCTCGACGTCGTCCCCCCACGAGAACCGGTCGGCCCGGAACCCGAAGAACAACGTGCCACGCAGCTCGTCCAGGTCGGACGGCAGCTCGCCCGCCTCGTCGTAGCGCCGACGCCCCGCCGCGGCGACGGCGGCGAGCGCGTCGACCGGGTCCGTCCCGCCCGCATGGTTCGGGGCATCCGCCTCCGTCGACCCACCCGTCCCGTCCGGCGCGCCCACGGCGAGCGACCCGCCCGGCGCGCCGGCCGTGAGCGACCCGTCCGTCCCGTTGTCCTCGTCCTCGTCGTCCGGGCGGGGATCGTGACGGGCGGGCCACGCCGCGACGAACGCCCGCTGCTCGACCGTCTCGGGGGCCACGCGTCCCGCGCGGGCGCGGGCCGTGAACCGGCGGGCGTGGGCGACCTCCGCGAGCGCCTCCGACCCGGTGGCGCCCTCGTCGACCGCCAGGCACCCCAGGACCGTGCCGGTGCGCCCGACGCCGCCCCAGCAGTGGACGTACACCCCCGACGGGGCCCGCTGGACGACGTCGAGGATCGTCCGCATCTCGTGGAACGTGGGAACCGACACGTCGCGGATCGGCAGTCGCACGTGCCACACGCCGTCGATCCCGCGGGCCGCGGCACGGGACCGCAACAGGCGGTCGTACGGGTGCAGGCCGTGCGGTCCCGGGCCCTCGCCCGCCTCGGTCAGGTCGACGAACCACCGCACGCCCAGGTCGAGGAGCGCGTCGAGCTTCTCCGTCGCCTCCTGCTTCGTCGGTGCGCCCGGGTACGGGCCGGCGAGCACCCGCCCGTCGCGGAGCCAGAACGCGTCGTTCGGCAGGCGCGGATCCAGATCCGGGGCGCCGGGCATCCGCGGGAGCCGAGCGAACCCGGCCGACAGCTCGTCGCCCAGCGCCAGCAGGCCGTCGGCGAGCGCCTCGATCTCGTCGCCCAGGTGGACGATCCTGCGCCAGGACCGGGGGATGGCGTCGGCGCCGTACAGGGCGCCGGCGAGCTGGCCGGCGATCGCGGCGGTCGTGTCGGCGTCGTCGCCCAGGTTGGCCGCGGCCAGGACCGCGTCGGCGAACGTGCGGGTGGACCACACCGCCCACAACGCCGCCTCGAGCGACGTGGGGGCGAACCCTCCGCCCCGGATGTGGTCGGGGACCGTCGCCCCGCCATCGGCCCGGAACGACCCGGCCGCGATCGGGCGGACGTCGTCGTGCAGGAGCGGGGCGGACATGAACCGGCCGTCCGGTCCCAGGACCGACTCGCGGTCGCCGCCCCGCAGCGCGTCGACGAGCAGCGCGGCGAAGAGCTTGGCTGCATCGCGGGCGCCGGGGTGACCGTGGGTGGCGTTGGACTCGCGGATCGCCGCGTCGATCGCCGCGCCGCGGGCGAACGCGTGCGCCATCGCCAGCGGCGCCAGGCGCATGAGCACCCCGTTGCCGCCCGCGTCGGGGAACGCGACGCCCGCGTCCGGATCGTGGGTGCGCTCGAACCGCTCGAGCGCCTGCCGGGTGGCGTTGCCGATGTCGAAGCAGCGGCCGGTGCTCGACCGCTCGCCGTGGCGGTACCAACGGACGTAGCGGCGCAGCACGTCGGCGGCGTCGTGCCGACGACGCTCGAGCAGGCTGTCGGCGAGGCACAACGCCATCGACGTGTCGTCGGTCCACGCCCCGGCGGGCAGGTCGAACGGCCCACCGCCGACGATGTCGGTCAGCGGGGCGAACGACCCGCGGGGGCGGAACTCGACCGTCGTCCCCAGCGCGTCCCCGACCGCCAGTCCGAGCAGCGCCCCGCGGAAGCGGTCGGCGCGTGAGGGGGACGGCGGGGCGGGGGAGGCGTCGGGCATCGGGAGGGGAGTCGAGCAGGCCGGCCGCGATCTGACAAGCACCCGGCCGACGACGATCGCCATGGGACGCCCGGGAGATCGTCACCGGGGCCGCGAACCGGTCGACTAGGGTGCGGCCACGCCCCGGGGCCGCCGCAGACGGCCCGGGCGTCGGAGAGAGGAAGCGCGATGCACGCCACCGGATCGACCCCCACGACGCGGCGCCGCCCATGGCGCTGACGGTCCTCGGCCGCCCGCCGGCGCGCATCCTCCGCACCGTCACCGATCCCGCGCACCGCCACGGACTCGCGGCCGCGCGCCGCGCGTACGAGCAGCCGGTGCGCGCCCTCGGTCGGTACGTCACCGCCCGCGGCGCGTACCCGTGGACCGCCCGGGTCCGCACCCCGCTCGGCACGCGGTCGATCGGCTGCCGGACCTGGCACGACCTCGTCACGGTGCACGAGGTGTTCGCCCGCGGCGACTACGACGTTCCCGGACGTCCGGCGCCGCGGACGGTGCTCGACTGCGGGGCCAACATGGGGATCGTCGCCCTGTGGGCGCTGTCGGCGCGACCCGACGCCGAGGTGCACTGCGTCGAGCCGGTCGAGGACAACCTCGTCGCGCTCCACCGCACCCTCGTGGGGTTCGAGGACCGGTACGTCCTGACCCCGACCGCGGTGAGCACCTTCGACGGGACGGTGTCGTTCGGCACCGAGTCGACCGGCCGCTACGGCGGGATCGGGCTGGACCTGGAGGACAGCGTCGACGTGCCGTGCCGGTCGATCGTCGGCCTCGTCGACGAGTGCCTCGAGCGGTGGGGGACGATCGACCTGCTGAAGCTCGACATCGAGGGCCTGGAGTTCGACGTCCTGCGGGCGCTCGACGAGTCGCGGCTGGCGAGGATCGGGTCGATCGCGCTCGAGGACGGCGGCGACCTGCCCGACGACCTGCCGCTGCCCGGGTTCCGTCGGTCGCGGCACCTCATCGTCCACCACCTCGCCCGGATCGACGGGACCGACGCGCCCGGTCACGGACCGGCGTAGCGGCGTCCGCACCGGCGCGACCGGCGACGGACCGGCCCGGTGGGCGCGGGGCGGCGGGTCGAGGACCGGCATAGCGGCCCCCGGCCCGGCGGCGGGCCGTCCCTCACCCCAGCCGGCGCACGACCGCGGCCGCGGTGGCCGCGACGCCGTCCTCGTCCCGCACCGTGCGGCCCAGGTCCGCGGCGCGCTCCCGCAGGCCCGGGTCGTCCAGGCGGCGCAACGCGTCGGCCAGGCCGTCGACGGTGAGGCCCGCGTGGGGGAGCGGTCCCAGGCCGACGCCGCGTCGGACGAGCACCGTGCCCCAGAACCGCTGGTCGAAGACGAACGGCACCACGATCGACGGGACCCCGGCGCGCACCCCGGCCGCGACCGTGCCCGCCCCGCCGTGGTGCACGACCCCGGCGGTGCGCGGGAAGAGCAGCCGGTGGTCGACCTCGCCGACCGCCAGCACGTCGCCGCCGGGCGTCGGGTCGACGGCGTCGCCGTCCAGGCCGCCCCAGCCGGTCGCCAGGATCACGCGTCGCCCGGCCCGTCGCGCCGCGTCGAGCACCAGCCGGGTCAGCCGCGCCGGGTCGGCGCTCATGCTGCCGAACCCGACGTACGCCGGCGGCGGCCCCGCGTCGAGGAACGCCTCGACGTCGGCGGGCAGCGTCGCGGCGGGATCCGGGTCGCGGGGGGTCATCCACCCGGTGACGTCCAGGTGCTCCGGCCAGTCGCGGGGCCGCGGCAGCAGCGCCGGGCTGAACGTGTGGACGATCGGGACCGGCGGCCAGCCCGACGACCGGCGACCCCACGGCCACGGGACCGGCGGCAGGCCGTGCGCGCGACGGGTGCCGGGACGCAACGGCTCCGAGAACGGCTCGGCGAGCACCCGCTGCGCGAGCAACGACGAGACCGGGTTGCCGATCGGGCCCAACCGCAGGCCGGCGCCCAGGACCGGGTGGGAGAACGCCCGCGTCGGGTGCAGCGGGGTCGGCGAGATCGCGATCGCCGGCAGGCCCGCGTCGGTCGCCGCCGCGTACGCCGGGATCGCCGTCAGGCCGAACGCGACCGCGTCGCGGTCGGCGCACGCGGCGCGGTAGTCGTCCGGGCCCGCCTCCTGCAGCAGCGACCCGAACCCCTCGCGCATGACGCGGGCGTGCGCCAACGGACGGGAGCGGCGCACGTCGGAGAGCGCCGCGCCGTGGGCGGCGAACATCCGCTCCGGGTCGCCCGGGATCTCGGCGAACGTCGCGCCGGCCGCGTCGACGTCCGCACGGAACCGCGGGTGCGTCGCCACCCGCACGTCGTGCCCGGCGGCCGCGAGCGCACCGCCCAGCGCCACCATCGGCCCGACGTCGCCGCGGGTCCCCGTCGACACGATCACCAGGCGCATCGGCGCGATCCTACGTCGCGGTCGTCGGCCGACGCCAGGCCCAGACCATGCCGACGCCGTCGTGCTCGTCGAACGGGTCGCCGACCTCGTAGCCGGCGGCCGACAGCGCCCGCACGACCTCGACCGACGCGTCCGGGCCCGGCGCGGACTGCCAGTGGAACTCCAGCACGATCGCGCGGGCCGGCAGCTCCGCCATCCGGGGATCGTCGAGGATCGCCCACTCCGCGCCCTCGATGTCGAGCTTGACGACGTCGACGTCGCGCAGCAGGTCGAACGCGTCGACGACCCGCACGCGGTGCGTCGGCGGCGGCCCGCCGGCGGCCTTCGCCACCCACGGCCACAGGTCGGTCGTCTCGACCTCGTCCCGCACGACGTGCGACAGGATCGAGAACCCGGTCATCTCGATCGACCCCTCGGCGACGCCGACGGCGACCTGCTCGATCCGCACCCGGTCGGACAGCGCGTTGCGCGTCACCATCCGCCGCAGCAGCGCCGCGTTGTCCGGGTTGGGCTCGACGGCGACGATCGACGCGTCCGGCCACGCGTCCAGGAGCTCGAGCGTCGTCGTGCCGACGTGCGCGCCCAGGTCGGCGATCCGGGGCGGCCGGCCCAGGTCGGCCAGCGCGTCGCGGACCTCGGGCGGTGGCGCGTAGGCGTGACGCTCGAGCACCTCGTGGACGACCCACGCGTCCGACATCGGATGGCGCAGCACGATCGTCCGGCCCGATCCGCGGAGCGTGTACGCCCGCACGCCGCGCCGCCACAGCAGCTCGTTGAGCGCGAACCGCGTCCGCTCGCGCACCCGGCCGGACGCGAGCACCATCGCGGCCCGCATCCGCAGCTCGACCTCGCCGCCCTCGAGCGGGGCCGACAGCGCCCGGACGACGACCCGACGGGCGATGCGGCCGACGAGGGACCGGGAGGGTGACGCGACCGACATGCGCGCAACCGTACCGGCCGGGGCGACGGTCGCGGTGATCGTCGTGGGACCCGCCCCGGCGGGCGGCGACCGTGTGAGCGGGACCGGCGCGCCGGCGGTCAGTCCTCGGCGATGAGCCGCTTCTCGAGGAACGCCGTCATCTTCGCCAGGACCTTGCGCATCGTCTCCGGCGCGGTGACGTCCGGGTCGAAGGGGTCGTGCCCGCCGTCGTAGCGGATGCTGCTCGCCGTCGGGCCGGCCGCGTCGCGCAGCTCGTCGGCGGCGGCGATCGACGTCAGCGGATCGAACCGGCCGTTGACGAGCATCAGCGCCCGCGGCGGGATGCGCCGCACCCAGTGCACCGGGTCGAACGGGTCGAGCAGCCGGATCGCCTCCTCCAGGCGCTTCGGGGAGTCCTGGATCCCCGGCAGGAGGAAGTCGTCGCCGCCCGACAGGATCGTCCGCCAGTCGCCGCCGGTGACGACGAGGATCGTCGCCCGCACCCGCTCGTCCGCCCCGGCGAGCAGCGCCGCGTACAGGCCGCCCTGGCTGATGCCGATCGCGCCGAACCGGTCCGGCAGGCACTCCGACCGCGTCTGCAGCAGGTCCAGGCCGCGCCGCAGGTCGATCGTCGTGCGCTGCAGCGAGTCGGCGATCCGCTGCGGATCGCGGACCATCCGCCGGTTCGTCCCCGGCCGCCTGGACCGGGTGATCCCGGCGTTGCGGTTGTCGATCGTGAACGTCGCCATGCCGAGCTGGGCGAACGCGTCGCCGTAGGTGATCGCCTCCTCCTTCGACATGCCGATGCCGCCCTGGAACACGACGCACGGGAACGGCGCCGACCCGACCTTGGGGACGCCGAGCATCGCCGGCACGCGCCGGCCGTCCGCCCCGTCGTAGGAGATGCCGCGGGCCCGGATCGACGGGGCCTTGGACCCCAGGTCCCTCCAGACGTCCTCGCGCACCCTCAGCGGCACCGACCGGTCGTAGTCCAGCGGACCGGCGCCGGTCGGTTGCGCGACGGGGCCCGACGGGTCGTCGCCGCCGAGCAGGACGAGGGCGAGGACCGCGGCGACGGCGACCGCCGCGACGCCTCCGAGCAGAGCGCGCACCATGCGACCGCGAATCCTCCCAGAGCGCCCGCCGTCAGGGCGCCGGATCGTCCGCGGGCGGGCGCCGTGACGCGCCGCGGTGGCGCGCGGCCCCGACCCGTGACGGGACGCGGTCGCCCGCCGGCGGAACACGTGACGTCGCCGGGTCGCCGACGGGCGGGACCGTGCCCCGTGGCGTCGGATCTCCCACAGGCAGCTCGCCAGCGCCACGACCTCGGCGGCGACGACCGACATCGCCAGGCCCTCCGGGCCCAGCAGCGGGGTGAGGGTGAGCGACAGCGTCAGGCTCGTCGCCCCGGCCCGCAGCGCGGACCGCACGATCGCGCCGTCCATCCGCATCGCCATCATCCAGCCGCCGGCCAGGACGCTCGTCACGCCGATCAACGGGAGGATCAGCACGAGGATCCGCAACAGGCCGATCCCCTCCTCGTACCCGTCGCCGAACACGAACGGGATGAGCCGGTCCGCCAGCAGCGCCAGCAGCGCCGCGCCGACGAGCGCGCCGCCGGCGAGCACCCCGACCGCGATCCGCGCCAGGGTGCGGGCCCGGTCGGTCGCGCCGTCCGCCTGCAGGCGCGCCATCCGCGGGAACACCGCCATCGCCACCGGCCCCATGAGCTGCACGAGCGCCCGCACCACCCGCTCCGCCGCCCCGAACTGCGCGACCTGACCGGACGGGACGAAGAACCCCAGGACGATGACGTTGGCCGACGAGTACACCGCGATCGCCCCGGTCCCCGCGAACACCGCCGCCGACTCCCGCAACGTCGTCCACGCCCGCCGCACCTGCGGGGCGCGGAGCCGCACCCGGCGGTACATGAGGGTCGTGCCGACGACGCACACCGTCACGGTCGCCGCCGCGTTGCACGCCACCGCGATCCACGCGTCGCCGGGGGAGGACACGAGGACGAACACCCCGGCCACCCCGGCCAGGCGGGCGACGAACTGGATGAGGCTGATGAGCCGCAGCCGCTCCCGACCGACGAAGAACCACCCCGGGTAGAGGCCCTGCGCCACCGCGGTGAGCCACGCGAACGCGACGAGCGCCGGCTCCTCCCGCAGGTCGCCGATCGCCAGCAGCGCCCCGGCCGCCGCGACCGTGGCGAAGCCGATGAGCGCCACCCGCGCGCCGAGGATCCGCGCGGCGAGCTCGGCCACCCGACGGTCGTCGCCCCGCGACTGCGCGACGTCGCGGGCGCCGGTGTACTCGAACCCGAAGTCGACGAGCAGCCCGAGGACGAGCGCCAGGCCCTGCGCGATGAGCACCAGGCCGAACGCGTGCCCCTCGAGCACCCGCGACAGGTACGGCAACGTCAGCAGCGGCAGGACGAACGTCGCGAACTGCACGCCCAGCAGGGACGCCGCGTTCTGCCCGACCGGATGGCGGGCGACGCGACGCAACGACGCCCACGGCCTCACGCGGGAGCCGCCGGACGTGAGCGGGGAGCGCCGTCGTGGCGGCGGGCGGGCACGGGCCGGACCCTACTGCCTGGTCGCCCCGGTCACCGGATGCATTCATGCCGTGGCGGGGACGCGGCTATGGTGCGCGACGTGGAGCCCCAGTCGTCGCAGCACCCCACGACGGAGCGGTCGATCCACGACCCGACCGTCCCGGTCGTCGTCGTCGGCGGTGCGCCGTGGAACCGGTTCGTCAACTACTCATCGGTGCAGACCGTGCGCGAGCTCGGCCACCGTCGCGACGTGCTCTACGTCTGCAGCGACAGCCAGGCCGCGCTGCCGGAGCGGGTGCGCGGCCTGCTCGGCCAGCGACCCCGCCGGCGCCTGCTGCGCACCCTCGGCGACCTCGAGGTCCGACAGGTCGCGCCCCGGGTGTGGGTCGCGTCGCTCGGGGGGATCGCCAGCATCCTGCCGCCCAGCCGGCCCGCGATCGTGCGCCGGTACAACCTGTGGCGGACCCGCCGCGTCATCCGCCGGTGGCTCGCGGAGCGCGGGGCCGACGAGTGCGTCCTCGTCATGTACTGGTGGTTCGCCGCCGACCTCGTGCCGCGCGTGCCGCACGTCCGTGCGATCTACGACGTCGCGGACGAGCACGCGGCCTACCCGGGGTCGTCGTTGAAGCCGGCGCTCGTCCGGCGGCTCGAGGGCCGGCTGCTCGACGCCGTCGACCACAGCATGGCGGTGTCGCCGGCGCTCGTCCCGCCGCGCGAGGGGCCGGGGCGACGGATCGTCGTGGCGCCCAGCGGGTTCGACGGGGAGCTGTTCGACGAGCTCGTCGGCGACGACCCGACGGTTCCGGACTACGTCGTCGACCCGGGACGACCGGTGATCGCCAGCGTCGGGGCGCTCGGGGGACGCGTCGACGTCGACCTCGTCCTGGAGATCATCCGCCGGCGGCCGGAGTGGACGTTCGTGTTCATCGGGTTCGACGCCGACGGCGCGGTCCCGGGCCTGCGCGACCTGCCGAACGTGCGGTTGCCGGGGGGCACCCCGTACGCCGAGGGCCTGCGGGCGATGGGCGGGCTGGACGCGGCGATCATCCCGTTCAACCACACCGACTTCACCCGCGGCAACTCGCCGCTGAAGGTCCTCGACCACCTGGCGCAGGGCATCCCGGTGGTGACCCCGGACCTGCCGGACTTCCGGGCGCTGGCCGAGGACGTCCCCGGGTCGGTGACCCTCGCCGAGGGCGTCGACGCCTGGCTCGCCGCCCTCGACGCCGCCGTCGCCGAGCCCGCCGACTCGCCGCTACGAGACGCCCGCCGCGACCTCATCCGCCGCCGCAGCGTCCGCCGCCGCGTCACCGCGCTGCTCGAGGGCCGCGAGCCGTCCTACCGCGACCCGGTCGATCGTGGCGCGGACGGTGGTGGCTCGGGCGGCGGCTGATCGCGCCACCGCGGGCGCGACCCGGCCTCAGCGCCACCCGCCGAGGACCGCGGCCCGGTGGCCGGCCTCGCGGATGCGCCACACGCGGGCGCGTCGCAGCGCCAGGGCGTGACGGGCGGCGACCGCGGGGGACGGGCGCCACGGCCGGTCGGTTCGGCGCACCACCGAGCGGGGACGGTGCACCGCTCCGCCGTACGCGGCCGCGCGGGCGGTCCACTCGCGGTCGGCGAGCGGCCCGAACCGGTCGGGGTCCGGTGGGCCGACGATCCGGATCGCGGCGGCCGCGACGAGGAGGCTCGCGGCGCTCGCCGACGTGACCGGCGCCGCGGCGACGGTGGCCAGGTCGATCATCGCCGCCGGGTCCGCCGCCCACGACGGCAGGTCCGCGCGGGACAGCGATCCGTCCGGATCGACGACCGACCCCGAGCGCAGCACCGGCGACCGGCCGTCGACGAGCGGCGCGGTGAGCGCGTCGAGCGCGTCGGCGGCGGGCTCGCCGTCGGCGCACCACACCGCGTCGGCGCCCGCGGCCACCGCGTCGCGCGCGGCGTCCCACCACCAGGCGCCGCCCGCGTCCAGCGCGGTCCGGCCGGGCGCGGTCGCCGCGACCACGGCGTCGACCCCGGCGGGCGGGGTGGCGATGCGTCCGGCGACGGTGGCCGGGACGAGCAGGACGACGCTCATCGGACCGGGTGCCGCACGCCGTCGCGGAGTCCGCGGAGGATGACCCGCAGCGCCCGCGGATCGGACCAGCGGCGCAGGTACTGGACGATCCACCGGGCGGTGACGACGACGCTCAGCGCCATCTCGACCGGGTGCTGCGCCCGTCCGTCGCGCAGCATGAGGACCGTGTTGCGCAACGCCCAGTAGAACCGGTCCCGGTCGCCGGTGACCGTGGAGTGGGGGCGGGCGGTGGCGTGGGTCACGACGCTGTCGGGGACGAGGTAGCCGGCGCCGTCGTCGCGCAGTAGCCGACCCGAGAACTCGAAGTCGTCGTTCCAGATGAAGTAGTGGGCGTGGGGGAGCCCGTGACGGTCGATCGCGTCGCGGTGCACCGCCATCGACACGAACGTCGAGTGGCGCAACGGCAGCAGCCGGTGGGCGACCGCGACGCTCACCGTCGCCGGGTCCCAGCGGCGCAGCCACGGGCCGTTCATCGGGTGGGGCCGGCCGTCGGTCCAGTTCACCCGGCTCCCCAGGAGCCACGTCGGGCGCCCGGCCGGGGCGCGCTCCGCGCCGGCGAGCAGCGCCGCGAGCGCGTCCGGCTCGGCGAACGTGTCGTCGTCGAGCACCCAGATCCACTCGAACCCGGCGTCGTGCGCGTGACGCATCCCCAGGTGGAACCCGCCGGCGCCGCCGAGGTTGTCCTCGCTGCGCAACGTCTCGACGTCCGCGAACTCGTCGGCGAGCATCGCCGCGGTGCCGTCGGTGGACGCGTTGTCGACGACGACGATCCGGTCGGCCGGGCGGGTCTGGGCGCGCAGCCGCCCGAGGCACTCGCGCAGCAACTCGCGCCGGTCGTGGGTGACGACCACCGCGCACACCGTCGGTGACCGTCGCGGTCGGTCGTGCGGATCGCTCGCGGTGGGAGAGGTCGACGGCGCCGGGGCACCGGGTGGATCGTCCGCGGGGGGAGACGTCGACCGTGCCGGGGCGCCGGGCGAGCCGGGCGCGACGGACCGGGCAGGTCGTCCGCCGGAGCCCGCACCGGTGAACGAGCCGCGGTCCGCGTTGACAGCCCCGGGGCCGCGACCTAGCATCGCCCGCATGGTACCCGCCGAGGAGCGCGAGGCCCTCGAGGAGCGTCTGCGCTCAGCCCTGGAGGAGTTCGCGCCGCCCGAGGAGCTCCCACCGCTGCCGCCGCTCGGGCCCGTCGGACGGCTGTACGCGTCGACGCGGTTCCACCGGGCGCTGCCGCGCGCGGTCGACCTGGGGGCGGTGCGGGCCCGGGTCGAGCGGTCGTGGCGGCGTGGTGGGCCGGAGCGCGACGCGGCGATCCTCGCGATGGAGCTGCTCGTCGGCAACTCGTCGCGGGCGTCCGAGGTCACGGCGCTCGCCAAGGCGCACATGGTGGAGTCCGCATACCGCTCGGCGTTGCTGTGGCGGCCGTGGGACACCGGGGCGCTGCAGATGCTCGACGCCCACCATGCGCGTGACGCGATGGCGACCGGGCGTGGCGTCGTGCTGTCGTTCCTCCACCACGGGCCGTACGTGGGCTTGCCGGTGGCGGTCGACCGGGTCGGGGTCCACCCGTACGCGCCGATCGCCCCGTTCTACTTCGAGGATCCCGTGCCCGGGTTCCGCGGCCACCGCGACCGGCAGCACGCCACCTGCCTGGCACGCGGCGCGACGACGTTCAACGTCGCCGGCGGCCTGCGGCTCATGATGGACATCGTCCGCAGCGGCCGGTGCCTCGGCATCGCCCCGGACCTGCCGGGCAACCTCGAGGTCGAGGTGCTCGGCCGGCGCGTGCTGACCGCCCCGGGGGCGGCCAAGCTCGCCCAGCGCAGCGGGGCGCTCCTCGTGCCGATCGCGATGGAGCGCCACCGCGGCGGTCCCCGCGCGCGAGCCCGGATGCTCCCGGCGATCGACCCCACCGATCACGAGACGGCCGAGAGCTGCAGCAGGCGCTCTTCGACGCCCACGCGCCGGCGCTGCTGGCATGGCCCGAGGCGCTCGAGTGGCCGCTGGAGCGGTGGATCCCCGCCGACCCGGCCGACGCCGAGCGGTTCGGGTTCGCGAAGCCGACCGCCTGACGTCGGGCCCCGCGCGTCCTCGAGCGGGTCGGGCGTCGGCCCGCGCGGCCCGGGGGGCTCCACGACGCGGGCCCGGCCCGACGTCAGACCCGCCGGGCGACCCCGACGCGGCCGTCCGCGTCGATCCGCTCGAACCGGCCGTCGGCGCCGTCGAACAGCGCGGAGAACGTGTCGGCGATGTCCGCCCACGCGTCCGGGTCCACGTCGTCCAGGACGAGCAGCCCGCCGGGGCGCAGCAGATCGGCGACCACGTCGAGCTCGCGGCCCAGGTACTCGGCGTCGTGGTTGCCGTCGAGCAGCGCCAGGTCGAGCCGGCCGCCGGCGACCGTCGCCAGGCGCGGCAGCGCCTGCTCGCTCGCCAGGCCGTCCGCCAGGTCCTCCCACGGCGACGCGTCGTCGTCCCACGAGCCGATCCCGTCGTTGCCGAGGGTCGCCTCGAGCGAGTACCCGGTCGCGACGAGCACCCGGTCCTGCAGCCCGAACCGCCGCAGCAGCCACAGGACGTACGACGCGGGGCGCACGATCCCGCGGTGCGAGATGTCGGGATCGATCGCGACGACGACCGAGTCGGGGTGCCGGTCGCGCAGGAGCGCCGCGGTCGACGCGAGCGACACCCCGACGAAGTTGCCGACGTGCAGCCCCACCAGGGGCCGGTCGGTGGGGAGGTGCTCGCGCACCGCCGTGGCGCACCGCTCCAGCGACGCGGCCGGCATCGACCCGTCGCGGACCTCCTGCTCGGCCAGGCCACGCTCCACGAGCAGCGCGATCGCCGTCTCGTAGTCCCACGCCCGCACGTCCGACGGCGCGCCCTCCGCCCTCGCGGCGGCCGCGTCGAGGCGGGTGCGACGGTCGCGCAGCAGCTGCTCGCGCTCCCGCTCCGACCGGCGTCGCTGGATCGCGGTCACCAACCCGTAGGGCAGCAGGTCGCGCAGCAGGTCGCCGCGACGACGCTCGCGACCGCTCATGCCGACGACCCTCCCCGGGACAGGTCGTCGAGCAGCGCGCCGGCGGCGTCGAGCGCCTCGCGCATGCAGTCGTCCATGTCGACGTAGACGTAGTTCGCCAGCCGCCCGGCGAACCGCACCCGGTCGGCCCCGATCTCGGTCCGCAGCAGGTCCTGGTAGCGGTCGTTGAGCTCGCGGTTCTCGGGCAGCTCGATCGGGTAGTACCGCGACGGCGCGCCCGTGAACTCGAACCCGAGCACCGTGCCCTCGCACTGCTGCCCGGACGCGTGCTTCGTCTCGTGCACCCGGATGAACGGGAACGCCTTGGAGGGGTAGTTCACGACCATCGCGCCCTGGGCCAGGTCGACGTGCGGGACGTACACCGACCGCACGTCGATGCCGCGCCAGTCGAGCGTGCCCAGCGTGCCGCCGGAGAACTCGTCGAGGGGGCAGGTGAGGATCACCCGGTCGGCTCCGGCGGCGCGCATCTCGGCGTCGAGGTCGGCCAACGTCACGTCGACCCCGGTGCGCACCGTCACCCCGGGCTGGCCGAGCAGTCCGTCGATGAGGTCGGTGTAGCCGTTGGGGCCCGCCGGCCAGCCCTGGTACGGGTCGGGGAAGAGGTACGGGTCGTCGTCCCACCGCACCGACACGCGCCGCGGCGCCCACTGGGCCGACAGCTCCCGCGCGGGGCGGCCCCACTGCTTCTCGGTGTAGGGCTGGATGTAGCGCGAGTAGAGGATCGGGCCCATGAGCTCCAGGCACCACTCCTCGAAGTTCGTCGCCTGGGCTCGGGCGGCGGCGTCGACGTCGCGACGGGCCTCCAGCTCGGCCTTGATCTCGTCCCCACGGGTCTGCGCGTCGATGTCCGACAGCAGGATCGGCCAGTTGAGGATCTTGTCCTCGATGACGATGTCGACGCGGTGCCGGTAGTCCCGGAACGGCGTGATCGACGTCGCCAGGTCCCAGACCTCGCGGTCCTCGGTGTGGAAGATGTGCGAGCCGTGTGGCTCGTAGAGCACGCCGTTCATGTGCTCGGAGCGCACGAGCCCGCCGGGCACCGCGGCGCGCTCCAGCACCGTCGAGGTCACGCCGTCCTGGGCCAGCCGCCAGGCGAGGGTGGCGCCGGTCAGGCCGCCGCCGACGATCAGGACGTGGGTCACGGCGTCGCTCCGTCGCGGCGGATCGCCAGGCCGATGCCCAGGTAGCTGTGCCCCTCGCGCTCCCGCACCTCCGGGTACTGGGCGGTGAACTCCAGGCACTCGTACTCGTCGCTCATCGTGTCGCGCACCTCGCGCCATACGGTGCCGACCCCGGGCACCAGGTCGTTGACGATGTCGTGAAAGGCGAGGATCCGGGCGTGGGGCCGCAGGCGCTCGAAGTCCTGTCGGCACCCGTCCTCGGCGTGGTCGCCGTCGATGAGCGCCAGGTCGATCGGGGCGATCCGCTCCACCAGGCGGCGGAACTCGCGACCGGTGCTGTCGAGGGTGTGGGTCTCGATCTCCGGCCGGGTGGACGCGTAGCGCTCCAGGCCGGGGGCAGGCATGAGGTCGACGCCGGTCGCGCGGTCGACGGCGCCGAACCGTCGCAGGTACTCCACGGTCAGCACGAAGGTGCCGCCGTGGCGGGTGCCGATCTCCAGGTAGTTGCGGACGTCGCGCCGCGACAGCTCGACGAGGTACGGCGCGAACTGCGCCGGGTACTGCCAGAACAGCAGGCCCTGGCCCAGCGACGGCTCGAGGCTCGACGGCCACGTCTCGGGGGCCTCGTCGTTGAGGCCCAGCGTCGGCAGGAACGCCTCGAGCGCCGCCGGGTCGCGGAGCGTCTCGATCGGAGCGTCCCGCAACAGCGCGAGCCGTGACTCGTCGATGTCGCGGTTGTCGCCGTACAGCTCGATCTGCCCGAGGGCACGGCGGCGGTTGTTGCACCTGCGCTGCGCCCACGGCCGGATGAATGCCGGCAGCAGGTCCTCAGGCGCGTGTCGGAGTCGGCCCATCGATCGTTCCCTCGGCGGTGGTCGGCGTGGCGGTGGTCGGTGCTGCGGTCGCCCGGCGGCGTCCCGGTGGTCCGAGGGACGCGACGTAGCCGAGCAGGATGAAGTTCAGGGGGGAGAGCGCGTAGTGGCCGCCGGAGCCCCATTGGCCGGCGTTGACGACGAGGACCGCCACCACGGGCAGCATCATCCGGTGCCCCGCGAAGTAGTGGCGCATCGCCCACGTCAGGCCCACGATCATCAGCCCGAGGTAGGCGATGCCGCCGACCGCCCCGAGGCTCACGAACGCGTTGGAGAAGTCCATCTCGGTGTTGGCGTACGTCTCGCGGAAGTCGCCGAGCGTCTGGCCGGCGCGATTCGTCGCCCCGGTGCCGTGCCCCAGCGGGTTGGTGAGCCCGAACTTGACCCCCTCGAGCGCGAACTCCAGGTGGACGATGAGCGTGGACTCCTCGGCGTTCGTCGGATCGGCGAACCCGCCGACCTGATGGCTGATGAACTCGTCGCCGCTGTTGGCGCCCGCCTCGAGGAGCGGACCGAGCGCCGTCGCCGCGCCGACGAGGAGGACGAGCGACGCGAGCGCGACCGCGATGGTGCGCGGCAGGCTCCCCGACCGCATCGCGACGATCGTCACGAGCGCCAGCATGGCGGTGAGCACCGGCGTGCGGCTCGACGACATGAACAACGCGTAGGCGAGCGCCGGGATGACGAGCAACGCCCAGAACCGCTTGCGGGCGACGAGGACGATCGCCAGGACGAGGCCCACCGACAGGTAGGTCGCATACTCGACGAAGCTCGAGAACGTCCCGAACGCGCGGATCTTGCCGCCGACGTTCAGCGAGTTGTAGCCGTCGCTGCGACGGGCGCCGACGATGTCGAGCCACGCCTCGTCCCACGGCGGGAACCCCACGAAGAGCTGGACGAGCCCGTACAGCCCGATCGCCGTCGCCATCGCGACGACGAGCACCATGATCCGCTGGACGAACCGGGCGTCCACGGTCTCCCGTCCGACGAAGAACCACACGAGCGGCGTGCCCATGAAGAGGAACCCGGCCGCGCCGATCACCGGCCCGCCGCCGAGTGGGTTGAACACCTGCACGAGGGCGAGCAGCAGGACGACGAGGACGAGCTTGGACAGCAGGTCGGGCGCGAGCCGCCGACGCTCGAGGAAGAACAACTGCGCGAAGAGGAACGCCGCGACGCCGAACCCGACGAGGATCAGCGGGTCGGTCGGCCACCAGCCCGCCGGCTCGATGAGGAGCCGCCGGACGAACGCGACGAACGTCAGGAAGACGAACGTCGCGATCACCCCGACCGGCCGCGACACGAGGCACAGCGAGATCAGGGTGACGAGCACCACGCCGGTGAGGACGAGGCGCAGCATCCCGGGCGCGACCGCGGTCGCCGCGCCGAGGACGACCGCGAGCAGCACGGCCACCGTCCACGTGCGCGCCACGCTGCGCCGCGCCGCGCGATCGCCGGGCCAGCGGACCCGGCGGCGGAGCGGCCTAGGTGCCGTAGTAGCCGTGGTAGCCACCGCGGTACCGGTCGTCACGTGAGGTGCCGAACGTCGCCACGACCCCGAGGATCCGCACGTCGAGCCGTCGCAACGTGCCGGTGAGACGCACCACCGCACGGCGCGAGTCGCGACGCAGCCGCACGACGAGCAGCACCCCGTCGACGAGGCCGGTGATCGGGATCGCGTCGGCGACCACCCCGATCGGCGGGGTGTCGACGATGACGAGGTCGAAGTCCTCGGTCGCCTGCTCGAGCAGGGTGGCGAACCGCGGCGACTGGATCAGCTCGTTCGCGTCGGCGCTCGACCGGCCGGCCAGGAGGATCTGGAGCGACCCCTCGGTCCGACGCGGCGCGGGGTCGGTGACCTCGGGGTCGTGGGTCCACTGCGTGACGAGGCCCGCCGCGTCGCGGGCGGCGCGGAGGTCGTCGACGTCGGGGGCCTGCAGCAGATCGGCGAGGCCCGGAGTGTCGGCCGGGATGCCGAGCGTCGGCCCGAGCGACCCGCGGCGCAGGTCGGCCTCGACGAGCAGCACGCGCTTGCCGGCCGCGGCGGCGGCGATCCCGAGCTGCAGCGACACCGTCGTCTTGCCCGCCTCGGGCTCGTCCGACGTCACCATGAGCGACCGCGGCGAGCCCCCGATCGAGCGGGCGTCGAGGTTGGCCCGCAGCAGGCGGAATCCCTCCTGCTCGCCCCCGCCGATCCCGTGGCCCCAGCCGTCGCGGTCCGCGAGCTGCTTCGACTTGGGCACCACCGCGATCACCGGCGACCCGACGGCGTCCTCGAGCTCGTCGCTCGTGCGGAACCGGCGGTCGAGCTGCTCGGCGCCGAACGCCAGCGCGACGCCGAGCATGAGCCCGACGAACAGCGCGATGATGCCGTTGCGGACAGGCTTCGGCGACGAGGGGTCGTCGGCGAGCGACCCGCGCTGGGCGACCTCGACGTCACCACGCTGGATCGCGTCGAGGAGCTCGAGCCGCCGCAGCGTCGTGCGGAAGTCCCGCGTCTGGGCGGCGGTCGCGTTCTGCCGATCGAGCTTGTCGAGCTGGTCGCGGATGCCGCTGATCGCCCGGCGGATGTCGCGCCGGACCTGGTCGCGCCGGAACTCGACGTACGACAGCGCGACGGTGTCCGCGATCCGCTTCGCCTCGGCGGCGCTGTCGCCGGTGGCGGTGATCTCGATGAGGTTGGACTCGTTCGTCGCCTTGATCTCGGTCCGACCGTCGAGGTCGTCGGCGGTGAGGTCGCCGCCGAGTCGCGTCGCGGCGCGCTGCCGGACCGCCTCGAGCGTGATGAGGCTGAGGTTCGTCTGCGCCGACCGGGTCGCGTCGATCGACACCTCGATCGGCAGCTGGGTGATCTGCGAGTCGAGGCCGTAGGGCCGGTACACGACCGACGACGTGCTCTCGTACTGCGGCTCCTGGATCGCCGACAGCCCGACCGCCACGGCGACGGTCAGGAGTGCGGTGGCGATGATGAGCGCCGCGCGGCGGCGGAGCATCGCCAGGAGGGTCCCCAGGTCGCTGTCGCCGGGCTCGGTGGCCGGGGTCGTGCCCCGGTCGTTGGGTGCGCTCATCGGGTGATGGGATCCTGTGACGGGCGGGGGCCGGGGAGACGTTCGGTCCTCACGCGCCGAGAGGCTATCGGCCCGCACGTCGGCGCGGACCCATTTTTCGGATCACGTGACCAACCGGTGACCACGTGCGTCCCGTCGACCGGGCTCGTGACACGGTGGACTCGCGCCCGACGGCCCGACGGGCTACGGTCCGCCACGTGAGCGCCGACCCGTCGCCGTCCACCCGCCGGGCCCGCCGGCCGATCCGCGTCGTCTATCTGTCGCACGCCGCGCAGATGGCCGGGGCCGAGATCGGCATCGTCCGGTTGCTCGCCGCCACCGACGCGATCGACGCCACGGTCATCCTGGCCCAGGACGGGCCGCTCGTCGGCGCGTTCCGCGACGTCGGGGCCACCGTCGAGGTGCTGCCGATGCCGGAGCGGTCACGCGCGTTGTCGAAGGACCGCGTCGGCGCCGCCGGTCGCGGCGACCTCGTCGTCGGGGCGCTCGACACCGTGCGCTACGTCGCGTGGCTGCGACGACGGCTGCGGGCGCTGCGTCCGGACGTCGTCCACACGATCTCGATGAAGGCCGGGGTGTACGGCACCGCCGCGGCGCGCCTCGCGGGCGTCCCGGTGATCTGGAACGTCTACAACCAGATCGACCGGGGCTACCTGCCCGGGCCGGCGGTGGCGTTCATCCGTCACGCGGCGGCGTGGACGCCGGACATGGTGCTCGCCCCGTCGTGGGCGACGCTCGACACGATCGCCCGACGTCGGCGCGGGGTGCGGTCGGCGATCCGGATCCAGCCGGTCGTGCCGCCGCGCGCCGAGCCGCGTCCGCAGGCGCCGGCCGTCACCCGGATCGGGATGGTGGGACGGCTCACGGCGTGGAAGGGCCAGGACGTGTTCCTGCGGGCGTTCGCCCGGGCGTTCCCGACAGGGGACGTGCGCGCCCGGATGATCGGCGCGGCGCTGTTCGGCGAGGACGAGTACGCCGCGTCGGTCCGGGCGCTCGGGGAGGAGCTGGGAATCGCGGACCGCGTCGACTGGGTGGGGCACACGTCCGACGTCCCGGGAGAGCTCGAGCGGCTCGACGTCCTCGTCCACGCGTCGGTGAGCGCCGACCCGCTCGTGACGGTCGTCCCCGAGGCGATGGCGGCCGGGGTCCCGACGATCTCGACGAACGAGGGCGGCCACAGCGAGCACGTCACGCCCGGCGTCGACGGCCTGACCTACCCGCCCGGCGACGTCGAGGCGCTCGCGGAGCGCCTGCGGCTGCTCGCGGACGACCACGCACTGCGGGTGCGCCTGGCGACGAACGCGCTGACCACCGTCGAGCGGTTCTCGCCGCCGGTCGCCGCGGCCGGGTTCGTCGACCTCTACGACCGGTTCCTCGCCGACGTCCGCTGACCCGGCGCGGGGGAGGGGAGCGGCCGACCGAGGACCCCGTCAGGCGGGCCCGAGCCCCAGCAGCGTCCGCATCGCGTCGACGAACCGGGCGGCCCCGAACCGCTCGGCGTGCGCGACGATCGCGTCGTGGTCCCACGTCGTCGCGGCGGCGACGTCGAGCGCGCGCACGACGTCCTCCACCACGGGACGGTCGAAGAACGTGCCGGTGACGCCGTCGACCACGGTGTCGACCGCCCCGCCGCCGCGGAACGCGACGACGGGGGTGCCGGTGGCCATCGCCTCCACGGGCACCATTCCGAAGTCGTCGCGGCTGGGGAAGAGCAGCGCCGTCGACTCGCGCATGAGGCGGGCCAGCTCGACCTCGTCGACGTGGCCGACGAACGTCGCGTTGCCCGGGGCCCGGCGCCGGAGCGCGGCGGCGTCGCGGCCGTCGCCGGCGACGACGAGCTCCAGGTCGGGACGCGCGGCGAACGCGTCGAGCGCCAGTCCGACCCGCTTGTACGGCTCGACGAGGCGTCCGGCGAGGAGGAACCGTCCCGCCCGTCGGCGCTCGGCGCCGGGCGCGAACCGCTCCGTGTCCGTCGGCGGCGGCACGATCGGGACGTCGTGGCGGCCGTACGCGCCGGCGATGCGATCCCGGACGTTGTGGCTCGTGGCGACGTAGCGGCCCGCGCGCCCCGCCGCCCGCCGGTCCGCCCACCGCAGTGGCCCGACGGCGGCCCGGAACCCGACCGCGGTCAACCCCGACGCGCTCGCGAGGTAGTCGTCCGGCGCCCAGGCGTGGCGGAGCGGCGAGTGGCAGTACACGACCGTCTCCCCGCGGGCGCGGATCCAGTGCGCCATCGCGTACGACGACGCCAGCAGCGGGCCGGGCCACGCACGCCGCCACGTGAGCCGCGGCGACAGCGCGAGCGACGTCGTGCGGTACGAGCCGGCGGTGACGAGCGACCGTGGCAGCATGAACCGCACCCGGTCGGCGATCCCCATCCGCTCGATGACCTCCGGGTCGCCGCCGAGCAGCAGCACCGGGGCGTCGGGCAGCACGTCGGACGCCAGCAGCGCCGTCACCCGCTCCGCGCCGCCGAAGTCGAACGCGAAGTCGTGCGAGATCGCCCACCGCGGCGCGGGCCCGCCCGCCGACGGTGGGTGCGGATGGGGTGACACGCCGCCAGTATGCCCGAGCCGGTCCCGTCGGCTGTGACGACCGCGTCGCCGGGCCCCGGCGGTCGCGCACGCCCCGTTGCAGACGGCAGGGATCGCCGAGACGGGCAGCGAACCCGGGCGGTGTCGATGTCGCACGCCACCGCTCCCGCCGGGCCACCCCGTCCCGAGGTCGTCCAGGACTTCCTCGCGTACCTCGAGTTCGAGCGCGGCCTGTCGCGCAACACGCTCGACGCGTACCGGTCGGACCTGCAGCAGTTCGCGGCGTTCCTCGTCCTGCGTGACGCCGAGATCGCGACCGCCGGAGCCGACGACGTCGCGGCGTTCCTCGACGACCTGGCGGCCGGGGGCGTCAACCCGGACGGCACGCCGCGCCGCGCGGCCGCCGCCGCGACCGTGCAGCGCAAGGCCGCGTGCCTGCGCAGCTTCTACCGCCACGTCCGCCGCGAGGGCCTGCGCGAGGACGACCCGACCGCCGACCTCCGCGGCCCGCGCAAGCGCGAGCAGCTGCCGAAGGTCCTCACCCGGGCCGAGGTCGCCAAGCTCCTGGCGATGCCGACGCTCCACGGCGAGCGCACCCCGCTGGCGCTGCGCGACGCGGCGCTCCTGGAGCTCATGTACGCCTGCGGCCTGCGGGCGAGCGAGGCGACCGGCCTCGACGTCGGCACGGTCGACCTGCAGGAGGGGCTGCTGCGCGCCCACGGCAAGGGCCGCAAGGAGCGGATCGTGCCGGTCGGCGGCCGGGCGGTCACCGCGGTGCGCAGCTACCTCGTCGAGGCGCGCCCCACCCTCGTCGGCGTCGGCAGCGAGCCGGCGCTGTTCCTCAACTCACGCGGCGGCCGACTGAGCCGCCAGGGGCTCTACAAGATCGTGCAGCGCCACGCGCGCAGCGCCGGGCTCGAGGGCCGCATGAGCCCGCACACCCTGCGCCACAGCTTCGCCACGCACCTGCTCGCCGGGGGCTGCGACCTGCGGACCCTGCAGGAGATGCTCGGCCATGCCGACATCGCGACGACGCAGATCTACACGCACCTGTCGGCCGAGCGGCTGCAGGACGTGTACCGCGCCGCGCACCCCCGCGCGACGCACGCCTGATCGTCGAGATCGCGCCTCGGCCCGGGTCCGACGTCCGTCCACCACGCCTTGCGTGGCGCGGACGGGCGACCGATGTCATGGTCAAGGTCCGCGCCGCGGATCGTTCACACCGCGCCGGGGCGCGCTGCCATGATCTCGACCGGGTCGCGGGTCCTCCGCGGCACGATCGGGGGTCCCGGCGTGCCGTCGCACGGTCGTGGCCGTCCGACGACGACACCGTCCCGCGACAGAACGAGCCGATGCCCGCCGCCACCCCCCGCCTCCGCCGACGACTCGCCCGCGTCCTCGTCCTGACCGGCGTCGCCGCCACGACGCTCGCGCCGACGGCCGGCGCCGCCGAGTGGACGACGCTCGAGGACCCGATCGACCCGCGCCAGCAGACGGCCCTGGAGTTCGGACAGCGCTCCCACTGGCTGCAGCCGTGGCGGGCCTACCTCGACACCCGACCGTCGTCGCGGCTCCACGACGCGATCGGGATCAACTTCAACGTCCGGTCGCCGCACGCCGCGTCGACCGCGCGGCTGCTCGGCGACCACGGGTTCGCCCGGGCCCGGATCGAGGTCGGCTGGGACGCGATGTCCTACGACGACCCGACGGAGCTGTCGGACCGTCAGGCGCTCGTCGAGCAGCTCGAGGCGCTCCGCGACGGCGGCCTGCGGCCCCTCATCCTCCTCAACGCCAACGAGCACGAGCCGGGCCCCGCCCGCCGCGCGCACGTGCGGATCACCGCGCCGGTCGAGAGCGGGCAGCGCACCGCCACCGTCCACCCCGACGACGTCGACCACATCGTGGTGGGGCGGACCGGGTTCGACTTCGCCGGGGTCGCCGGGCTCTTCATCGTCACCGCCCTGGACGGGACGACGATCGAGCTGTCGCGACCGGTCCCCGCCCGCGTGCCCGCCGGGCAGCTCGGCGTCACGACGTTGCGCTACGCCCCGTTCGCCCCGCCGCGGACCGCGGACGGCGCCCCCAATCCGGCGTTCGAGGACACGCTCGGGGGCTGGCTCACCTACGCCCGCGAGGTGACCGCCGTCGCCCGCGACGTCCTCGGCGCCGACGGGTTCGACGTCGAGGTGTGGAACGAGCTGACGGTCGGCTCGGCGTTCCTCCACCCCGAGGTGTACTACGACCCGGTTCCCGCCGAGCTGCGCGGGACGGGCTCCACGACCGACGCGATCCTCGAGCGGACCGTGGCCGCGCTGCGGGTCGCCCCGGGCGCGAGCGACGACATGGGGATCGGCGACGGGTTCGCCAACCAGACCCCGTTCTCGTCCCCGGCCACGTCGCCGCCCGGGCTCACCGCGCTCGACAAGCACCCGTACCAGCCGCGACCGATCTACCGGTTCCCCGGCGACATCCCCACCGACAACCCGTCGGTGAGCTCGATCGACGCCGACGGCAAGCCCAACGGCGGGCGCTGGATCGACGGGCTGTGGCGCGAGACGTTCACGCCGACGTACGCCGCGATGCTGCCGGAGTACTACTTGACGGCGACCCAGACCGAGCACATCATCCGCGACCTGTCGCCGATCACCACCCGGATCGGCGACGTGGAGCACGGGCGCGACGTCCCCGGCGCCGACGGCGAGCCGCTGCAGACGTGGATCACCGAGACCGGCGTCGACCCGACCGGGACCGGGGTCGCCGGCGCCGCGCGGCGCGCGATGCAGGCCAAGGCCGCGCTGCGATCGATCGTCGCCTACGTCAACAAGGGCGCGAGCCTCGTCACGCTCTACACCGCCGCCGACCACGAGCCGTGGGACCTCGTCCCGCCGTCGTTCTTCGACGACCCGGACGCCGAGGACCCCGACGCCGGCCCGGCCCTCGAGGCCGTCGGCCGACTCGTGGACCGGATGCCCCGCCACGACGCCGCGCCGCGCGAGCTCGAGCTGCGCTCGGTCGCCGACCGCCACGGCGGCGTCCAGTTCGAGGGCGACGGCACGTCGGGCCGACCGGCGCTCCACGACCGCGACGTCGTGGCGTTCCTGCCGTTCCAGACCGGCGAGCGCGAGTTCGCGATCCCGACGTACGTCATGACCCGCGACCTGTCGCACGCCTACCGTCCGGACCTGGCCGCCGACGATCCCGATCGCTACGCCATGCCCGAGCAGGCGTTCCGCCTGCGGATCGGCGGCGTCGACGGGGCGGGGGCCGAGGTCAGCGCCTACGACCCGCTGCGCGACGAGGACGTGACGGTGGACGTCGTCGACCGCGGCCGCGACGAAGTCACCGTCGAGATCCCGCTGGACGACGCCCCGCGGCTGCTGAAGGTCGTCGCCGACGAGCCGCCGCCCGCGCCCGACCCGGAGCCCGAGCCCGAGCCCGAGCCCGAGCCGGAGCCCGCGCCCGCGCCGAACCCGGTCGCGCAGACGCTCGCCTTCGTCTGGGCGATGTTCGCCTGGATCTTCTGGGTGTCCGCCTGATCGCCCACGCCCGCCCCGCCCACGCCCGCCCCGGTCGGGTCCGTCGCGGGGCGGGGACGGGGGCGGGGGCGTCGCGCCCCGGCGTGCGCCAGACTCCCCGGGCGTGGCGCCCGTCCCCTCCATCCGCCGCCGGTCCGGCGCGCTCCGCGCCGGCCCCTGGATCCTCGTCGCGGTCATCGTCGTGGCGCTGGCGGCGGCGGCGCTCGGCGCGGGCCGCGACCCCGCCGTGCCCCGATCGCTCGTCCGGGCGCTGCCGCCCGACGGATTCGTCCCGGCGCAGAACGTCGGGTTCGGCACGCTGCTGCGACTCCCCGACGACCCGTGGAGCGTGTCGGTCGTGCGGCGCGCCGACACCGGCATCAAGCGCGCCACGATGACGAGCGGACCCGCGGTCCTCGCCGTGTGGATCTACCCGCGCGGCCGGCGCGGCCCGCGCACCACCGACGAGCTGCGGACCGCGCGCGACCGGCTCGTCGACGCGGCCAAGGCGCGCGACCGCACGTTCCGCGTCATCAGCAGCGCCACCACCCGCTACGACCGGCTGCCCGCCGTCGAGCTGCGCGGCACCGCCACGATCCTCGGCCGTCCGCGCACCGTCCGCTCCGTCCACGTCTACGCCGGGGGGCGCGAGATCGTGCTCGACGCGTATGCCCCGGCCCGCGACTTCCGGCGCATCGACCGCGCCGTCTTCCGACCGGTCATGCGCTCGTTGCGGGTCGCCCCCGACTGGCGTGGCGTCCGCCGGATCGACGGGATCGCCGGCGCGCCCCGGTAGCCCACCCGCTCCGCCGCCCACCACCGGCCCGCGGAGGCGTCGGCGGTGGCGACCCGCGAGACTGGATCGGTGCCCGAGCTGCCCGAGGTCGAGACCGTGCGCCGCCAGCTGGCGCCGCACGTCGAGGGGCGCGCGATCGCCGCGGTGACGATCGACGACCCGCGCTGGTGCGCGCCCGACGCGCCCGCCGCCACCGCCGCCGCGCTCCGGGGACGCACCGTGCGCGCGCTCGAGCGGCGCGGCAAGCACCTCATCTGGAGGACCGACGCGGGCACGCTCCTCCTGCACCTGCGGATGACCGGGGTGCTGCTCGTCGACCCCGAACCGGACGCGCCCTATCGCCGGGTCGAGATCGCCTTCGACGACGGACCGACGGTGTGGTTCTGCGACCCGCGACGGTTCGGCACCGGCCGCTGGTTCGCCGACCCCGGCGCGGCCGACGCCCACCTCGACGCCCGGCTCGGCCCGGAGCCCCTGTCCGACGCGTTCACCGGCGACGCGCTCCGGGCGGCGCTGCGGGGACGTCGCGCCCCGGTGAAGAGCCTGCTGCTCGACCAGCGGGTGGTGGCCGGCGTCGGCAACATCTACGCGGACGAGGCGCTGTTCCTCGCCCGCGTGCATCCGTTGCGTGCGGGGGGCGCGGTGACGCCCGCCGCGTGCCGGGCGCTCGTCGACGCGATCCGCACCGTGCTGCTGGCCGGGATCGACGCGGGCGGGGCGACGATCGACGACTTCCGGCACGTCGACGGCGTCACCGGCGGGTTCCAGGACGACTTCCTCGTCCACCGCCGCGCCGGCGAGCCGTGCCCGACCTGCGCGACGCCGGTCGCGCGACGCGTCGTCGGCCAGCGCGCGACGTACTCGTGCGATCGCTGCCAGACGCCACCGCGCGGCGCGCCGGCGCCGCTGGAGGGCGGACGGCGGGCCGGGCCGATCCTGCGCGGCTGATCGCGCGGCGTCGACCGGCCGGCGGTCAGCCCGCGGTGAGCTCCTGCAGGCGGCCGGACGCGTCGGCGGCCGACAGCTCGTCGAACCCGCCGACGAGCTCCTCGCCGACGAGGATCTGGGGGAACGTCATCATCCCCGTGCGCTGCGCGAGCTGGGCGCGCGTCTCCGGGTCACGCCCGAGGTTGACCTCCTCGTACTCCAGGCCGCGCTTGTCGAGCAGGGCCTTGGCGCGGACGCAGTACGGGCAGGCGTTCGTGGTGTAGACGGTGATCGACGACATGACTTCACAAAGTATAGTGGAGCGGTGAGCGTTCCCGCCCCAGGTGCGCGGATCGGCGTCGACGCCGTGGTCCTGCGGTCGATGCGCTACCGCGAGGCGGACCGGATCCTCCACGCCATCACCCCCGACCACGGACGGGTGTCGGCGATCGCCCGCGGCGTCCGCAAGCCCCGCAGTCGGCTCGCCGGCCGGCTCGAGCCGCTGTCGGTCGTGCGGATCGAGCTCGTCGTCGGCCGCGGCGACCTCCACACGGTGGTCGGCGCCGACACGGTCGCCGTGCACCACCGGATCCTCACGTCGGCCGCCGCGCTCGACCACGCCCAGCGCGCCTGCCACGCCGTCGACCGGATGAGCGTCCCCGGCGAGCCCGCGCCGCGCGTCCACGGCCTCCTGCGGACGCTGCTGGCGCGCCTGGACGCCGAGCCCGCCACGCCGCACGAGGGCGTGCAGCTCGCGTTCCGGCTCAAGCTCCTCTACGCGCTGGGGCTCCAGCCGGCGCTCGACGGCTGCGTCCACTGCGGGCGCACCGACCGCCTGGTGGCGTTCGACGAGGCCGCCGGGGGGCTCGCCTGCGGCGCGTGCCGCGGCGCGGCCCCGCTCGTCGATCCGGCGACCCCGGGGTTCATGCGCGACGCGCTCGGCTCCCCGCTCGCCGAGGCGCCCGAGCCGGCCCCGGGCACCGCGCGCCAGGTCCACCGGGCGGTCGTCGGCCTGGCCCGGCAGCATCTCGGCGTCGATCTGCGCGGCGACCGGTCCGGCTGATGGCGGACAGCCGCTAATCTACCAAACGAATGTTTGATGATCAGGGCGTGGGTCGACCTGCACGGCAGCCGCTGCGGGATCTAGCATCCCGGGACATGTCTTCCGTCACGTGGGTCCAGGACTTCGCCGACGGGTCGCGCGAGCAGCGCGACCTGTTGGGGGGAAAGGGCGCCAACGTCGCGGAGATGACCCGGATCCTCGGCGCGGACCGCGTACCGGCCGGGTTCACGATCACCACCGAGGCGTGCGTCGCCTACATGCACGCCGACCGCGCCTACCCCGACGGCCTCGAGGACCAGGCCGCCGCCGCGCTGCGCCGCCTGGAGGAGCGCACCGGCAAGCGCCTGGGCGACGCCGAGGACCCGCTCCTCGTGTCGGTCCGCTCCGGCGCGCGGGAGTCGATGCCGGGCATGATGGACACCGTCCTCAACCTCGGCCTCAACGACCGCTCGGTCGAGGGCCTGGCGGCGCGCACCGACAACCCGCGGTTCGCGTGGGACTCCTACCGGCGCTTCGTGCAGATGTACGGCAACGTCGTCGAGGGAGTGCCGAGCGAGCGGATCGAGGAGCGGATCGCGGCGCTCAAGCGGGAGCGGGGCGTCACCCTCGACACCGAGCTCGACGTCGACGCGCTCCGCGAGCTCGTCGCGACGTTCAAGGCGCTCTTCCGCGACACCACCGGTCGCGACTTCCCGCAGGACCCGCAGGAGCAGCTCGACGGCGCGATCCGCGCGGTCTTCGACTCGTGGACCGGCGAGCGTGCGGTGCAGTACCGGCGGATCAACCGCATCCCCGACGACTGGGGCACCGCGGTCAACGTCCAGCAGATGGTGTTCGGCAACAAGGGCGACACGTCCTGCTCCGGGGTGGCGTTCAGTCGCGACGAGGTCACCGGCGAGCCGACCCCGTCCGGCGACTTCCTCGTCAACGCCCAGGGCGAGGACGTCGTGTCGGGCGTGCGCAACACCCAGGACCTCGCCGAGATGGGCCGCGTCATGCCCGACGCGCACGCCGAGCTCCTCGACATCCTCCGCACCCTCGAGCGCCACTACGGCGACCTGCAGGACACGGAGTTCACCGTCGAGGAGGGCCGCCTGTACATGCTGCAGACGCGCAACGCCAAGCGTCCGGCGCAGGCCGCGGTGCGGTTCGCGGTCGACGCGGTGGAGGAGGGGCTGCTCACCCGCGAGCAGGCGCTGCTCACCCTCGACGCCGCGGCGCTCGAGACGCTGCTGCACCCGACGTTCGACCGCAGCGCGAACTACGCCGTCCTGGGGACCGGGGTCAACGCGTCGCCGGGCGCGGCCAAGGGCGCCGCGGTCTTCACCGCCGAGGAGGCCGTCCACGCCGCCCAGCGCGGCGAGCGGGTCATCCTCGTCCGACCGTTCACCGAGGCCGACGACGTCGCCGGGTTCCACGCCGCCCAGGGCATCCTCACGAGCGAGGGCGGCAAGGCGTCGCACGCGGCGCTCGTCGCCCGCGGCATGGGCAAGCCGTGCGTCTGCGGCGCCACGGCGCTGCAGGTCGACCTGCCCGGGCACGTCGCGCGGATCGGCGACACCGTCATCCGCGAGGGCGACCTCGTCGCGATCAACGGCACCACCGGCGAGATCACGACCGACGACGTGCCGCTGGTGGAGCCGTCGCAGGACCCGGCGATGGCCCCGGTCCTCGAGCGGTTCGACACCGTGCTGCGGTGGGCGGACGAGCTGCGCGTCCTGGGGGTGCGGACGAACGCCGACACCCCCGAGGACGCCGCCAAGGCGCGCGAGCTGGGCGCGGAGGGCATCGGGCTCTGCCGCACCGAGCACATGTTCATGGAGGCCGACCGCCAGCCGAAGATGCGGCGGATGATCATGGCCGAGCACGAGGCCGAGCGGCGCGCCGCGCTCGAGGAGCTGCGGCCGCTGCAGCAGGCCGACTTCGAGGGCCTGTTCGAGGCGATGGCCGGCAAGCCCGTCACGATCCGCCTGCTCGACCCGCCGCTCCACGAGTTCCTGCCGAAGAAGGAGGAGGTCGGCGAGGAGCTCCACGAGGCGTACGCGTCCAAGCGCTACCACCGCGTCGGGGTGCTCGCCGACGTGCTCGAGCGGATCGAGACCCTCGCCGAGGCCAACCCGATGCTCGGCACCCGCGGCGTGCGCCTGGGGCTGCTCTACCCCGAGATCTTCGAGATGCAGGCCGACGCGATCTTCGCCGCCGCCGTCGCGGTGCGCGACCGTGGCGTGGCCGCCGGACGCGACGCCGCCGAGGCGATGCCGCGGCTCGAGGTCATGATCCCGCTCGTCGGCTACGAGCGCGAGCTCGAGATCATGCGCGGCTTCGTCGTCGCCGTCGGCGACCGCCACGGGTTGACGGTCGGGCGGGACTACCTCGTCGGCACGATGATCGAGCTGCCGCGGGCGTGCTTCCTCGCCGACGCGATCGCCGACTACGCCGACTTCTTCTCGTTCGGCACCAACGACCTGACCCAGACCGGCCTGGGGTTCAGCCGCGACGACATCGAGGGCAAGATCCTCGCCCGCTACATCGAGTTCAAGATCCTCGACCGGTCGCCGTTCGAGACGATCGACACCCCCGGCGTCGGCCAGATGCTGCGGATGGGGGCGTGGCTCGGACGCAAGGCCAAGCCCGACCTCAAGCTCGGCGTCTGCGGCGAGCACGGCGGCGACCCGGACTCGATCGCGTTCTTCCACGACTCCGGCATCGACTACGTGTCGTGCTCGCCGTTCCGGGTGCCGATCGCCCGGATCGCCGCGGCCCAGGCCGCGGTGCGGATGCCGCGCGGCTGACCCGGGTGCGGCGGCCGCGGCACGGCCGACCGGGCGGCCACGCCGAAACACGTCACAAGGGTGGTCATGAGGGCCGGTAGGCTGGCCGCGGCCCTCCGGCCAACCCTCCGACGGAGCCCGCCATGCGCCGACAGTCCCGCCCCGCCCACAACCGCTCCGGCCGTCGCGCCGCGTCGGGGCTGCTGTTGCTGTTGCTCGCGCTCGTCGCCGGGGCCGGGATCGCCTACGCGCTGACCCAGCAGGGTCGCGACCGCTACGAGGCGACAGCCCGGCTCGTCGTCCGCGACCTGCCGTCACCGGTCCCCGAGGACCGACCGGACCCGGCGGCGACCGCGCCCGAGACGTCGCCGGCGGTCGCCGCGCGCGGGGCCGCCCAGGTCGCGCGCAAGGGCGTTTCGGAGTCGGTCGCCCGCGAGCTCGGCGACGCGCTGCCGCTCACCGGCCCCGGGACGCGCAGCGCACGGCAGGAGGCGTTCGCGGCCCGGCTGCGCGACGAGACCCGCGCCGAGCCCGACCCCGACTCCGACGAGGTGCTCGTCACGGTGAGCTGGCCGGACGGCGAGGTCGCCGCGCAGCTCGCCAACCTCGTCGCCGACGCCACCGCCACCCTCGTCAACCGCGAGCACCGCCAGCGACTCGTGCGGCAGGCCGAGGCGATCGAGGGGGCGGTCGCCACCGCACCGCTCGGCGCGGCCGGATCGGACGCGCGGATCCGCCGCGACGAGCTCGTCCTCCAGGCCACCCGCCTGCGCTCGGCCGCCGACCGGGCGATCCCCGCGCGGGTGTCGGCCCGGGCGGTCGGCGCCACCGACCCGGTCGACCGCGACGTCCCGCTGTGGACCGCGGTCGGCGCCGTCGGCGGGCTCCTCGTCGGGCTGCTCCTGCTCTTCGTCGTCCGCGTGGCGCGGCGTGGGCGCGCCGAGGGCGCCGGGGCGGCCGGGAGCCGATCGGGAGCGCCCGCGGTCGCCGACGACCACCCCGCGGACGCGGGCCCCGCGGATGCGGCGACCGACGACCCGGTGGACGCGGCGCCCGACGCGCTCGTCGAGGCCCCGACGGGCGCGGCGCCGTCCGTCCGCGCGTTCACGCCGGCCGACGCGGCGCCGCGCGCCCGCGCGTTCGCCCCCGTGGCCACCCCCGCGACCCCGTCGGACGACGATCGAGCGGCCGGGGACGACGACCGATCGGCCTCGGACGACGACGGCGGGCGGTCGACCCCGCCGATCACCACGCCGGGGTTCGTGCGGGCCACCGATCACGACGCCCGGTCCGCCGGGTCCGATCGGCGCCGGCCGACGGCCGACCCCGCTCCGGGGACCGTCGAGCGCCCCGTGGCGGGCCCGGTCACCGGCGCCGCCGGGTTCCGACCGGTCGTGGCCGCCGGGGACGATGTGCCCGACGTCGCCGCCGCGCCCGCCGAGACGTCGGCTCCGGCGCCGCCCGCGGCGATCCCCGACGACGTCGCCCTGCCGGCCGGCTTCGCCCGGGCGACCGACGCCGACCGCCCCACCTGAGCCCCGCGCCGGCGCGGCCCGGCGTGACGACGGCGCGTCCTGCGACGATGGAGGGGATGAACGGCCGCTCGTCCACCCTCGGTGATCCCCACACCCACCGGCGGGCGTTCGAGGAGGCGTTCCTCCACCCCGACGCGGCGCGCACCTGGCCGGCGCGCCGGGCCGTCGACGAGCCCGAGTGCCCCCTGCGCACTCCGCTGCAGCGCGACCGCGACCGGATCGTCCACAGCAAGGCGTTCCGGCGGCTCAAGCACAAGACCCAGGTGTTCCTCGCCCCCGAGGGCGACCACTACCGCACCCGGCTGACCCACACGCTCGAGGTCACCGGCATCGCCCGCACGGTCGCCCGGGCGCTGCGGCTCAACGAGGACCTCGTCGAGGTCATCGGCCTGGCGCACGACCTCGGCCACGCGCCGTTCGGGCACATCGGCGAGGACGCGCTCGACGAGGAGCTGACGCCGCACGGCAGGCACTTCCGGCACTGGGAGCACTCGGTCCGGATCGTCACCGTCCTCGAGGACCCGCCGAGCGCCGTCCGCGACGCCGGGGGACGGGGGCTCAACCTCTGCGCCGACGTCGTCGACGGGATCGCCGGGCACTCCGGCCGCTCCCCGCTGCCACGCACGCTCGAGGGCCGCGTGGTGCGGATCGTCGACCGGATCGCCTACCTCAACCACGACATCGACGACGCGATCCGCGCCGGGGTCCTCGACGAGCGCGACCTGCCGCACCGACCGATCGCCGTCCTGGGCCGGAGCGCGTCGCGGCGCATCGACCGGCTCGTCCAGGACGTCGTCGAGCACTCCGCGGCCGCGGGCGACATCGTCCAGGGCGCCGAGGCGGGGGAGGCGATGGACGAGCTGCGCACCTGGATGTTCGAGCACGTCTACCTCGCGCCCGACGCGCGCGCCGAGCACCGCCGCGTCCACGACCTGCTGCGTCGGCTCTTCCGGCACCACGCCGACGAGGTGCGCGAGGCCGAGGCGCGGCGAGGGGGCCCGGGCGCGCCGCTGGAGCTGCCGCTCGGGACCACGCCCGACCTCGGCCTGCATCCCGGCCGGCACGACCACGACGCCTGGCGCCGTGCGGACCCCGACGCCGACGCGCTGCAGCGCGCCTGCGACTGGGTGGCCGGGATGACCGACCGCTACGCCCTGCGCGCCTACCGCGAGCTCGTCATGCCCCGGGTCCACGTCGGGTAGGCGCGGCGCGATGGCCAGGTACCTGCGGGAGGACATCGACCGGGTCCGCGACGCCACGGACTTCATCGCCGTCGTCGAGCGCCACACCGAGCTGCGGCGGGTCGGGTCCGGGCGGATGGAGGGCATCTGCCCGTTCCACGACGACCGCTCCCCGTCCCTGTCGGTCAAGCCCGACGACAAGCTCTTCCACTGCTTCGGGTGCGGGGAGGGCGGCGACCTGTTCGCGTTCGTCGAGAAGACCGAGGGGGTCGACTTCGTCGGGGCGCTCGAGCTGCTCGCCGACCGCGCCGGCATCGAGCTGCGGACCGAGGACGAGGACCCGAAGGCCGCCGCGCGCCGCGCCCGTGAGCGCAAGCTCATGGAGCTGCTGGACCGCACGAGCCGCTACTACGAGCGGCAGCTGTGGGACACCGCCCAGGGCGCGGCGGCCCGCGACGAGCTGCTGCGCCGCGGGCTCGACCCGGCGATGCTGCGGGAGTTCCGCGTCGGCTACGCCCCGGACGCGTGGGAGCGCGTCACCGAGGGATCGCGACGGGCCGGCTACGGCGTGCAGGACCTGCTCGACGCCGGCCTCGCGCAACGCTCGCTCCGGGACCGCAGCCGGGTGTACGACCGGTTCCGCCACCGGATCACCTTTCCGCTCGCCGATCGCCGAGGCCGGATCAACGGGTTCGGCGCACGCCGGATGGATCCCGAGGAGAAGGCGAAGTACGTCAACAGCGCCGAGGGCGTCGTCTTCCACAAGGGCCGCAACGTCTACGCCGCGCACCTCGCCCGGCCCGCGGCCGCCAAGCGCGACGAGGTCATCCTCTGCGAGGGCTACACCGACGTCATCGCCCTGCACCAGGCGGGGCTGCGCCACGCCGTCGGCCTCATGGGCACGGCGCTCACGCCCGACCAGGTCACCGAGCTGCGACGGCTGGCGCCGACGGTCGTCCTGGCGCTCGACGCCGACGAGGCGGGTCGCAAGGCGATGCTCCGCGCCGACGAGCTGACGCGCGGGGCGGACATCGAGCTGCAGGTCGTCACCCTGCCCGACGGGATGGACCCGGCCGACCTGCTGCTGCAGCGCGGCGCCGACGCCGTCGCGGCCGCGTTCGCCCGGCCGGTGCCCGTCGCGCGGTTCCGGGTCGAGTCGTTGCTCGCGGCGGCGGACCTGTCCGACGACCGCGGCAAGGACCGGCTGCTGGCCGAGCTGCGGCCGGTGTTCGCCGGGATCCCCGCCGGGTTCCAGCGGATCGGGCTCCTCGGCGAGGTCGCCGGGCGCCTGGGGATCGACGCCGAGGCCCTCGACGGCCTGCTCGGCGCGCCGACCGCGCGCGTCACGACGCGACCGGGGCCCGGCGGCGGCCGTGCGGTCCGGGCGGTGGGCGGTGGTGGGGGCGGGGGCGTCGCCGATCGGTCCGGCGGCCGCGGGCCCGGGGGCGCCGCCGACGCGGGCCGGGGCGCGCCGTCGCCCACGGTGCCCGAGGCCGAGATCGAGTTCCTGGCGGTGTGCCACGCCGTCGGCGCGCCCGCCCTCCCGCTGCTCGCCCCGGACGCCGTCGCGCGCTACCTCAGCGCGCCGGTCGCCCGGGCCGCCGCGGCCGCGATGGCCGTCGCCACGACGCCCACGGGGGAGGATGCCGGTCGCCCGGACGCCGCCCCGCGTCCACCGGTCGACGGCGGATCCGCCCCGGCCCGGGCTCCCGCGACGGTCGACGGCGCGGGACCGGGCCACGACCCCGGGGTCGTGGCGGTCCTCGACACGGTCGCGCGCCGTGCGGTGACCCTGCGGTCGCCGTCCCCGGCCGAGGCGCGCCTGCTCGCCGTCCGGCTCGAGCGCGACGCGGTCCAGCGTCGCCTGCGCCACGCCGGCCCCGACGTCGACGACGAGCAGCGCATGGCGCTCACCCGGCGCCTCGCCGACCTGCAGGCGCTCTTCCGTCGCGCGTACGACGACGCCCTGCGCGGCGCCTGACCACTGATCCGCGCCGCCCGCGAAGCGGTGCGTACGGATTTCGTACGGTCCGACGCCCGAGAGGCCGCCTCGTGACCCCCCTTGAACGAGGAAACCCCCGTCGTGGACGGGGGTTCAGGCTCCGGGGGCGGGACTCGAACCCGCAACCCTTCGATTAACAGTCGAATGCTCTGCCATTGAGCTACCCCGGAACGGCCGGGGGGATGGTACGCGAATCCGATCTCGTTCGCGCGGCGAGCGCCTCGACGAGCGGCGCGGCCCGGTCGACCGCGTCGCCGGCCGCGATCCACGCGGCGATCTCCTCGGCCCGCCGGGTCGCGTCCGGCCGGTCCAGCAGGTCCATCACGGCCGCGCGCACCACCCGCGGGGACGCGAGCCGACGCGGGATGCGCACCCCGACCCCCGCCCAGGCGACGCGGGCGGCGTTCTCGTACATGTCGCCGGCGGCGGGGACCGCGACGACCGGCGTCCCGGCGGCCAGCGCCCGCAACAGGGTGCCGTGACCGGCGTGGCACACGACGACGTCGGCCAGCGGCATCGTCTGGCCGTACGACACCCACGGGACGACCCGTGCGTTGGGCGGCGGGTCGAGCGGGCCGATCCGGGCGGCGGCCTCCTCGGTGGTGCGGTTCGTCGCCGCCAGCACCCGCACCGGTGCGTCCGCGAGGCCCCGCAGCGCGGCACGCAGCAGCGCGCCGTCGGGATCCTGGGACGTGGACGGGGCGACGAGCACGAGTGGCCCGTCACCGGGCGGCGGCTCGACCGGGTCGGCCGGGGGCTCCCACACGAGCGGGCCGACGAGGTGGGCGCCGGCCGGTGGCCCTCCGCGCGGGTACTCGAGCTGCGGCACCGATGCGACGAGCGTCAGCGCCGGGCTGAGCCCTCCGTGGATCCCGTCCACGGGCGGCAGGCCGAGCACGGCCCGAGCGGCGTTCAGGTCCCGGCGTCCCTGCTCCAGCGCGCGCGCCGTCAGTCGGTTGATCCCCCCGACGAACGCCCGGCCGAGCGGGGTGCGCGGCGGTCGCATGCCGGACGCGAACGGCGCCCACCCCGGCTCCACGCGCGGGTCGAGGTGCGGCACGAGCGTCGCCACCGGCACGCCGCACGCCTCGGCGGCCAGCGCGGGGGCGAGGGTCAGGACGTCGTGGACCACCGCGTGCGGACGTACCTCCCGCACGACGGGGACGGTGTCGACGGCGGCCCGGCGCACCGCGGCGTACGGGTCGAGCGGCTCGCCGTCGGGCTGCCAGAACGCCGGGTACTCCGGCGCGGGCAGGAACCGCATGCCGGCCGCCTCGACGTCGTCGCGCCACCGCTCCCACGTCTGGACCCACACGTCGTGACCACGGGCGAGCAGCCCACGGCCGAGGGCCATGATCGGGAAGGCGTGCCCCGGGTCGCCGAACGCCGCCAGCAGCAACCGGCGGCGCACGGGGGACGGGATCGACGCGAAGGGGGCCGTCACGGCGGACGACGCGATCAGACGTCGGCCAGCGCCTGCGCGAGCTCGCGCAGCTGGTGGATCCGGGCGTCCTTCGTCACCGCCGCCGGCGTCGCGATGATCGTGTCGACCCCGGCGTCGCGGTGGGCGCGCAACCGCTCGGTCACGTGCTCGCGGCTGCCGAAGAGGTTGATCGCGTCGAGCACCTCGGGCGACACGGCGGCCATCGCCTCGAGCTTCTTGCCGTCGAGGAAGAGGTCCTGGACCTCGCGCGCGTTGTCGCCGAACCCGTAGCGGGTGACCGCCGCGTTGTAGAAGTTCCGCTCGCGCGACCCCATCCCGCCGATGTAGAGCGCCGCGGCGCCGCGCATCATCCCCTCGGCCGCGCCACCCGGGTCCTCGCCGATGTGGAACGTCGTGCTCGGGCAGACCTTGACGTCGTCGCGGGCGCGGCCGGCCCGCTCGATCCCGGCGTGCAGCGACTCGAGCGCGACGTCGGCGTGCTCGGGGCTGAACATCATCGGCAGCACCCCGTCGGCGATCTCGCCGACGAGCTCGGTGTTCTTCGGGCCGATGGCCGCGACGTAGATCGGGATCCGCTCCTGGACGGGCGCGATGGTGAGCTTCAGCGCCTTGCCGGGCCCGTCCGGCAGCGGGAGCTGCAGCGTCTCGCCGTGGAACTCGAGCCGCTCGCGCGACAGCGCCTTGCGGACGACGGCGACGTACTCGCGGGTGCGCTGGAGCTGCTTGGCGAACCGCTGGCCGTGCCAGCCCTCCGCCACCTGCGGGCCCGACGATCCGATCCCGAGGATGAACCGCCCGTCCGACAGGTTGTCGAGCGTCGCGGCGGTCATCGCCGTCATCGCCGCGGACCGGGCCGGGATCTGGAAGATGCCGGAGCCGATCCTGATCGTCGACGTCTGCCCGGCGAAGTAGCCGAGGATCGTCGCCGCGTCCGACCCGTACGCCTCGGCCGCCCACACCGAGTCGTAGCCCAGGCGCTCGGCCTCGAGCACGATCTCGAGCTGGTCCTCGCGCGTGAGGCCGAGGCCCCAGTAACCGATCTGGATGCCGAGCTTCATCTGCAATATCCCCTTCAGCGGCAGGTCCGTCGTTGTGCCCGGCGACGCCAGCGCCTACCGTCGGCGGTGCCGCCCGGCGCACTCTACGTGCGTCACCGGACCCTGCGGGGTCCGTCTCGCACGTCGTGCGTCCGACACGACCCGACCACACCGGAGCCATGAGCCGTCGAACCGCCGCCATCGATGAACTGCGTCGCACCGTCGAGTGCCTGCCGCGCCACACCCAGGTGGCGATGCTCCGGGCGATCCGGGAGCAGCCGATCATCGTCGGGGCGTACACCGACGGCAACGGCGGCATGTGCCCGATGCTCGGCGCCCACCGCTACGGCGGCCGCACGAGCTTCATCGCGTTCGCCAAGAGCTGGGACCGGTTCACCGGCGCCCCGGGCCGCGGCCGCTCGCGACCGGCCACGCGCCGCGAGCTGCGGGTGCTGGACCGCTACCTCGTCGAGGCGCTGCGCGCGACCGACGAGCGCGACGTCGAGGACCTCGATCCGGCGGCCGTGACCGGATCGGACCTGGGCCGGGTCATCGTCGAGCACCGCGCGCTCGTCGAGCGCAACCGTCCCGAGCGCGCCCGCCCGGCCGCCGGCGACGTCCCGTCGCTCGCCGACGCGATCGCCGAGCACCGCGAGCTCGTCGCGCGCCACGCCGAGGTCGAGGCCGACGAGGCGGTCGAGCTCGAGCTCGAGCTCGAGGTCGAGGAGGTCGTGCAGGGGCGCGGCCGCGTGCGCCTGCCGGAGTGGATGCGTCCGCTCGACACCGTCGCCGATTACGAGGCGGCGCTCGCCGAGGTCGACCGGCAGCGGGTGCGCCTGGGCCTCGTGGACGACACCGCGAGCCCGCGCGACGCGGACCGCACGGACGCGCCGCGCGAGACGGTCGGCGCGCGGGGCTGACCGACCGCGGGGGGGGCGGCGCCGTGACCCGGCGCCGCCGGAGTGGGCCGACCGGGATTCGAACCCGGATCGGACGGATTATGAGTCCGCGGCTCTGACCGTTGAGCTATCGGCCCGCGGCGGGCACGCTAGCGGACCGCCCGGCCACGCCGGGGACGGACGCGACCGGGCACCGCCCCGATCGTCGGACCGCGCATCGGCGGGAAGGAACCGGGCGGTCGGGGACGAACCTCACCTCGCCCATGAAGCGCACGGTCAGCAGCAGCCCTTCGGCCCTCGCGCCGGTCATCGATCACCAGACCCTGACGGAGTACATCCAGTCGCGGTTCGACGAGTTCTCGCGGTCCCAGAAGGACGTCGCGCAGTACATCGTCGACCACCTCGACGAGGTGGCGTTCCAGACGGCGGAGGAGCTGGCGCGCCGCGCGAGCACGTCGAGCTCGACCGTCGTCCGGTTCAGTCAGGCGCTCGGGTTCCACGGGTTCCCCGACCTGCAGGACGCCGCCCGCGACGAGTACCGGCACCGGGTCGAGGCCCGCGGACGGGGCGCCGGCGACGCCGAGCCGCTGTTCGGCCTGGACCAGAGCGCGGGCGAGGCGACGATCGCCGCCGACCACCTGGCGGTCGAGGAGACCGCCCGGCGGCTGTCGCGCAGCGTGCTGGAGCAGTCGGTCGCCGAGATCACCCGCGCCGAGCGGGTCATCGTCGTCGCCGCCGACCAGGCCGCGTACTTCGGCACGTACTTCCGGCACCTGCTCATGCTGCTGGGCATCCCGACCGACATCGTCGCGAGCCACGCCCAGGAGGCCCGCGCCCGCCTGGCGCGGCTCGACGAGGGCACGGTCCTCGTCGGCATCACCGCGGGCCGCGCGCATCCGCTCGTCGTCCGGGCGCTGCAGCTCGCGCGCCACCGTCGCGCGTCGACGATCGCGATCACCGACGCGACGCTGTCCGAGGCGGCCAAGCTCGCGCAGCACGCGCTCTTCTACTCGTCCGACAGCCCGTCGTTCGTGCGCTCCAACGTCGCGCTGCTGTCGCTGCTCCAGGCGCTCGCGCAGGGCGTGTACGCCGCGGACGGCTCGCGCGCCGACCGGATCCGCGCCTACCGGCTCAAGTAGCGACCGTCCGTATCGGCGGGTCGTCCGGGGGGAGGGCCCCGGGCGGCAGGGGGTGTCGGCGCGGGTCGCTCTATCCTTGCCGGGCGATGCGTGACGAATCGACCCCCCGTGTGAAGACCGGCCTGGCGGAGATGCTCCGTGGGGGCGTCATCATGGACGTCGTCGACCCCGAGCAGGCCACGATCGCCGAGCAGGCGGGCGCGGTGGCCGTCATGGCGCTGGAGCGCGTGCCGTCCGACATCCGCCGCGACGGCGGCGTCGCGCGGATGAGCGACCCGGAGATGATCAAGGGCATCCAGGACGCGGTGTCGATCCCGGTGATGGCGAAGGCCCGGATCGGGCACTTCGTCGAGGCGCAGGTGCTCGAGGCGCTGGACGTCGACTACATCGACGAGTCCGAGGTGCTGACCCCGGCCGACGAGGCCAACCACATCGACAAGTGGGCGTTCAAGGTCCCGTTCGTCTGTGGGGCCACCAACCTCGGCGAGGCGCTGCGGCGGATCGCCGAGGGCGCGTGCATGATCCGCTCCAAGGGCGAGGCCGGCACCGGCGACGTCGTCGAGGCGGTCCGCCACATCCGCTCCATCCGGGCCGACATCAAGCGCCTGGGCGGGCTCGACGGCGGCGAGCTGGCGACCGCCGCGAAGGAGCACCAGGCGCCGCTGGAGCTCGTGCGGTGGGTCGCCGAGCACGGCCGCCTGCCCGTCCCGCTGTTCTCCGCCGGCGGCATCGCCACCCCGGCCGACGCCGCGCTCATGATGCAGCTCGGCGCGGAGTCGGTGTTCGTCGGCTCCGGCATCTTCAAGTCCGAGGATCCGGCGCGCCGGGCGGCGGCGGTCGTCGCCGCCACGACGCACTTCGAGGACCCGGCGCGCGTCGCCGAGGCGTCGACCGGCCTGGGCCGCGCGATGGACAGCCTCGAGGCCCGCAAGCTCGGCGAGGACCAGGTCTTCGCCGGTCGCGGCTGGTGAGCGTCGGCGGCCCCGGCGGCGGGGCCGCGTCGGTCGGTCGTCCGCACGCGCCGCTCGTCGGGGTCCTCGCGATCCAGGGCGGCGTGGACGAGCACGTCCGGGCGCTGGAGCGGTGCGGCGCGGTCACACGGCGGGTGCGGACCATCGCGGGCCTGGACGGTTTGGACGGGCTGGTGCTCCCGGGCGGCGAGAGCACGACGATGACGATCGTCATGGACCGCGAGGGGCTCACGGACCCACTGCGCGCGTTCCTGCGGTCCGGCAAGCCGGTCCTCGCCACCTGCGCCGGGCTCATCCTGCTCGACCGCGAGCATCTCGACGTCGTGCCGATGACGTGCGCCCGCAACGCGTTCGGTCGGCAGACCCGGAGCTTCGAGGCGGACCTCGACGTCGATGGCCTCGACGCGGCGTTCCCGACGGTCTTCATCCGGGCCCCACAGGTGGTGGAGCACGATCCGTCGGTCGCGGTGACCGCGCGCGTCGAGGGGGCGGTGGTGGGGATCCGCCGCGGGCCCGTCGAGGGCTGGGCGTTCCACCCGGAGCTGTCGGGCGACGACCGGATCCACGCCCGGTTCGTCGAGCGGGTGCGCGCGACGCTCGCGTGAACCGGGGCTCAGGGCAGCGGCGGGATGCCGGCGGGGCCGTCGGGCACCGACCGGCCGGGCGTCGGCGCCGTCGTCGTCGCCGGATCCTCGGAGTCGCCGCTGAACGCGCCGGCCGCGGCGAGCGCCCCGACGAGCAGCAGGACGAGCAGCAACGCGGGGACGCCGAGCTGGCGCACGACGGGGGCGATCGCGAGCTTCGCGCGCTCCGCGACCGCGTAGCCGCCGCCGTCGACGGTGGCCGGGGACGGGCTCGCGACCGGATGGAGGTCGCCCTGCGCCGCCGTGGCGTCGTGGCCGACGTGCGCCGGGGTCGGGTCCACGGTGCGCGGGCGCGGTGCGGCGTACGTGCCGGCCGCGTCCGCGGCGCGGGGGTACGGCTCCTCGTGCGCGACCGGACCGTGGTGCGCGACCGGATCCTCGACGGCGTCGAGGTGTGGGGACGTGCCCGGGTCGTCGGCGTCGGGCCCGGGCTCGGGGTCCCAGCCGGCGTCCCAGCCCGCGTCCGGGTGGACCGTGATGTCGCGCGGGTCGTCGACGTCGTGCTGGTCGGCCTCGTCGAACCGGTGCTGGTCGGCGTCGTCGACCGGGAGCCGGTGGGCGCCCCCGTCGTCGTGCCGGTGGGCGTCGTCGACCGGGTGCTGGTGCGCGTCGCCGACGACGTAGCCGGAAGCGGACGCGTGGCGGGACGGACGGTCCTCCGCGCGGCGTCGCGACCGGCGACGGCCGGAGCGTCGACCGGACCGACCCGGCGTGACGGGCATCCCGGCCTGGGGGACGACGTAGCCGATGGCCTCCGGGCCGAGCGGGTCGATCGCGGCGATCGACGCGGTGAGCCCTCCACCGTGCTCGGCGGTCGGCTCCGGGGCGTCGTCCGGATCCGCGTGGGAGCCTCGCGGCGACGCGGACGGAGCGGCGTCGACGTCGACGTCGTCCGACGACATGACGTCCGGGTCGGTGACCGGGACCGGGTCGGGCTCGCGGTCGGCGATCGGGTCCGGCGCAGGGTCCACCGTGGGCGACGGGACCGGTCGGGCGACGGGCTCCGCCACCGGGGTGGGCGCGTGCTCGGCGGTCGGCTCGGCGACGGTCGAGGGCCGCTCCGACTCGACGATCGGGTGCGGGTCGGGCGTCGGGGTGGTGACGGGCTCCGGGTCAGGCTCCGGGGTCGGCGCGGTGCGGGGCTCCGGGGTCGGGTCCGCCGTCGAGGCGGTGACGGGATCCGGCGCGGAAGCGGCGACCGCCTCCGGCGACGGCGGGGCCTCGCTGCGCGGGCCCGGCGGAGGCTCCGGCGCCGGCGTGGCGACCGGCTCGGGGGCCTGCGTCGGCGCGGCGGCCGGCTCCGGCTCGGGGGTCGGCTCGGGCTCGGCGACCGGCTCCGGCTCAGCGACCGGCTCCGGCTCGGGGACCGCGTCCGGCTCCGGGGTCGGCTCCGGCGCGGCGACCGGCTCCGGCTCGGGGGTCGGCTCGGGCTCGGCAACAATGTCCGGCGCGGCGACCGGCTCCGGCTCGGCAACCGCCTCCGGCTCCGGCGCGGGCGCGGGCTCGGCAACCGCCTCCGGCTCCGGCGCGGGCTCGGGCTGCGGGATCGGCGCCGCGGCCATCGTGGTGACGACCACGCTGACGTCGGTGGCGTCGAGCGCGGACGGGGGGCCCTCCGCGTACCGGGACTCCGCCCGGGCGAAGGCGTCGTTCAGCGCGCGGCAGTCGGCGCACGTGCGCAGATGGCGCACCACCCGCTGCTCGTCGGCCTCGGACAGGCGAGCCTCGGTCCAGGCGACGAGGAGCCGCGGCATGAGCTCGCACGCTCGCGTGCGCTCTGTGGGGCGCTCGCGACCGTGAGGCCGGAACGGATTCTCGGCGTGGCGGGCGGCGGCCTGTCGCATCGCGTGCTTCAGCGCGCCCTCGGGGTCGACGGTCGTCGCCTCGTCCGCGGTCGCGACCGCGACGCGGAACGCGGCGAACGCCTCGCCGGTCGCGCGCAGCGCGAGGTCGGGCGAGGTGACCTCGTCCACGTACGCCAAGACGTGCCCGGCCCGTCGTTGGACGAGCAGCGCGAGGACGACCGGGTCGGCGTCCCTGATGCCCTCGGGCGTGACCGACGCGCTCGTCGATGTGATCCTCCCGTTCACCGGTCAGGTGAGACTAGTGGTCCGGACGCAACACGATGGTCGTCGCAACGCGTCGGCCGCGATCGCGGCGGCGTTGCGCCGGTGCGGAGAGGTGCTTCGCGGCCCGCTCTGACGGTGGTCGCGGGCCGACGGCCCGCGACGCTCACGCGCCGGTGCGACGCGTGCGGTCGATCGCCCGCGCCGCCAAGCCGAGCGCCAGCAGGAGCAGGCCGAGCACCATGCCCGTCATGAGGTTGAGCCCCGTGAACGGCAGCGCGCCACCCTGGGCCCGCTCGCCCGCGGCGGCACCGTCGCCGTCGCCGTCCGACGCGCCCGCCGATCCGCCGGCGTCTCCGTCGCCCGCCGTCGTGCCGTCGTCGTCCGTCGTCGCGCCCGGGTCGACCGGGTCGTCGTCGTCGCCGGCCGCGGCGATCGTCGTCGTGGTCCCGGTGGGGGTCGTCACGGCGGGCGTCGTCGTCGTGGACGTGCCGGCGACCGTCGTGGTCGGCGATCCGGTGCCGCCGTACTGCCGGGCGACCGCGCTGGGGTCCGCCGACTGCGCGGTGCCCGACGCCGGGACGAGGAGGAGCAGGGCGAGGAGCGCCGCGAGCGCGCCGACGACGACGCTCGCGACCACGGCGCTCGAGCGCGGGGACCCCGCAACGGGTGACGCGGGCAGCATGATGGTGAGGGTAGCGGGCGACGGCGGCCGTGTCACGCGCGTTCACCCGGCTGCAGCGCGGGATGCTCCGGCCCGCCGCGCCGGGAGCGCCCCGCGGCCGTCGGGACCACGGTGTGGCCGACGCGGGCCGGGTCAGCGTCCGAGGCCCAGCGCCCACATCGGGTCCCGCGTCCCGATCCGGTCGAGGGTCAGGCGGGCGGCGCGTCGTCGCCCCTGCTCGAGCCGCGTCGCGTACACCCAGCGCAACAGCAACGCGTCGTCCGGCACGTGCCTGAGCGTCCGCAGCGCCAGCCGCTCGGCCTCCCGCGGACGACCGAGTCGGGCGAGCGCCTCGACGCGGACCAGGCGACCACGCTCGAACGTCACCCCGTCCTCGGCCGCGGCGGCCCGGTCCAACGCGGCCGCCGGGTCGACCGGCAGGGCGTCCTGCGCGTCGCGCAGCCGGGTCTCCGCCCGCAACGCCGGGAGCAGAGCGAGGGCGATCGCCACCAGCCCGACGGCGGCGAGGACCCGCGGCGGGACGGCCACGGGCCACGCGGGGGTGCGGTCGGACGTCGTCACCGTCGCGAGCGTACCGGCGGGCCACGTGGCAAGATCGCCGACGTGCCCGACGACCGTGGCGTCACGCCGGAGGAGAGCCGTCCCGGCCGGTCGTCGCGGAGGACCCGCCGGGACGTCGTCGCCGACGTCCTCGGGGCGGTCGTCGTCGTCACGGCCCTCGCGATCCTCGGGCTCGACGACGGTGGCTACCTGCCTCCGGCGTTCCTCGCCGCGGGGATCGTCGCCGCGGTCGGGGCGGCCGCGGTGCTGGTGGTGCGCCGCCGACGGTGGAGGCCGGCCCGAAGCGGGCTCGTCGGGCTGGCGGCGTTGTCGGCGTTCGCGGCCTGGGTGGGCCTGTCGTCGCTCTGGTCGCCGCTCCCGGGCGCGGCGACGTCGGAGATGCAGCGCACGGTCGCGTACGTCGTGATCCTCGCCCTCGGGATCGTCGTGGTGGGCTCCGGGCGGCACGCGGGTCGCGTCGTGCTGCTCGTGGCGGCCGCGGCCGCCGCCGCCGGGGTCCTGGGCCTGTTGTCGCGCCTGGCCCCGTCGCTCGACCTGGCGCCGGCGCTCGAGCCGACGTCCGGGACCTACCGGCTGTCCTACCCGGTGCCGTACTGGAACGGGCAGGGGACCGTGACCGGGATGGCGGTCGTGCTCGCGCTCGCCGCGGCGTCCGACCGCCGGTCGTCGGTCGTCGTCCGGGCGGTGGCGGCCGCGCTCGTCCCGGCGCTCGGCGTCGCGCTGCTGCTCACCGTGTCGCGGGGCGCGATCGCCGCGACCGCCTGTGGCGCGCTCGTGCTGCTGGCCCTCTCGCGACGGCCGCTGCAGACCGTCGTCGTGGCCGTGGCCTGCGCGGTCCCCGCGGCGGTCGCGATCGCACGCGCCGCATCGCTCCCGGCGGTCGTCGACGATCCCCTCGCTGGCGAGGGGCTGTCGCGGGCGGGGGGTGGGCTGCTGGCGCTCATCGCCGTGATGGGCGTCGTGGCGGCGGTGGGGGCGGTCGGGGCGCTGCAGGCGATGCAGCGCGCGGAGCGCCGGCGGGCCCTGTGGCCGTCGACCCCGCCGTGGGTGCCGTGGGCGGCCGCCGGCGCCGCCGTGCTCGTCGCGCTCGCCGGGGCCGCGATCTACCAGGGGCCGATCGACCGCGGCCTGTTGCGCGGCGCGTCGATCGTGGAGGACGAGCGTCGCGCGTTCGTGGACGGCGCCCCGGTCGCCGGGTCCGGACTGGAGCGGCTGGGCACCGGTGGAGGCACGCGGTCGGCGCTCTACCGGGTGGCGTGGAGCGGGTTCGCGGACCGGCCGCTGGCGGGCGACGGCGCGGCCGGGTTCCGGGTCCGCTGGCTCCGTGAGCGCGACATCGCGGAGCGGGTGCAGAACGCGCACTCGCTGCCGTTGGAGACGCTGGCCGAGCTCGGGCTCGTCGGGTTCCTCCTGCTCGCCGCGTTCTTCGCCGCGATCGCGACCGGGGCGCTGCGGGCCCGCCGGCGACCGCGCGCGTTGCCCCGGTCGCTCGCCGCGGGCGCGTCGGGCGCGATCGCGGTGTTCGTCGTGTCGTGCGCCGTCGACTGGACCTGGCAGCTGGGGTTCATCACCGCCTGCGCCCTGCTCCTCGCGACGACGCTGCTGCCGGAGGGCCGGCCGATGCGGTCGCGTCGCGCCTGACGTCGCGCGCCGCGCCCAGGTGCGCGTCGAGCCAGCCGCGGTGCACGGCCCGTCCCGGCGGCGCCCCGGCGATCCAGCGGGCCCCGGCGCCGATGACGTTCGCGGCGACGATCACGGCGGTGGTGGCCCGGCCGCGCCGGTCGTGCGACCAACGGTACGTGGCGGCCATCGTGCGGCGGGTGCGCCCGTCGCCCCACGCCGCGCCGGTCGCCGCGCCGATCTCGTGCAGCACCGTCGCGCCCGGGACGTAGCGTGTGGCCCAGCCCGCCCGGGCGGCGCGCCACGACAGGTCCAGGTCCTCGGCGTACATCCAGCGGTGCTCGTCGAACCCGCCGATCGCGTCCCACGTCGCGCGACGCACGAGCAGCAACGCGCCGTGCGCCCACGGCACCCGCCGCGGACGGTCCGGGTCCCAGCTGCCCTCCAGGACGTAGCGGGCGCGGAGCCGGGCGCTGCGCTCGACGATCCCGGCGTTGAACGCGACGGTGAACGGCGCCGTCGGGAAGGGGTGCACCGTGTGCTGCACGCGGCCGTCGGGGCCGACGAGCCGCGGGGCGAGGATGCCCGCGCCGGGGTCGGCGTCGGCGGCGCGCAGCAGGGCGTCGACGGCGCCGGTCGTGACGGCCACGTCGGCGTTGGCGGGCACGACCCAGGGCGCGTCCGGTGCGGCGCCGGCGCGGGCGCCGAGGTTCACCGCCGGACCGAACCCGAGGTTGACGCCCGGCTCGAGCAACGTCACGTGCGGATGACGGTCGCGCACGAGCTCCGCCGACCCGTCGCCGGGGGCGTTGTCGACGACGGTCACCGCGACCCGGCCGGCGGCCCGCTCCTGCTCCAGCGACCGCAGGCAGCGGTCCAGCAGCTCCGGCGTGCGGTAGGAGACGACGACGACGTGGACGGGCGCCGCGTCCGGCGTCGCCGCCGACCGGCGGCCCGCGTCACCGGGTGCGGACCCGTCCCGGCGGCCGTCGCTCACGCGGCCCTCCGCCAGGTGATCGGTGCGTCCCCGCCGTCGGCGGTCGCCGTCACGGCGCCGTCGGCGGCGAGCAGGTCGAGCGACCCGAGCGTCTCCGACAGGCACAGCACGACCTGGCGGCGCACGACGTCGCCCCACAGCCGCGACGCCAGGTCGTGGGCGGTCGCGGCCTCGTCCGGTCCGAGCAGGCCGAGGATCCGTCGGGCGCGCCGCTCCGCCGAGCGGCGCCGGGTCGCCACGAGGGTCGGCACGTCGACGACCGGCGAGCCGTGGCCGCCCAGGACGAGGCGCGGGTCCTCCGCGGCCGTCCGGGAGATCCCGTCGAGGTAGCGCGGCAGCGCCGGCGCCCGGTCGGCGGCGGTGGCCGGATGCGCGTCGGCGTGCAGCGCCGCCGGTCGGCAGGTGAGCAGCGGCACCGACGGCACGTGGCCGAGCAGGTGGTCGCCGCCCAGGACGATCCCGCGGGCGTCGTCGACGAGCAGCGTGTCGGTCGCGCTGTGGCCGGGGCGGTGCACCACCCGCAGCCGACGCCCCGCGAACGCCACCGCGTCGCCGTCGGCGACCGGGACGACGTCGCCGACCTGCCGTCCCGCCCACTGGTGGTGCGACAGGTGGAGCGTCGCCACGGCGTCGGCGGCGACCGCCGGGACCCCGTGCGCGGCGGCGGCGCCGGCGAGGAACCGCGCCTCGCGCCGGCCGTGGTCCTCCAGGTCGCGCAGGCGCGGGGCCAGCACGTCGAGCGCGACGACCTCGGCGCCGGTGCGCTCCTGCAGCAGCGCGGCCAGGCCGACGTGGTCGGCGTGCTCGTGCGTCACGACGATCCGGGCCAGGTCGTCGACGCGACGACCGAGCGCCCGCAGGCCCTGCTCGAGCGCCCACAGCGCGTCGGCGCCGGCCGGCCCGGCGTCGACGAGCGTCGGCGGGTCGTCGTCGACGAACCACGCGTTCACCGGTCCGACGGGGAACGGCGTCGGCAGCGACAGCCGGTGGATCCCGGCGTCGGCGGCGATGCGCACGGCGGGGGAGGTGGGGGACGGGGCGGTCATGGACGTCGCCGGTCGGCGGACCGGCCGGGACGGTCGTGCGCGGCGCGCGTCGTCCGTCCCGGTCGCGATCGTCCGGCTCAGCCGCGGATGAGGCCGAGGACCTCGTCGCGGCGGCGCTCCATGTCCTCCACCGACACGAGCGACTCCAGGCACAGGCGCAGCAGCGGCTCGGTGTTGGACTTGCGGACGTTGAAGTGCCAGTCGTCGTAGTCGACCGACACGCCGTCGACGTGGGTGATCGTCGCGTCGGCGTAGCGGGACTCGATCGCGGCGATCCTCGCGTCGGCGTCCTCGACCGTCGAGTTGATCTCGCCCGAGATGAAGTACTTCGCGCGGTACGCGCCGACGAGCTCGGACAGCTTGACGCCGCGCTCCGACAGCAGCTCGAGGATGAGCAGCGCCGGGATCGTCCCGGAGTCGGCGCAGGAGAACGCCTCGAAGTAGTAGTGGCCGGACACCTCGCCGCCGAAGATCGCGCCGGTCTCGCGCATCCGCGTCTTGAAGAACGCGTGGCCGACGCGGTTGATCAGCGCGGTGCCGCCGGCGGCCTCCACGACGTCGGCGACCGCCCGCGAGGCGCGGCAGTCGTAGAGGATCGTCGCGCCCGGCGTGCGGGAGAGCAGCGCCTCGGCCAGCAGCGCGGTGAGGAAGTCGCCGTCGACGAACGCCCCGGTGTCGTCGATGAAGAAGCAGCGGTCGGCGTCGCCGTCCCACGCGATCCCCAGGTCGGCGCCGGTGGCGCGGACCTTGTCGATGATGAACTCGCGGTTCTCCGGCAGCAGCGGGTTGGGCTCGTGGTCGGGGAAGTTGCCGTCCGGGGTCCAGTAGGCGGTCTCGAGGTCCAGGCCGAGGCGCTCCAGCAGCGGGCCGACCATCGGGCCGGCCATGCCGTTGCCGCCGTCGACGACGACCTTCAGCGGCTTGACCTTCGCCGGGTCGATGAACTCCAGCGCCGCGGCCTGGAACGCCGTGTACACGTCCTCCTCGGCCACCGTGCCCCGGGTGGGGGCGGGAGCCCGGGCGAGGAACGCGTCGTCCTGGGCCAGGCGGCGGATGTCCTGGATGCCGCGGTCGCCCGACAGCGCCAGCGCCCCGCGCTCCACGAGCTTCGCGCCGGTGTACGCCTTGGGGTTGTGCGACGCGGTGCACATCAGGCCGCCGTCGAGGTCGCGCGATCCGACGGTCCAGTAGAGCATCTCGGTGCCGACCTGGCCGATGTCGAGGACGTCGGCGCCCTCGCGGACGATGCCGTCGCGGTACGCCCCGGCGAGCTCGGGGGCGGTCAGGCGCATGTCGCGGCCGAGTCCGACGCGGATCCCGGTGACCGGCCTGTCGGCGAGCTTCGCGATGACGTGCGCGAACGCGCGACCGATGGCGTGCGCGACGTCGACGGTGATCTGCTCGCCGGCGAGCCCGCGGATGTCGTACGCCTTGAAGATGTCCGAGGGGACGGTCATAGGCGCGCCATCCTACGAGGGACGTCGCCGGGGGCGACGTCACACGGCCGGTCCTACTCGCCAGTAGGCTGTGGGGCCCCGACCGGAGGACCGCGACGCATGACGACGAAGACCCCGACCCTCGACGCACCGCTGGAGCTGCCCGGGGGAGCCCGGCTGCCCAACCGGATCGCGAAGTCGGCGATGAGCGAGCAGCTCGGCGACCGCCGCAACGCGCCGACCGACGACCTGGTGCGCCTGTACGAGCGGTGGGGGTCCGGCGGCGCCGGGCTCCTCGTCACCGGCAACGTCATGGTCGACCGCCACCACCTGGGCGAGCCGCGCAACGTCGTCGTCGACGACGAGCGCGACCTGGCCCGGCTGTCGGCGTGGGCGCGCGCCGGCCGTCGGCACGGATCCCGGGTGTGGGTGCAGGTGAACCACCCCGGTCGCCAGGCGCTGATCGTCGCGGGCCGCACGCGTCCCGTGGCGCCGAGCGCGATCGCCCCGGCGATCCCCGGCTACGTCCGGCCGCGCGAGCTGACGTCCGGCGAGATCGAGGGGATCGTCGAGCGGTTCGCCCGCACGGCCCGGATCGTGCGCGACGCCGGGTTCGACGGCGTGCAGGTGCACGGCGCGCACGGCTACCTCGTGTCGCAGTTCCTCTCGCCGTCGGCCAACCGGCGCGACGACGCGTGGGGTGGTGACGCCGAGCGCCGCCGGCGGTTCGTCCTCGAGGTCGTCCGGGCGGTCCGTGCGGCGGTCGGCCCGGACTTCCCGGTCGGGATCAAGCTCAACTCGGCGGACTTCCAGAAGGGCGGGTTCACCGCCGAGGAGTCCGCCGCGGTGCTCGAGGCGCTGGCGGCCGAGGGCCTGGACCTGCTGGAGATCAGCGGCGGCACCTACGAGGCGCCGGCGATGGTCGGCGCGGTCCGCGAGAGCACCGCCCGGCGGGAGGCGTACTTCCTGGAGTACGCCGAGACGGTCCGCGACCGGGTCGGCGGCGTCCCGCTGATGGTCACCGGCGGGTTCCGGGGTGCGTCGGCGATGCGCGACGCGATCGCCGACGGTGCCTGCGACGTCGTGGGGATCGCCCGGCCGTTGGCGGTCGACCCGGACGGGGCGCGTCGGGTGCTCGAGGACCCGACCGCGCGGCTGCCGTCGCCGGAGCCGTCGCTCGGCCCGCGCGTGCCGCGGACGCTCACGTCGGCGATCGCGCTCGGGTGGCACACCCGTCAGCTGCAGCGGATCGGCGCCGGCCGCGACCCCCGTCCGGACGAGCCGGCGTGGCGGACCGCCGTCGGCATGCTGACCGCCAACGGCTGGGACGCCTTCCGGCGACGGCGGGCGTAGGGCGCGGCGGCCGGGAGTGGGTGGCGCGGGACCGGTCGGCCACGCGCGATCGGTCGGTGCGACGCCGTGGCCCGGAGTGGACGTCACCGCGCCCGCGGCACCTCGACGAGCTGCACGGCCGTCGTGGCGACCGCGGCGCGGGCCAGGCGGTCATCGGTCGTGAGCAACGGGGCGCCCGTCGCCTCGGCCAACGCGACGTACAGGCCATCGCTCACGGTGATCGCATGCCGCATGCCCCACGCCCTCCCGAGCAGCGCGCGCGTCGGGTGGACGGTCGGCACGAGCCGCGCGTGCACCGCCAACGCCCGCTCGGCCGCGGCGTCCCCGAGGCCTCCCGCCAACGTCACCCGGCGCAGGACCCGCGCGACCTCGACGTCGATGATCGCGGGAGCCTGGACGGTCGCGCCCTGCAGCAGGTGTCGCTCCACGGCTTCGGCGCGCTCGGTCCGCAGCAGCACGTCGAGGACGGCGGACGCGTCGACGATCACGTGTCGCCGTCGATGCGCAGGTCGCGCAACATCGCGGCGGGTGACGTGGTGATCCGCGCGGGCTCGAGCGCCGAGATCGCGGCGCGCAGCTCATCGGGGCTCGGCCGCTCCGCCGCGCGCGCCAGCTCCGTCCTGAGGTACTCCGACAGCGACGTCCCCGCCGCGACGGCGCGCAACTTGAGCGTACGGTGGACGTCCTCGGGGACGTCGCGAATCTGGACCAGGACGCCCATACGCAGAGTATGCGTGCATCGTGAACGAATGTCCAACGTCGCCTGGAGCCGGCCGGCGCGGCGGCGCGTCTGAGGAACGCGCCGGGCCTCGTGGCCCCGGCGCCGGGCCGTCCCGAGCGTGCGCCCGGAGTCGGCGCGACCCGCCTCAGCGCGCCCGTCGGTCCATCCGTCGGCGGCGCAGCGCGGTACGGAACCGCCCTGCGGTCGCCGTCGGTCGGTAGGCGACCAGGTGCGAGCGCTCGTGGTGGCGCTCGTGGAGCAGCAGGCCCGGGGCGGCGCGGTGGAGCATCGGCCGCAACGGCATCGGACGGTGCAGCTCCAGGTCGTCGCCGTCGGTGTCGAGCAGGTTGACGAGCACGACGTCGGCCAGGCCCTCCAGGGTGCGCTGGACCGCGGGCGGGTCCTCGGCGTGCTCCAGCACGTCGAACGCGAACGCCAGGTCGAACCCGCCGAAGCCGTCCGGCAGCGCATCGAGGTCGACGATCCGACCCGCACCGTCGCCGTGGCCCCGCCGCTCCAACCGCCACGCCAGGTACGCGGTCGACGGGTTGGCGAAGTCCGCGAACGTCACGTCGTAGCCGTCGTCGAGCAACCGCAGGCCGTCCGACCCGATCCCGCACCCGTAGTCGAGGATCCGGGCGCCAGGGGCGACCAGCCGACGCAGCGCCGCGTGGTACGGCTCCTTCGTCCCGGTCATCGCGAACGCCGTCAGGTCGTAGAGGTAGCTGCGCGACGTGCGGTAGAACCGCTCGGCGTCGCCGACCTCACGCCACTCCTCGCGGGTGGCCTGCTCGTGACGCTGCAGCCGCTCCAGCTCGAACGCCGGGCCCAGGTACTCCTCGAGCTCTCGCTGCTCACGGGCGGGATCGGCGCGCATCGCGCTGCATGCTCGCAGCCGCGGCGCGGTCGCAGGCCCGCGGTCGCGGCCCGTGGCACACTCCGGCGCGATGTCGCCGACCGTCACCGTCGTCCTGCCCACGGCGGGCCGGCGGCCCCTGGAGCGGACGCTCGCCGCGACCGCCGGGGCGGACGAGGTCGTCCTGGGCCTGGACGCGACCGTCGGCGCCGCGGGGGAGGCCGCGGTCTGCGCCGCGGCCGGGACCGTCGGGGCGCAGGTCGTCCGGGCCGACGCGCCGGGAGCGTCGGCCGCCCGCAACGCCGCGTGGCGCCACGGCACCGGCGACCTGGTGCTGCTCGTCGACGACGACGTCGTGCTCGACCCGGGGGCCGTCGACGCCCACCGCGCCGCGCACGCCGCCGGCGACCCCGATCGGGTCACCCTCGGCCGTCCGCGGTGGCCGACCGACCGGCGCGTCACCGCGTTCGAGACGTGGGTCGACGAGGCCCTGCAGTTCCGCTTCGCCGAGATCCCCGCCGACGGCGAGACCGGGTGGTGGCACCTGTACTCCTGCTGCGCCGCGATCCCGCGTGCGACGTTGGAGCGGGTCGACGGGTTCGACGAGGTGCGGTTTCCGTTCGGGTACGAGGACCTGGACCTGGGCCGCCGCCTGGACCGGGCGGTCGGTGGGCTGCGGGTGCGGCTCCTGCCCGACGGTGGCGGGATCCACGACACCCGGATGACGCTGACCGAATGGCGCACCCGGATCCGGCGGATCGCCCGGACCGAGCGCGACTTCGTGCGGGCCCACCCCGACCTGGACGCGCACCTGCACGCGCGGTTCGTCGCCACCCGCGGCCACCGGCCGCCACGGTCGGGACGGGTCGCGGCCGCGATCGGCGAACGAGCTCCGGCCGGGCGGCTGACCGAAGCGGTGCGCCGGCGCGCCGCGATCTGGTGGGAGCACGACCTGGCCGCGCGGTTCCTCGAGGAGTGGGCGCGCGGGCCGGCGGTGGGCGGTGGCGACGAGAGGCACGGGCCGGCGGTGGGCGGTGGCGACGAGAGGCACGGGCCGGCGGCGGGCGGTGGCGACGAGGGCCGCGAGCCGGGCGCCACGCCGCCGTCCTGATCGCCGTCCCCGCCACGCCTCCACCGAGATCGAGGGAAAACCCCAATGGCGGCCCGCTCGACGGGACCGGATACTCGCGGGGTGCCCGGCCTCGCCTCCCGATCCTCGTCGCCCACGGTCGCGGGACGCTCACCGGCGCTCGAGGCTCCGGGTGGGCCCGCACGGCCCCGGCGCGCCGCGCTGACGGCGCTCGCCGCCGCGATCCTGGCGCTCGCGCTCACGGCGCCCGCGACGGCCGCGCCCGCGCTCGGCCCGGCCGAGACGCTCTTCTCCACCGACGGTCCGTGGGGGATCGCGGTCGCGGACATGGACGGCGACGGCCGTGCCGACGTCATCACCGGCGGCTTCGCGACCGGAGGCCTGAACGTCGCGCTGCAGCAGGCCGACGGGTCCTTCACCTCGACGCGGATCGACGACTTCGGGGGGTTCAGCCGGGGCGTGCACGTCGCGGACTTCAACGTCGACGGCCGCCCCGACGTCGCCGTGCGGGGCACGACGCTCCGACCGCTCCTCCAGAACGGCGACGGCACGTTCGCGCCCGGCGCCTCGTTCCCGTCGCCGAACCCCCCGCCCTATTCGATGGGCGTCGGCGACGTCGACGACGACGGCCGGCCGGACATCATCGTCGGCGGGAGCTCGCCGCGAGGGCTCACGGTGGCGCTGCAGCAACCCGACGGGACGTTCCTCGCGCTCCCCACGGCTCCGGTCCCCGGAGCCCAGATCGACGACATCGAGGTCGGTGACGTCGACGGCGACGGCGCCAACGAGATCGTGGCGGCCGACGCCACCGGTGGGCGCGTCGTCATCGCGTCGGTTACGGGCTTGTCGGTCGTCGTCGACGCCATGGTCTCCGTCTCCGGCTTCCCGACCGGGATCGCCGTGGACGACATCGACGGCGACGGCAAGGACGAGGTGGCCGTCGCCCGCTGGTCCGCGGCGCTGGCCTCGATCGTCGAGCACGACGGCGGCGCCTACGTGCTGCGACCGGACTCCTACCCGACGGACCCCGCCGGTCCCGGCATGGTCGACATCGCCGACTTCGACGGGGACGGACGTCCCGACATCGTCGTCGGGGCCGGTGGCGGGAACCTGTGGACCAGGGTCCACGTGCTGCACCAGCAGGCCGACGGGGGGTTCGTGCGCACCGACCATCCGTTCGGGTCGTCGATCCCGGCGTGGGACATGGCCGTCGGCGACATCGACGGCGACGGCGACCCCGACGTGGTCCTCGCCGATCCGAGCGACGACAACCGCGTCGTGCTGCTGCGCAACAAGCGCGACACGACCGACCCGACCGTGACGCTCACCACCCCCGTCGACGGCGCGACGTACGACCGCGGGTCGACCGTGAACGCGGACTTCGCCTGCGCCGACGGCGCCCACGGCAGTGGGATCGACACCTGCGTGGGGACGGTCGCGGACGGCGATCCGATCGACACGGCGACGTTGGGGCCCAAGTCGTTCAAGGTCACCGCCAAGGACCAGGCCGGCAACACCGCGTCGAAGACCGTCACCTACACGGTCGCCGCTCCTGTACCCGACCCCGACCCCGCGCCCGACCCCGACCCCGGGCCCACCCCGACGCCGGCGCCGGTCGACCAGGGTGCGACGCTTCCGTCGTCGGACGTCGTCCCGTCGTGTCGTGAGCCGTTCGTGACGGTCGTCGACCTACGTCCCACGGGCACCCGCCGCCGACCGCGCACGAAGGTGCTGGCGGTCGCCGCCGGGAGCCTGGCGGGGAGCACCGTGGCCGTCCGGCGCGACGGGCGGCAGATCCGCACGGGTCGCGTCGGCGCCGACGGGCGGATCAGCATCTCGGTGCCGGCGCCGGAGGAGCGGCGTGCGCGGGCCCGGGCGCGGTATCGCCTGGTGGTGGGCGACGTGCGGTCGCGGGCGCTGAAGGCCACGCGGCGGGCGACGATCTCCACCCGCAAGAGCCTGCGGAGCGGCGGGCTGCGCGTCACCGGGCGGATCGTCGGCCTGCGTCGCGTCAGGACGCTCATCGTGACCGGCGAGCCGGTCTGTGGCGACGATCGGCCGATCCGGACCCGGATCCGCACCGATCGCCACGGCCGGTTCCGCGTGACGCTCGCCCCACCTCGCGGCCGGTCCACGGCCGTCTCGTACCGCATCCGCTACGCGAACCGGACGGCCACGCTGCCGGTGCTGCTCACGCGGTCGGGCGAGGCACGTTAGCTCCGAGGCCCGGGGAGGCCGCGCGCGGTCCGGCCCGCCCGGGCCCGGGCCACCGGCCGTGCCCCCTGCTCAACGCGCCTGGTCGGCCGCCTCGACGTCCGGCAGGTTCCGCGCCCGGCCCCGGGCCCGGGCCGGGACCCCGGCGGCCAGCGCCCCGTCGGGGATCTCGCGGTTGACGAGCGAGTTGGCGGCGACGACCGCGCCGGCGCCGACCGACGCGGTGACGGTGACCTTGGAGTGGATCGCCGCGCCCTCGCCGATGACGATCGGACGCAGCACGTAGCCCTGCTGCAGGAAGTGCTTGTCGGCGGTCCCGAAGCGGTGGCGGCCGTCGAAGATCGCGACGTCCTGGCCGAGCGCCGCGTTGTCGCCGATCTCCAGGCGGGTGGTGATCTGGATCAGCGCCCCGTCGGTGAAGATCACCCGCTCGCCGATCCGCACCTCGGCCTGCGGGCCGATCTCGATCGTGCCGCCGCGACGGAACTCCGTCGTCGCCCCGATCCACAGGCTGCCGCCCTCGCGGGCGTCCAGGCGGAACCCGGGCCCGATGAACGCGGACGGATCGATCCGCAGGTCGACGTCCGGGTGACGGAAGAGCAACCACGCCCGTCGCAACCGCGACGCCACGTGCGGGACGCGCCAGTCCAGCGCCCGCGCCACGCGGCGACGCACCGCGCGCACCGGCCGACGGTCGACGACGCTCACGGCGCCACCGCCCGGGCCAGCAGGTCGTTGCGGGTCCACGGCCGCAGCGGCGGGATCCGGTCCAGGGCGTGCAGCACCCGGCGGCCACCGGGCGACGGGACGAAGTCGAACCACACCACGTGGCCCAGGCGCGCCTGCACGTCGACGAAGCCGGCGGCCCGCAACGCGTCGCGCAGCTCGCGGCGGCTCAGCTCCCCGACGTGCATCTCGTGCTCGATCCGCTTGCGCGGGTCGCGCGGCCACCGGCGTCCGGTCGGCCACAGCGCCCGCAGCACCCGGTAGGTGCGGTCGTATACCAGCCGGTTGGGCATCGTGTGGACGATGATCGACCCGCCCGGGCGCAACAGCCGGCGCGCCTCGACCAGCGCGTCGTGCAGCTCGGCGGCGGTGAGGTGCTCGACGACGTCGAGCATCGCCGCATGGTCGAACGCCCCGTCCGCCAGGCCGGTCGCGCGCACGTCGCCCTGCAGCAGCTCCACGCGGTCCTGCACCCCGTGGGTGCGCGCGGTGTCGCGGGCGAGCTCCAGCGCGTCCGGGGAGTACTCCACCCCGACCGCGCGGCGCGCCCCGGCGAGCGCGGCGCCGGTGACGAGCTCGCCGCGACCACAGCCCAGGTCGACGAGCGACGCGGTGGCGTCGAGGCCGAGCTCGGCGACGACCCATCCGTAGATCCCGTCGACGGCGCGACGGTCGTTCCACGCGGCCGCGTCGCCGCACGCCTCGCGGTAGTAGGCGGTGTCGTACGCGGACGGCGGCACCGTCGGCGGGGTCAGGTCGGTGGACGGCATCAGGCGGGGGAGGGACGGCCGCGGCCCCGCAGGTAGCGGGCCGCCTCGGTGACGAGCCGCCGCTCCAGCACGGCCACGGACGCCAGCACGATAGCGCCGAAGATCACCATCCGGACCCCGTCCGGCAACGGCAGCGCCGCGAGCGCCCCGGCGGTCGCCAACAGCGTCGGTGCGAGCGCCCGCACCCCGTGGCGCACCATCGACACGTCCGGCAGCACGTCGCGGATCAGCACCGCCCGCGCCGCCAGCCCGACCACCGCGGTCAGCGCCAGGGCGATCCCGTACCCCTCGACGTCGAGGACGGCCAGCAGCGGCACGGTGAACGCGAGGAACCCGACGAGCTGCACGATCGCCAGGACGAGCAGGCCCCGCAGTCGGCCGCGGACGAGGAGGAACTGCCAGAGGTTGCCGCCGACGTGGCCGATGACGATCGCCACGCCGAACCAGCGCAGGACGGGGATCATCGGCGCCCACTCCTCGCTGAGCACCGTGTGGACGATCGTCGTGGGGAAGAGCGCGCACGCCGCGCCGACCGGTCCCGCCCACAGCAGGCCCATCTGGTTGCCCTTGCGGAACGCCTCGCCGAGCAGCGGGTCGCGGTCCTTGCGGGCGCTGATGGCCGGCATCACCGCGTCGGCGACGGCGGAGTCCAGGCGTTGGGCGGCCATCGCGACCGTCGACGCGAGCGCGATCGCCCCGACGGCCGCGGTGCCGACGAGCAGCTCGGCGGCGACGATCGACCCGAGCAGCACCGCCGCCCCGACCCCGGTCGCCGCCGCGACCGGCGCCGACACCTTCAACCGGCGCCGCAGTCGCTCCACGTCGCGCAACGGCCGCAACGGGAACGGGCACGCGCGGATCGCCAGCAGCGCCGTCGCCCACGCCCCGACGATCCCGCCGACGACGAGCGACCACGCACCCCACCCGGCCAACGCCAGGCCGACCGCGACGACGGTGCCGACGACCGGCTCGGTCGACTGCAGCAGCCGCAGCCGGCCGAACTGCAACGACCGGATCAACGGCCACATCCCGGCCTGCAGCACGATCGCGGGGGCGGCGAGCGTCGAAGCGAGCAGCAGCCACAGCATCTCGACGTCGCCGTAGACGAGCGCCATGAGCGGCGCGGCGACGACGATGAGCGCCGTGAGCGCCACGTTGATCGCGAGCTCGAGCGTGAATCCGGCGCGGAAGCTCAGCTCCTCCTCGGGGTCGTCGTCGGCGAGGTACGCCTCGAGGATCCCGATCTGCTTCAGGACCCCGGCCGCGCCGATGATCGCCAGCACGCCGCCCCACAGCCCGTACTCCTCGGGCGCGACGATCATCGCGATGAGGACGCCGCGGACGAGTTGGACGGCGGTCGCGAACGCCTGGAACGCGGCGTTCCACGCGATGCCGCGGGTCATCGCCACCCGCATCGAGCGGGGGACCGGCAGGACGGGCGTCCGCCGATCGGGAGGGGGGTCGGAGCCCTGCGGCGCCGACACCGCGATCAGCCGTCGCGGCGGGAGTGGAGCACGGCGTGGCGGACCGTGAACCGCTCGTCGCCCTTGCCCGCCGCCATCATGAACCGCGATCGGACGGTCGTCGTGTCGAATCCGGCGGTCCAGTGCATCGCGCGCCAGGTCCTCAGCGTCGGCATCCAGAACACGACGGCGGAGTCCCGGTCGGCGAGATACCGCGACGACGCCCACGGCAGCAGCGCCCCGCGACGGTCGTACTCCTCGGCCGAGACGAACAGCCCACCGGGCTTCACGAGGTCGCGGATCCGCTCGAGCGCCAGCAGCTGGTCGCGCAGGTGGATGAGGACCGACCCGCAGAACACGAGGTCGAACGTCCCCAGCTCGTCCGGGGTGGCGTGGTAGATCGACCGGACGACCCGCTCGACCTTCGACCCGCGCAGCTCGTGCGCGATCGCGAACCCCGCCCCTCGCGGCTCGTCGCTCATGAGGTGCTCCGGCGGACGACGACGCGGGGGCCAGTCCAGCTCGCGCTCGTCGTCGAGGTCGAGCGCGACGACGTCCGCGCCGCGACGCTCCATCTCGAACGCCCAGAACCCGTCCCACGTGCCGACGTCCAGCGCCCGCATCCCGGACATGTCGTCGGGCAGCCCGTAGTGGTGGACGTCGCCACGAAGGTCGAACCAGCCGTCGGTCACCACGCCCGGGGCGAGCTCGAGCGCGTGGTACCAGCGGCGGGAATCAGCGGCCTGACGGGCGTCCATCGCGGACGAGTGTAGGGCCTGCGCCCCGGAGCCCATGGGGCGCCCGCCGCGGGCCGGTCCCGCGCGGGCCGGCTCCCTAGACTGCTGCGCCGTGGGCTCCATCGACCCGGCGACCGAGCATCCCGTCGTGATCCTCTGCGGCGGCCGCGGCACCCGCCTGGGGGCCGGTCAGACGCTGCCCAAGCCGCTGGTCGAGGTCGGCGGAGTGCCGATCGTGCAGCACGTCGTCGGCGTGTACGCCGCGCAGGGCTGCCGGCGGTTCCTCCTCGCCGCCGGG